>Ga0209979_1003985_pt1 | contig 12546 bp, 8 predicted proteins | sample AnhtaG_FD_183114 | JGI IMG/M metagenome (GOLD analysis project Ga0209979, IMG submission 183114) | Deep subsurface microbial communities from Anholt, Denmark to uncover new lineages of life (NeLLi) - Anholt_01485 metaG (SPAdes) (version 2) | ecosystem: Environmental > Aquatic > Marine > Oceanic >...
TCAATGGAAAATCCTGCCTCCGGTGCCTGATGAATACTTAAATGCTTCTGACTTTTCTCCTCTAGTTGCTCAACTTCTCTACAATCGTGGTGTTAAGCCAGAAGAAATCGACCCTTTTTTGTCTGCTGACCGTAGGCTGGAGGGTAATCCCTTCCTCCTTCCTGATATATCACAGGCTGTAAGCAGGGTCTATAAGGCCGTGCTTGCCCGGGAAAAGATTGCCATCTATGGTGACTTTGATGTTGATGGCGTTACAGCCATAGTTATTCTTGTCGAGGGACTGTCAAGGCTTGGTGCTGAAGTTATTACCTATATTCCTGACCGCGTCAACGAAGGCCACGGATTAAAGATTTCAGCTCTGGAGAAGCTTCAGGCACAGGGGGCTAGTTTGGTTATTACTGTTGATTGTGGCGTAACTGACCTTACAGAGGTAAAACAGGCTCGAGAAATGGGAATGGATATGATTATCACCGACCATCACATTCCGTTAGGGAGCCTGCCTCGAGCCGTAGCTGTAATTGACCCGAAGCGAAAGGATTCGATGTATCCCTATCCAGATTTGGCTGGTGCTGGCGTTGCCTTCAAGTTTCTGCAAGCGCTATTCCATAAAGATAGCCGGGAGAAATGGCTAGCTGGATTGATGGAGTTAGTAGTTTTAGCCACTGTTACCGATTTAGTGACTCTCGTTGGTGAGAATCGATACCTGGTGAAGAAAGGGCTGAGCGAGCTTAATAATAGCTCCCGCGTGGGAATTCAAGAAATGAGTAAATTGGCCGGGCTGAAGCCAGGTGAACTTGATACTAAAGATATCTCCTGGGTACTGGGACCTCGCCTCAATGCTGCTGGCAGGATGGACAATGCCTCCACCAGCTACCAGCTGCTCACTACTCAGTCACCAGAGGAAGCTCGCCTCTTGGCCCTGGAGCTAGAGAGAAGGAATGCCGAGCGGCAAAAATTAACCAAGGAAGTATTAAGCCGAGCGAGGGAGAAACTAGCTGCCAAACTACACCTGCCGGTGCTTATAGACGGTGACGAAAGCTACTCCATCGGTGTTATCGGGCTTGTTGCTGGCAAGCTCGTAGATGAATTTTACAAGCCTGCCATTATCATCAGTTTAGGCCCTGAGCTATGTCAGGGTAGCTGTCGTAGCATAGCTGAATTCGATGTCACAGCTGCTTTAGGAGAATGCCATAACCTGCTTACTACCTTTGGTGGCCATCCCTTAGCCGCTGGCTTCACAGTAACGCGCCAAAATTTAGCTCAGCTAGAGGAGTGTATTACCAGACTAGCTACGGACCAATTAGGTCACCTTGACCTTCGCCCGGAAATTGTGATTGATGCCGAGCTTCCCTTATCTACTTTTAGTGGAGAGACCTTTAACCTTATCCAAAAATTGAGCCCTTTTGGTCGAGGCAACCCACAGCCGACCTTTCTCACTCGACAGGTCGAGGTAATCGAGTGTCGTAACTTCGGCAGCCAGGGCGAATGGCTGAGACTAAAACTCAAACAAGGAAATGTAACCTGGCAAGCTGTAGATTTTAAGTCGCAGAGAACAAGGGAAGAAATTCCATCTTACATAGATATTGTGTATAACCTGGAAAAAAGTCGCTGGAATGGAGAGGAGGTGCTGGGCCTTAATCTCCGTGACTTTGCTCCAGCTCAGCTTCGTTAGCAAGCCCGGTCACCAAAGCCTGTTTCTTGAACCTGCGCATTCTGATAATAAGCCAGGGCAAAAATACTGCCAATATTGCTAAGTCAAGAACTTGGGCGTGATAAAGACCCCAGAGCAATGGTTCGCCAATACGGAAAAACCTCACGCCAAAATCACCGGCGGCGAAAAGGGAAAAACAAAAGAACGCAAGACAGCCTTCGGGTTTAAATTTTCCCCGAAGTCGCCAAACTACAGCAAAAACTATCAGGCCCCATAATAAATGATATATCTGAGTGGGGTAAATCGGCACCCCCCAATACTCGGGAGCCAGGGCATCACGAGGCGTGTAAATCACAGCCCCCGGGAAATATTGAAAAGGACTGGGCTTGCCAGAGCAGCAGCCGTTTATTGTACAAGCAATCCTGCCTATGCCTAGAGCTAAAGGCGTACCAACGGCAACAGCATCGCCTATACTAAGTAGGGTGGAGAAGCGCATTCTCGTTACTCTCATATAGATCAATGCTGCCACAATGACGCCGACGATCATCCCGTTTTGAGCAAGGCCAGCAAAGCCGATAATATCTTGGGGGTTCGCTACGAAATGTTCCCAGTCGTAGATTATATATGCTAGCCGGGCTCCGACAATGCCGCCAATAATACCCCAGAGGGAAATGCTGTAAATATCACGCGTGATGCCTAGCCTTTTTGCTTCCCTGATCGTGATGACTAACAGCAACGCGACCGCTACAGCTATCATGATCCCATACCACCGTATCGTTAAGGGGCCAATGGTGAAAGCAATGGGGTCTATGCTGATAGTAAGCATTTATCCTTTCCTTTCCGTTTAAGAGAAAATAGCATTGACAAAGACCTCAGCATCAAAGGGAGCCATGTCCTGTAATTTTTCACCAGTACCAATATAAGAAATGGGTATGTTTAACTGGTCGCAGATGGCAAATACTATGCCGCCTCTGGCTGTGCCATCCAGCTTGGCCAGGAAAATATCGGTGACGTCCACAGCTTCGGTAAAATGTTTGGCCTGAGCCAGTCCATTTTGCCCTGTGGTAGCGTCCATTACCAGCAAAACTTGATGAGGGGCTGAAGCATCGTGCTTAGCTACCACTCTCTTTATCTTCTTGAGTTCTTCCATGAGATTAAACTTGGTATGAAGGCGACCAGCAGTATCGATAATCACCGCTTGAGCATGGCGGCTATAACCGGCCTGAACGGCATCATAGGCAACTGCTCCGGGGTCGCCACCTGGTTGATGGGCGATGACTTCGGCATCTACTTTCCCTCCCCAGTGTTTCAGCTGCTCAATAGCTGCCGCCCGGAAGGTATCTGCTGCTGCCAGGATAACTCGCTTTCCCTGCGAAGTGAAACCATAGGCCAGTTTGGCAATGCTTGTCGTCTTGCCCGAGCCATTCACACCGACCGCAAGAATAATATAAGGGGATTCTCCACTTTGCTCAGGAATCGGATTTGCTCTCGGAGGGATGCTTAATAAGCTTACCATCTCTTCTTTCATAGCTTCCCGTATCTGAGATACCTCTGAAAGCCTGTCTGTTTTCACCCGCTGTTTGACTTTACTCAGGAGTTTGCTCGTAGTCTCTACACCAACATCAGCCGAGACAAGCAACTCTTCCAATTCCTCCCAGACCTCATCCCCAAAAGCGTCCCGGTTAAAAATATTAGCTATCTTGCCAAACCAGGTTTCCTTGCCTCTTTTTACTCCTGGTTCAGTCTTTTTTAACAAATCGAACAAGCTGCCTCCAGCATCAAGGGTACCCGTATATAATAGCACAGGTGTAGACGACTTTTTAGCTGGCGGTTTCGCGTCTTTCTGGCAAATGTAGCTCTGGCTCTTTCCCCAGGAATAAAAGAGGATATACGATGTCGCTCAGGCAGCAAGGAATCCAGACTGCCAGGAATAAAAACAAGAAAATAAAAGGGAGCAGAGGAATCCATTCAGCCTTTCCGAATGCCATAATGTAGAATAACGATGCCCAGGTACTTAACAACACGTGTCCAAAGTGTGGGATTTTGGTTGTTTGCTTCCAATAGCCGATAGCAATGCCGGCCAGCGCCGGGAGATTTATCCACCATTCCTCGATAAAGGGTACATGGAATTCCATTTGGGCATGGAGCAAGCTTCCTCCTAGATAAGGAATCATGGCATCGCTTATCGTGGCTATGCCGATGGACCCTGTCCAACCGATCAAAATTGCCACCCAAATTTTGCCTTTCTTGTAACGCATATACATAGCTGTCGTCACAAGTGCGCTCAATAACACATGGAGTGGATGTAATGTGTAAAAAATAGTATGAGAGATATGGGAAGGAACGTTGCCTAAAACTATTATAACCGTGATGATAATACCAGTAAGAGCGCCAAGGGCTGTGAAAGGGATATGCTCTTTGAGTTCTTTTGCTATTCGCCTGAGCATTTCTTATTTTGCTAATCGGCTATTTCTTGTAACATTGGGAGCAGAGTCCAGAAAATTCGGAAAGATGATGTTCGGTATGAAAGCCAAAATTCTGGGCGAAGTCGTTTTCCTCTTGACACAATTCTTTGTCAGCAAATTCTCGAATGGCTCCGCAGTGCTGGCAGACCATGAAGCGATGGCAGCCTTCTATGGCATCTAAGCTACACTTTACAAAGCCGCCGCTGGATAGCATTTTGTGGGCTAGATTGAGGCTGCAAAGCAAATTGAGTATGCGATAGATGGTAACGTGGTTTAGATATTTGCCTCTGGCGCGCAAAATCCCCTTTATATCGTAAGGGGAAAGAGGTTTTTCGGTTTCTTCCAGTACCTCGAGCACCAGCTTCCGTGGTCTGGTCGCCTTGTGCCCCTGGCCTTGCAAAATTCGAATTGAGTTCTGGACCATGGCAATATGATAGCAGCAAAAAAAGCTAAATGCAATAATATTGCAATTAGCTTTGAAAATAGTCTTGTTCGTCCTGAAAAATGCAGCTTAAGGAGCCCGGGACGGTGTATCCCAAGTGTTGCTATGAAATACACGGATTGCCAGCGAAGGTATAGGAGCTTGATTACTTTACGAAGATCGTTTACAGGTGATACAACTATTTTGGGGCGTGAAGTCTATACCCTGCACCCTATGGTAGCGCTCTCCCCCAGTCCACTTCTATGGCGTATTTGATACATTTGCTAAAGATCTCATAGTCAAGATAAGGACATGCAATATTATTTCTATCTAGAATCTCCCCCGCTTTTGTGTCATCAAATATCCTGTCATCGTGAAAATTCGGCTCATATACATTAATGAACGAATCGAATAAATTTTCCAGAGCATTCTTGGGCTGCTTGACAAAATCCTCAGCTAACACAGATTTGTAACCCACAGCATTAAAGAATTTTTCCCCAAATAAAATGAGCTCGTCAAGCGTGTTTGACTTTCTACTTACCAAGTGAAAAATACCGCCGTTTAAGCAATTCTCCATAATTGCCATACACCCGTCAACCGTAAAATCAATAGGAACCAAATTGAATGAACTTCCATCTATTTTCCCGATTCGGATAGGCATATAGATTTTGCCATCGTCAGTCTGTCTAACACCCATCTTTTCAGCTTGCAACCCCTTATTTTCATCGATATCCCTTTCAAAGAGCTTCTTCAAGTAATGTCCCGCCCGGAAAGGAACGTAGAAGGCCTTGAAGATCAGGCTCTTTCCTGTTCTTGAATCCCCGTAGATTATTGAAGGACGGTATATATTCGCTCTTATCTTCTCTCTACCACAAGTTTCGAGCACGTGGCCTTCAGCTATATGTTTAGTTTCTTCGTAAACGTTGTAGAATTGCCGCTGAGGTACATATTTCTCCAGACACCTTCCACGAACTTTCCCCGCGACATATGCACTGCTCATATGGTGAAAGAAATAACATTTGCTCTCTGCTGCTAGCCTTAACACGTTGAGCGTGCCCTGAACATTTACCCTTTCCGCTTGCTTTCTTTTCCTTTCCAGAAATGACGTATCGGCGGCACAATGCCATATTTCGTCAACATTTTCCAATAGATAAGTGTACACCTCTTCATCTAAGCCTAACCGGGGTTCATCCACCTGTCCACTCACTACTTTGAAGTTTTTGTTGCAAGGAAGGCCATGCCACTCCAGGACTTTTTGAACCCTTTCGTACGCACCTAGATCGTGCTTCGGCCGACATAGTATGACAACGAAGTAGCCTCTCTTCAATAGCTCTACTGCAATATGACTCCCCATAAAACCGGTGCCCCCGGTTAGAAATATTACGCTTCCTGCGTTCTTTCTCTTTTCAACGATGTAATCTTCAGACCTCCTCATTTACTCCCCCATTAGCAAGGTACCTTGGGTCCGATTCTTTATTCGCCACGGAGATTCTGATACCCCGGAATATATTGGATACCGCTAGCTCTTTGCAAAATCTGGTGATAAGCAAAGTTTTTTCTTTAATAAGGACTTATGAACCTCTAACCTCGTCACCAAAGATGCACAATTTTCTATCTAACGGGGTGTGCCTACGTATATAGCAAATTCTCGCTTCTACATAGCCCTTGAAACACTATGGAAACGAGCGCGGGGGCCTTCATTTCCTGCGTGAATGCGTTTATCTTGTTCATCGATTCTATCAGGGCATTAGCTGCGTTTTCCCTTTCCTGATTATTTGTCTGGTCAAAGTAATAGATATGTTCTATCTGGGCCCGCTTGCCAAAGTCCAGTGGATTTATAACTCCTAAACCGCCCCTCAAGTTATATTTGTCACCGATTGATTTCAGCATATCACATATTTCAACCACTTTATCCAGGTTATCTAGGGAAACGAAGGCAAAACCTGGGGCATATGCATAGTTTCTGCCTATTCTGCTTGAAAGGATCCTGTACATATTTAGCCAGACCAGGTCTGTCATTTCCGGCTTGGAATATAACTTCTTGAAGAAATCCTGCAAATCTTCGTCAACTACTGCGGCTATATTCTCAGGTGAAGGAGATAAGCTCATCTCTACTAAAGGCCTTGTTTCTTCCTTAAACAGGAATTTGTAAGGTTTTTCAGCCCCTGAAAGTTGGCATAGCAGTTCCATCCCGTCATCGCTATAAAATTTCGGTAAACCCAGCATAATTGTCCTGACCATCTCTTGGTCCACAGTAACGTCTGCCATTTCTTTTATTGTCCTTACCGTATATTTATCCCCTACCACCATTAGCAGGTATTTCACTTCCATTTCTTCTGTGAAGAAATGCCTGAGTTCCTCTGACGCCTGGAAAGTTGGAGAAATGAACGGAGCAAAATATTCTAATCCCAGAATCGAATCGACTAAGCCTATCCTCCTTCTAGCTATCTCCCGCATCATCTCTAAGGCTTCATGAAGGTCTGAGAAGGGAACCAGAATTCCCTCTTCATCTTCTACAATTGGGTAAAGTCTTACGGTAATCTGAGTACATATACCAGGGAGAGGGGCAAAAGTACCTGGGGCAGGCAAAGAATATTTGAGTATATTCGGTGCATGCTTGTCGTTTGTCCTGAATATTCTCCCATCAAGAGCAACAATTTCTGCATCGACATAATTATCGCCCGCATATCCGTACGCATGGCAAAGAGTCCCATAAATACCGGTCATTACCATATTAGCGCAGACGCATGCTGCCGGTTCTGCCACACTGGCTCTCATTCTGTGCTTATTCGCTTCCTTCTGCATTTCAAACGACGTAACTCCTGCTCCTACGGTGGCATTCCAGTTCTTGGGATCCACTTCGAGCGTTTTCATTCTGCTCAGGTCAATAATGATTCCTTCTCCAAGGGTCAATCCATGGCTGTTCTGGCCGGTGCCTCTGGGTACAAATGGCATTTTATGCCTGTTGGCTGTTTTAACAACCTCAGCAACTTCCTGTGTAGATTCAGGCATGACAACATATTCAGGCATATGTCGCAGGTGACATGGGCTTATATCTCCGGAGTAACTGACTGGCCTCATATCTACAGAGTTGCTGACTAAGGTTGCGGGGTCGACTGGACCTATATCTCTAGAGTAAGTCACTAGGATTGCGGGATCGTTTGTCGCCCATTCCTCGCCGACAATTCCTCTTAAATCGCGCAATACTTGGTCTTCCACCGGACTTTCAATCGGCTCATTTCTCTGCACAACGGCTTCAACATATTCCTTGAGTGCCTCCATGACTTTCATAGGTCGAAGTTCAGTCACGAAGTAACACTGCTTATCACATATTCCGCACAAGGTACAGGACCTTGCTATGTCAATAAGCCTTTCAGTGACAGGTATCAGCTTGTTAGCTAGTGCATTAACGATCTCCATCCCTCCCTGGGGGTAGTAACTCGCATACTTATGTTTGATCCCAGAAGGGCAAACGCCTGTCCCTAAGAAATCTATCTTACACATGCCGAAATGGACACATTTTGCCGCTATGTTCTTAACTTCTTCTAATCCCATGGCTACAACCTCCTGTGCTGACCAAAAGTGTCTAAGCTAGTAACCCCGAGTCGTTACTAAATTTGCTCACTCCGCCTTACCTTTGAGATGAAAAGCCTTTGAATACCTGGAATATAAGAATATCAAACAACCGCCGCCTACTTCTAAGGTATCCACCAAATCAGACCAGGTTTTATTGTCAGATAATTGCCTTCCTTTATTTATCTTACCAGTTCTCCAACCAGTTCTTCAAGCAATACTATCGCAGCTTCCTTATCCAGGGGCTGGTTGTTGTTGCCGCACTTGGGCGATTGCACGCAAGAAGGACAGCCGTCAGTGCAGGGACATTCTTCCACGGCTTTCAAAGTAGCCTGCCAGAGTTCGGTTATCATCTCGAATCCCTTCTCGGCGATGCCAATGCCTCCGGGGTGGGCATCGTAAATAAAAATCTGCGCCTTGCCGGTGTCGGGATGAAAAGGAGTGGACACGCCGCCAATGTCATTGCGGTCGCAAAGGGCAAATAAGGGCAGTATGCCAATGGCAGCGTGTTCACAAGCATGTAAACCGCCGTGGAAGTCAAGCCCGGCGTCGGCTATCCTATCAAGCGCCTTCTGAGGCAAATCGAACCACAGGGCCTTGGTGGGAAAGTTTTGTGCTGGTAAATCAAGAGGCTCCTCGCCAATGACCTCTTCAGTGAACTGTTTTTTTCTCTTAAAACCCACTACCATGTTAGTGACATCAACATCTCCGAAGTAAACCTTCACCGAATGGCATTCCTTTTCCTTGAGCAGCTTCGTGACCCGGATGTCGTGTATCTCCATGGTCTGGGTATAGTAATCTACAGGCCTCGGTTCTGCCCAGGCAATGTGCCGGGCTAAGTCGAGTTCCGTTATAAGATAAGATTCACCCTGGTGGAGATAGATAGCGCCGGGGTGTACTTGGAAAAAGGCGACGCTGGCTTCTACTGTCTCTAGTAAGCAACCCTCCCGACCATCGATGACAGCATAATTTTGCCCTGATGTTGCCCTTATATTTATATACTGAGCGGGATAGAAGATAGAAGGAGCGGGGTGCCATCTCTCATGGCGTTTTCTTAATCTCCCTTCTTGTTCCAGCTCAGTTAGCATAGTGCCAGTGTTGGACCCAAAGAATTCCTCATCCTTATCTTCCAGAGGTTTCTCCCAGGCAGCGCAGAGTAGGTGAGGCTTCAGGATATAAGGATTGCCGTGATTGATTATGGCGTTGTCAAAGTTCTTACTGAAAAAGAAATCTGGATTGCGCATCAGGTATTGGTCGAGCGGATTTTCCTGGGCGATAAGAAAGCTCAAAGAGCTATGAATACTTCGTCCGCTGCGTCCAGCCTGCTGCCAGGCACTGGCAATGCTTCCGGGATAGCCGGTAAGCACTGTTGCCTCCAAGTCGCCGATATTTATTCCCAACTCCAGGGCTGTTGTGGAGACCAGTCCGAGAAGCTCGCCGTCGAAAAATTTATGCTCAATTCGGCGTCTGTCTTCGGGAAGATACCCCGCCCGGTAAGGGCTGATCTTATCCCTCAGGGAAGGAGATAATTGTCCTTGGGTATAAATATAAATGAGTTCGGTCAGCTTGCGAGTGCGGGCAAAGACCAGACCACGAATACTTTTCTGAACAAGCTCTCCAAGAAGAAAGGCCGCCTCACTGTTGGAACTGCGTCGGCTGGTCTTAGCTTCATCGAGGAAAGGCGGATTCCAAAAGGTGAAGTATTTTTCGCCATGTGGCGAGCCATCTTTAACAATAGACTCGAAAGGCAAGCCAACGATATTTTGAGCATGCTCTTCGGGGTTGGCGATAGTGGCCGAGCAGCAAATAAACTGAGGGTTAGAGCCATAAGAAGCACAAAGCCGCCGCAACCTCCGCAGGACATTGGCCACGTGAGAGCCGAAAACACCTCGATAAATGTGAGTCTCATCGATCACTACATATTTGAGATTACGAAACAATCTAGACCACGATTGGTGGTTAGGCAAAATGCCCAAGTGGAGCATATCAGGGTTAGTGAGCACTATCCTTGCCTGTTTTCTTATTCCCGCCCTTTCACTCTGTGGTGTATCACCATCGAAAGTAGCCACAGCTCCTGGGGAGAGAAGTTGGGGAAGATCCTTCGTTTCGCCCAGGATTTGTTTCAGGCTACGTAGCTGGTCCTGGGCCAGGGCTTTCGTGGGGAAGATATAGAGAGCACGGCTATCCTTATCATGTAGAAGCGCATCAAGCGTAGCTAAGTGATAGCACAGGGTCTTGCCGCTGGCACTGGGCGTGGCTATTATCGCGTTTCTCCCGGACAGGATGGCATTCAGGGCTTTTGCCTGGTGGCTATAAAGAGCTGATATGCCCAGGGACTCCAGAGATGCTTGAAGGCTGGGATGGAGGGGGTTGTCCAGTTTGCCAAAGATAGCGCCCTGTGGGGGAATGCGTTCAATATGGACGACCTGCTGGCGATAATCAGGCAGGCTGATAAGGTGATGGAGAAAGGCAGCAGCATCCATCAGGGCAAAGTTTCTATTTCCGAACTCAATAACTCTACATCGGGGTAGTTCTGGGCAACGAACTTCACGACATTGGCCAGAGTTTCATCGGCGTGTCTTCTGTGGTTGCTAACGCAGGCTATGCCCAAAGTGGCTAATTGCCATAGATCTTGGTTATCCACCTCGGCTACGGAGACATTGTACTTATTTTGTAGTCGTGTAATGATGGACTTTATTACTCGTCTCTTACCTTTAAGTGACTGGTTCTCAGGGAGACGAAGCTCAATTTGGCACACACCGACGTGCATTTTGTTTGTTCCCCCTCCTTATTTCTCCCCCTTCGGGGGAGAGCTTAGACGGGAGTTATAATCCCTTTCTAACAATATAAGCAGTAAGGTCAGCAAGGCGACAGCTATAGCCCCATTCGTTGTCATACCAGGCTAGCACCTTTATCAGATTGCCATCAATGACTATGGTGCTTAGGGCGTCGAAGATAGCACTGGCTGGATTGCCCTTAAAATCCGAGCTCACCAGTGGCTCGTTACAATATTCCAGAATTCCCTTAAGCTCTCCGTCAGCAGCCTTGCGAAAGGCAGCGTTAATCTCTTCAACACTTACCTTTTTCTTCAAATCAGCGACGAAGTCAACGATAGATACCACCGAAGTGGGCACCCTCAGGGCAATCCCGTGTAACTTCCCCTGAAGTTCCGGAATGACTACGCCCACAACACGAGCTGCACCAGTAGTAGTCGGGATGATATTGGTACCGGCAGACCTGGCTCGGCGCAGGTCGCGGTGAAACACATCCAGTATCTTTTGGTCGTTAGTATAGGCGTGGACGGTAGTCATTAAGCCGTGAACAATGCCAAAGTTCTGGTGAAGGACTTTAACTACCGGGGCAATGCAGTTAGTGGTACAGGAGCCGTTGGATATAATGCGATGCTTAGCCGGGGCATATTGCCCTTCATTGACGCCGAGGACAATAGATATATCCTCTTCCTGAGCCGGTGCCGAAATAATTACTTTCTTAGCCCCGCCTTGAAGATGGGCAGCAGCCTTGCTCGCCTGGGTGAAAAGCCCGGTGGATTCAATCACAATATCCACCCCGTAGTCTCGCCAGGGAATTTTCCCCGGGTCACGCTCAGCTAAGACCTTTATCTCTCTGCTATCAACTATGATGCAATCGTCTTTAGCTTCCACCTTACCGGGATAGATGCCATAATTGCTATCGTACTTGAAGAGATGGGCATTGGTTTTAGCATCGGTGAGGTCATTCACCGCCACCACCTCTACCTTACCAGTACAACGCTGGATAATTGCCTTCAGAGCTAACCTGCCAATACGTCCGAAGCCATTGATTCCTACTTTTGTTGCCATTTCTTTACCTCCTTTTTTCTTGCTAGTCTTTAGACAAATATAGAGAAGCGCCATCCATATCAACATTGCCCACTCTGTCTTCCTCCATCAAAAGCTTAAGATGGGCAAGGGTCTCGGTAACAGCCATTCGCTTGTCCCAGACTGGCAAATCCAGAAAAGCAGTGCCCCCCTCGTTGGCCATCCAGGGGATTTGCTGAGCTATCTCGTAGGCTGTCTTCAAGCCACTGCGCAGAGACTGCATGATGGCCCTCTTCCTTTCCTCGTGATGCTGGAGTATATTTTCTATTCTAAGTCCTAAAGCATTGAACACCGGCCCGTGTCCCGGGAGAATAAAATGAACCTTAAGACGCTCTAGTTTTTTAAGGGAAGAAACATAGTCGCCCAGGGGGTTATCGCCAGATTGGGGATTGAAGCCGACGTGGGGAGTGGTGTCATACAAGACATGGTCGCCGGTGAGAATAAACTTCCTCTCTCGTTCATAAAGGCAGATATGTCCCGGCGAGTGCCCCGGCGTCAATAACACCTCCAATTCAAAAGAGTCGTTGGAAATTATGTCGCCATCCTCTAGCATAACTTCAGGCGCATCCGGAGTGACAT
>Ga0209979_1003986_pt1 | contig 12539 bp, 13 predicted proteins | sample AnhtaG_FD_183114 | JGI IMG/M metagenome (GOLD analysis project Ga0209979, IMG submission 183114) | Deep subsurface microbial communities from Anholt, Denmark to uncover new lineages of life (NeLLi) - Anholt_01485 metaG (SPAdes) (version 2) | ecosystem: Environmental > Aquatic > Marine > Oceanic...
TCGCTAAACTGATTCAATCGAGTTTCGGTGTCCGATACCATGTGGATCACATAGGCCGCCTGCTTCATTCTTTGGGTTGGAGCCCTCAGAAACCACAGAGAAAGGCAGATCATGGACATCGTCTACGAATTGAATGAGGTAACAGTAGCCCAGGTTCTCGAAAAAATCCCGAATCCCCCTAGTTACTCTACAATCAGGGCATTGCTCAGAGTGCTGGAAGAAAAAGGACACCTGGTTCACAAGCAGGAAGGCCCACGCTACATCTACTCCCCCACTCTTCCCCGGGAACAAGCGAGACAGAACGCCTTAAAGCACGTTATGAGAACTTTTTTCGACAATTCCACAGAAGATGCCGTTGCCGCTCTGCTTAACATCTCTGAAGATAATTTATCTGAGCAAGACTACAAGCGTTTATCCGAGCTTATCAAAAAGGCGCGGAGCGAAGGGAGATAACCATGGAACTGCTTTCAGAGTTCAAAGGCCTTAATCTTATCTGTGAATTTTTGATCAAGAGTTCTTTAGTACTTGTATTTTCGTTTCTGTTGGTTTTTTTGTTCAGAAAAAAATCCGCTTCTCTGAGACACTTTCTTCTTTCATTCTCTCTTATTTGCCTGCTTCTGGTTCCATTCTTATCTTCCATCACAAAGGGATGGGAAACAAGATTACTTCCTACCTGGCAGACAGGGAAAAACAGCTCTTTGACTTTAGAAGAATGGAATAAAAACAAAGAGATTCCGACTCAACTTAGCTCAAAAGGTAAAGTTATTGATAAAAAAACACCGCAAACATCAAATTCTGAGAAAACTAAAATTCAAAATCGAAAACCTTTTATATCAAAAATTTCAGACACAAAAAGTTTTATTGGATCAGGCTTAATCATAATCTGGGCCACAGGCTTGATCTTTTTACTAATCAGGATATTTTTAGGGCTTTACGGAGCGCACAGACTTACCCGGCAGGGAAAGAGAATATCAAGCTCACTCTGGCAGCAACTATTACATCGTTTCCTGGAAGCGATATCCATAAAGAGAAAAATCAATCTGTTAAGCCACAAACATGTAAAAGCCCCGCTGACCTGGGGTGTGGTCAAACCTGTCGTGATCATTCCGGCTGAATCCAGGAACTGGACAAAAGATCAGTGTTCATCCGCCCTCTTTCATGAACTCTCTCATATCAAGAGGAGTGATTTTCTAATCAAAATCCTCGCAGGTTGCAGCTGCGCTCTCTATTGGTTTAATCCTTTAAGCTGGTTTGCCTTTAGAATGATGAAAAGCGAACAGGAAAAAGCCTGTGATGAACTTGTCCTGAAAGCCGGAGTCAAACCATCAACATATGCAGCCAATCTTCTCTCAATTAAAAAGGCTGGACAGATCCACTGGAATCCTCCTGCCGCAGTGCTTGGAGCAGTGGGAAAATCCCAGTTGAATGAAAGGTTGGTCGCAATTCTTAAACAACAATTAAAACCTAGGGAGGTCAAAATGAAGACTAAAATCTTACTTTCGTCTTTAGTTATTACGGCTATAGCACTCATCGGACTGGCAAGACCCTCACAATCTGCATCCTTCAGTGAAAAAAGTATTTCGGATAAAGATACAATAATAACAAAAAGCCAAAATTCTCCTCAGGAGAAAGCAGTTCAGAAAAAACAGGAAAAGAAAAAATCTAAAAAAGTAGAAAAAAAAGAATCCAAGGATAAAAAAGATAAAAAAAAGGAGATCACTTGGGTTTCAAAGGACGGAGAATCAGTTCATCTCAGCATCAATATCTGCAAGGACGAAAAGACAGAAAAAGTTATTATTGTCGGAAAACCGCATATTCTTTTAAAGAAAGGCTCTCTAGAAAAGGAATTTATTCTTAGCACTTGCGGCAAAGATTTAAAATTAAAATTAGGAAAAGGCGAGAAAAGCCACTGGACGATTAAAGAGGGCAAGCTGATTAAAGAGGGCAAACTGTTACTCAGCAAGGATGATAAAACAAAAGTTTTCAGCCTTGGTAAAGACGATTGTATTACGATTAAAGTTGAAAAAGGAAAAGACGGCAAGAACATTTTAGTGTTAAAAAGTCCGGAGGTCCATCTCAAAAAATATGACAAATTGGATAAGAATATCACCATTCATATTGAGGGAGAAAAAGGAGAAAAGAAAAAGATGCTTTTCTCCCCTGATGTGGATTTACACGTTATTCCTCATGTGGAAGTGCTTCCCATGATTCACTTGGAACTTGAACATAAAGAACTTAAAGAAAAGATAAAAAAAATTAGGGAAAAGCTGAAAAACATCATAGAACAAAAAATGCAGGAGGACGAAGTCAGAATCCAGGAGGTAACCCTCAAAGAAATTGAAGAAGTCCTGGAGGAATTGAGTGAGAAACTGGAGGAAAAGTCGGAAAAACTGAAGGATATTAATGTCAGGATTAAAACAGATTTAAAAAATGTACATATTGAAGAAATTAAAGATATTATAAATGACAAAATAAAGATGGATCACACTTTTGTAGAAATCGAAAAAGATACAAAAGTTATTAGTGTTGTAGACAAAGATGAAGGATTTCAGGTAATTATTAAATCCAATCTTGACAGCGAAAATAAAAGTAAGTACGAGGAAATTCTCAAGAAATTAAAGAAAAATCTTCCCGAAAGTTATAAAGTCAAATCCGATATTGATGAAAAAGCAGGAACAATAACCATTAAAATCACCGGAATCAAAAAGGACAAAGAATCAAAGAAAAAAGTAAAAAAACTTATACAAGATGTTACGGATGAACTCTCAATAATATTTAAGGAAAAACATTAGGATTTCTCCTCTTCAGCCTTTTAAGCCGCCTAGATAGCGGATTCCAATACTGCAGTTTTGTATCTTCGGAGGTGCATTGATGGACAACGCCGATTTTAAAATCAAAGAAACGATTAATCTTGAGCACACCGTTGATAGGAAGGAAAAAGCTGGTACGCCCGACAGGACTCGAACCTGCGACCTTCTGATTCGTAGTCAGACGCTCTATCCAGCTGAGCTACGGGCGCACGGAGAAAAGACATGCTTTATTATGCCAGATTTTAATTGGTTTTTTAAATTAATTAATACAAAGACTGTTACGTTCCTCTCGGAAGCTCGTAATTACAGTCCCTTTTTCAGTCGGAGATTTTAAGAACTGCAGCGCCGTTAATTTTACCGGCTTTGAGAAGCTGAAGAGTCCTATTTGCTTCCTCTAAAGGAAAAAGCTGGGTAGTTGTCCGGATAGGAATTTCAGCCGCAATTTTAAGCAACTTTTCTCCATCCTTCCTTGTTGCATTTGCCACGCTCCTGAGGGTTCGCTCATGGTAGAGATACTTCACATAATCCATCTCTGGAATTGGACTCATATAAATTCCTGCAAGGGCTACTGTGCTACCTTTATCAAGGACTTTAAGTGCATCAAGAACCAACTCCCCGGCAGGAGCAAAAATAACAGAGGAATCCATTTTTTTTGGAGGCTCATCCTTTGACGTTCCTGTCCAGGCAGCACCAAGTTCTCGGGCAAGCTCGCGGTGTTCCTCGCTTCTGGAAAAAACATAAACCTCACATCCCCAGTGAACAGCCACCTGGATGGCGACATGTGCGGAAGCGCCAAAACCGTAGAGACCAAGACGCTGGCCGGGCTTTACTTCACTCTGCCTCAGAGCTCTTAAACCGATGATCCCAGCACATAGAAGAGGTGAAGCTTCTTCATCAGAGAATATTTCGGGGATAGCATAGGCAAACTTTTCAGGAATAACTATAAACTCAGCGTATCCGCCGTTAGCATTGTAGCCTGTAAAGCAAGCATTCTCACAGAGATTCTCGTTTCCCCTCTCACAAAAACCACACAAACCGCAGGCAGAATTAAGCCAGGCAACACCAACTCGGTCTCCTTCCTTAAAGTGAGAAGTATTATTCCCTCTTCGTTCGACAAACCCTACAACCTGATGGCCAGGGATTATTGGCAATTTGACCTGGGGAAGTTCGCCCTCAACAGTATGAAGATCAGTATGACAGACACCGCAGACTTTTACCCGAATGAGTATGTCCTCAGGGCTAGTATTAGGGATGGGAAGGTTAACAAGCTCCAGGGGATTTTGGTCTATAGGAGCGAATTTTTTCAAGATCATTGCTCTCATTTGAGGACCTCTGTTATTTTTTCTGGCAGTCTTTGCAGTAGCCAAAAACCTGGATTGAAAATTTATCTGTCTTAAAGTAGCTTTCTTTACCTATATTTTTTATGATAGTCTGGATTTTCTCATGGGAAAATTCTTTAACTTTGCCGCAAGAAAGGCAGACCAGATGCCCATGGGTTGCCTTGGAGATTTTAGGTTCATAATGGCTATGGCTCTCTCCAAAATCAATTTCACTTACTAGGCCGGTCTTGACTAATAGATTTAGTGTCCGGTAGATTGTGGCCAGAGAAACTTCATGGCCCTTGCTTTTTAACCTTTTGTGAATTTCGTAAGCATTAGGATGCACCTTTTTTCCGGAAAATATCTCTTTAAAAATCATAAGTCTTGTCCGGGTGAATTTAAGCTTTTGAGAACTCAGATAATCCTGAAATGCCTTAAGTTCCATAATTATTGTCCAAAAGTAAGGGCTTTGCTCTTTGCAAAAACATCTATCTTGTCCCCTGCTTTTTTTCTTTTTGCTCCTTGATTTTTCGTTTTAGTCTTTCGAGTCTATGGGCAAAATCTTTCTCATAAGAGGAAGAAAGGTTAAGGGAGAGAACAAATCCTTCTTCTGCTATTTTTTTTGCCTCTTCATATTTTTTTTCTTTGTGTTCGAGGTACATGGCAAGTTCTCTAAATGAGAAGAGTTGATTTATTGAGGTCACATTTAAGGAAGCTATTTCTTTCCACAGCAGGAGAGCCTTTTTCCAATCCTGTTTTTTCTTGAAATAGTAAGAAAGCTTTTTCCTGGCCAAAAGCGATATTTCATCAGATAATTTTCCATTAAGAGCCCGCCTGTAATATTGAACAGACTTCTCAATATCTCCGACATTTTCCATAATTTTTGCTGCTCCATAAAGGTCCATGGCATCTACAAATCCCTTTTCTCCTTTCTCAGAAAATATAAGAGAGCCGACAATAACCACTCCTAGAAGAGAAAGAATATCCTCCTGGTTGTGGTAGAGAATAGGCTCAATTAACTCAAAATTTCCCGTGTTTAGATATTGAAAATACATCCAGGGGATCTCAGCTGAGGGAATATCCTCAGAACGGTCTGCCTCAACGACCTCACGAGCGAGATGGCAAAGCCGGCAGTTTTCATACTTATGCTTCCAGAGACTGCGGGCTGAATAGAGAAAATCAAGATGAGGCAGTTCACCGAGGAGGAAAGGCTGTCTTGAGAGAATGAACCGTGTCTCAAGAATGGGAATATCAAAACTTTTTCCGTTATATGTGACAACTGACTGAAAGTTCATTTCAGAAAAAAAACGACCAAGCTCCTGGATCATTCTTTCTTCTTCAGCAAGTTCTCCCAGGAAGTACTGGGCGACATAAAACCTATCATCCCTGTAATAGCCCATACCTACAAGAAACGGGATCACCCCGCTTCCTCCTGAAAGCCCTGTGGTCTCAAGATCTATAAAGAGGGCTGTAGAAAGGTCAAGGTCTTCGAATGCATTTTCTTTGCTCAAACAGGAAAGAATGTCCCCTTTTATATCTAAGCCCGCAGAAATAGTAATTTTTCCGTATCTTACATCAAGAGGATAGGGATTTTCTAAAAACTTGATGGGTTCCCTTTCAAGAGGCTCAAAAGGCGGAGTTTGTGGCTTGGATTTTTTTTCTTCCCCGGTGAGGTCGATGAGGCGCTGTAGCTTCTCTTTCACTGAGAGCTCCTCTTCTTTGTTGATTTCTTCCCAGGTCCCCTTGATCTGCTGCGATTTAGAGCGAGCTTCTCTTTCTTTTTTCAGTTGTTTGAGTTTGTCTTTTATGTCCGCCATTTTTAAATTAAGCTAGATTAGATTTTGGACCATTTACTTATTTATTTGTTTAATACTATTATTCTCTGTTTTTAACTTACCTTATTAGCTTTTCTGATTTAATGCTCATTCTCCCATAAACTGAAGAAGGATTGTGCGGGAGCGGGAGCGGTTATCGAAATCGAGAAAGACAATCTGCTGCCATGTTCCAAGACTTAGCGCTCCGTTTGAAAAAGGGACAGTCAGGGAAGGCCCCAGGAGTGATGCCCGGACGTGGGAAAAACCGTTTCCGTCTCCCCATCTAGCATCATGATTATAGGTGACATTACTGGGGATTACCTTTTCCATGAACTCAGAGAAGTCTTTGACCAGGCCGGATTCATACTCGATGGTCGTAAAACCGCCGGTGGACCCGGGGACAAAGAGATTGACAATACCGTTTTGAAGCCCACTCCCAGAGAGCTTTTTGGAAACGTCTCCAGTAAGATCCTTCATGTCGTTAAATCCGCGCATTGAAAAGCTTAAGGAATCGCTGATTACTTTCATCACAAAATCTCCTTCATAATCATAAGGCAAATTTCTTTTGTCGTAAAGAATAAAAGATAAATAGTCAACAGATGACAGTTATCAATAAAAAAAAGGAGGGACTGTCCCCAACTTTTTGTAAGGACTATCCCTATTTTCTTGCCAATTTTTGCCCCATTTTTTGTCAACTAAAATGCAATAGGAAACGTTTTGTTATATATAAAGAAGAAGTATGAATGAGATAGCTGCAATCAAATTAGCCCAGGAAGGAAACAAGGAGGCACTGAAGACCTTGTTTGAAGAAAACAAGAAAAAAATTTTTTCTCTAGCCTACCAGTATGTAAAAAACGCCGAAGATGCCGAGGATATACTCCAGGAGACATTTATAAAGGTATATCGTTCTTTACATAGATTTAACATACAAGACGGAATGAGTTTTTCTCCCTGGCTCTACCGCATCGGCATCAACTGCAGCATTGACTATCTAAGACGGAATAAAAGAAAAAAAGAGAAAAATTCGGGCGTAAATAACTTAGATAACATATCTTGCAATAATAAAACTTCAGACCCTGAAGAAAGCAGAGGCCAGAAAGAAATCCGGGAGAAAATCAGCCAAAGTCTAAATAAATTATCGGGCCAACAGAGAATGGTTTTCATCCTCAGACACTACCAGGAACTGAACACCAAAGAAATCGCAGAATATCTGAACTGCACGGAAGGAAGTGTTAAAAAACAACTATTTCGTGCTGTTTCTTCTTTAAAAGAGCATCTAAAAGGTCTGATTCTGGAGAAAAGCTATGAAATGTAAAAAATTTAAAGAAAAAATCATTCTCCATCTTTACGGAGAGCTTAATGAAAAAGAAGGAGTAGAATTAGAGAATCATATCAAAAAATGTACCGAATGTTCTCAGGATTTTTTATACACAAAAAAAGTTTTTAAAGCACTTGATGATGCCAAAGAAGAAGAACCTGAGGCAGACTGGGAAAAGTGCTGGCAGGGAATAGACACTCATGTTCCCGAAAAATCCCGCAGACAAAGGAGCCCTTTTCTCTCTCCACAATGGGTATACGCTGCCGCAACTCTGTTGATCGTTTTTGTTCTGGGAGCGATTTTTGGAAGATATCTATTTTTCCCGGCACAGGAATCTTCGCTTCAGCCAGTTATATCTCAGAACTCTATGGACCTCGCATTAAAAGAATACTTTGAAGAAATCAAACCGATATTAATTGAGTATGCCAATTACACTTCATCCAATGGAGAAGAAACCACAATAGTTCTGGATAAGGAAGTCGTCAACAATCTCCTTATCCAGAACTTTCTCTTAAAAGATATAATTACCAAGACAAATCCCTCACTCGTACCTTTTATGGAAGATCTGGATATTGTTTTAAGGGAAGTTTCTAATCTTAAAAGAGGGGATATACAGACACCTTCTTTGATTAAAGAGCTTATCCACGAAAGAGAGATTCTTTTTAAAATGGAAATCTTACAAAAAATATAAGGAGGTTTTAAAATGAAATACATCAAATCTATCTCGGTATTTTTAGCCTTGTGCCTGATCTTCAGTTTTTTCCTTTTTGCCCAAGAAAAAGAACAGGAAAAGAAAAAAGAAAATGAAAAGGCCCGCGTACTCCTTGTAAATGCAAAAAAAATGATTTATCAAAAAGACTGGGAGAAAGCAGTTGAAGCCTTAAAAAGTTTGGTCGAAAATTATCAGAAAAGTGGCTATCTGGATGATTCCCTTTACTGGTTAGGCTACAGCATGTACAAACTCAGCGCCAATCTGGATAACGTGGAAAAACAGCTTGAGATAAAACAAGAAGCCTTAGAAAAGCTTAATTATTTGATCAATCAATATACTCTAAGTTCCTGGGTAGATGACGCCAAAGTTCTCCGGATCGAACTGGCAAAAGAACTGTATAAAAAGGGATTGAGCGAGTACAAAAGATACATAAACGAAAGCCTTAAGGGATTAGAAGAAGTGGAAGGATTAGAAGGAGTGAAAGGAGTGGAAGGATTAGAAGGAGTGAAAGGATTAGAAGACCTGCACTCAAAAAAAGAGACTGATCCTGAACTCGAACTAAAACTGGTTGCCTTGAATGCACTTTTAAGTATGGACCAGGAAGAGGCTTTTCCAATTCTGGTAAAAATTGTCAATGAAGATAAAAATCCGAAACTCAGAGAAAGGGCTCTCTTTGTACTCTGTCAGTCTAAACATCCAGATGTAATCCCGATTTTAATCAAGCTTGCAACTCGAGACCCGGATGACAGAGTTAAGGAAAGGGCCATTACTTATCTAGGGATGAGAGAAGAAGGGCTTGATGCTCTTCTTGATGCCTACAATGTAAACCTCGCTTTAAAACTAAAACACAGGATAATTATATCCATCTCAATGAACAAGAGTAAAAAAGCTCTGGATAAGCTGCTCGATATCGCCAAAAACGACAAAGACCAAGAGGCAAGAGAAAAAGCCATCACTATGATCAGTGTAAGAGGAGATAAAGAGACAAAAAATAAAATTGTCGATCTATATGACAGTATTTCCGATCCAAAGCTTAAGGACCGCTTGATAATTGTTATCGGACAGAACAAGAGTAAAAAAGCTCTGGATAAGCTGCTCGATATCGCCAAAAACGACAAAGACCCAGACGCAAGAGAAAGAGCCATCACCATGATCAGTGTAAGAGGAGATAGAGAAACAAAGGATAAAGTTGTTGATCTATATGACAGTATTTCTGATCCCAAACTCAAGAACCGGTTGATATTTGTTATTGGACAAAGCAAGAGTGAAAAAGCCAGAAAAAAACTTTTGGATATAGTAAAAAATGACAAGGATATGAAGGCAAGAGAAAGAGCCATCCTCGTGCTGGGGGATGTAAAAAGTGACGAGATGATCGAGGTTCTTTCAGATATGTACCTAAAAACAGACGACGTCAATCTCAAAGGAAAAATAATTTTTTCTATGGGACAAAACAAAAGCGATAAAGCGATTGAAAAATTAATCGAAATAGCCAGGAAAGAAGAAAATTTGAAATTGAAAAAACAACTTATATTCTGGTTAGGTCAATCTAAAAATGAAAAAGCCATGAAATTCCTCAAGGAAATTATTGATAAATAAGGCAGGTAAAAAATGAAGCAAACAAAAAATAACATTGGAGCAATCATTGCGGCCATCCTTTTTATCTTATTTGTTTCTCCCCTTCTTGGAGAAAAAGCACCAGATTTTTTAAAGGGAAAAGTCCATCTCCTGGATAAATCAAATCTCTCTCTCGCTCAAAAGTTTGCACAGGCTGAGAAAGAATTTAAAAAGTCAAAAAGCGGAGACACCTATTTTACAGGCTATATATTTTTGAGCAGGCATGAAGTTCAAATGGGAGAAAAATTCTCCTCAGAGGAACCGTACAGAGCAACAGTAAAAAATGACGAAATTAAGCTGCGGAGAGTTTCAAAATGGAGAAAAAATAAAGGCGAATCTTTTAGCACAGAAGATGGAAGCGAGCCAGCAGGCATCCTCTTCCTTCACAGGATTTCAAAGAATAAAGCAAAAATTCTTGATGCCCGAATAATTGATCTAGACCAGACCTTTGAATTTCAAGAAGTACCGATTTATTGGCTTGGTGAAGCTGATAATAACGAAAGCCTGCGGTTTCTCGAAGAAAAGTTCAATTCAGGAGGCTCTGACCTTCAAAAAACACTAGTTTTTGTTTTTAGCTCCCACGATTCTCCAAAAGTTTGTGATTTCCTGCGCCAGGTAGCTCTGGGAGATTACAGAAAAGAAGTGAGGAAAAACGCCATTTTCTGGCTGGGAGGTCACAAAAACACAAAAAGTCTCAAATACCTCAAAGAAATCTACAATAAAGAAGAAAACACTGAACTCAAAAAGCAGGTCGTGTTTGCCATTCAGCTCAGCGATCAGAAAGAAGCTGTGGTTGAATTGATCAAAATTGCAAAGACTGACCTCAGTCAGAAAGTAAGGAAAAACGCCATTTTCTGGCTGGGCCAAAAGGCCTCTAAAGAAAGTCTCAGGGCATTAAAGGAAGTTGTGGAAGAATCAGAAGATGTTGATGTAAAAAAATCTGCAGTTTTTGCCATAAGCCAGCTACCCGAGGATAAATCGGTCCCTATGCTGATAGACATTGCCAAGTCAAATAAAAATCCATCGGTCAGAAAAAACGCCATTTTCTGGTTGGGCCAAGTAGGCGGGGAAAAAGCCTTAAAATTCTTTGAGGAAATCCTGTTGAAAAAATAGCCTGTCCCTGCCTCTACAGGCCGGGCCAGGAACGTGGATAAAAGAGCTTCTCATACAAGCTCAAAGCATAGCGGTCGGTCATTCCAGCAATAAAATCTCCTACCCTCTTCTCAACAGAATCTCCCATGGGATAGGGTTTTATATAGTCATCGGGACTTCCCAGGATATATTCATAGAGGTCTGTAATAATTTTCTCTGTTTTTTTAAGCTCATCTCTGGATTGAGGATTAAAGTAAACTTTTTCATATAAAAAATCACGCAGTTCCATAACAGCTTTTTTTATCTTTTTACTCATTGCTATTTTCTCAAGGTCTGACTTTAAACTGGCCTCAACAACATCCTCTACCATCTTATCGATTCGTGAAGCATGCCATTCGCCTAAAATCTGAATCAGATGTGATGGGATATTTTTTTCTTTTATAACATCAGCCCTAACAGCATCATCAATGTCATGGTTTACGTAGGCTATGATATCCGAGACTCTGACTACCTGACCTTCAAGAGTCAAGGGCATATTCTCCTTTTCATTATCAAGGATTTCTCCCCGCCCCTTTGAATGCTTAATAATGCCGTCTTTAACTTCAAATGTCAGGTTCAATCCCTTCCCCTCATACTCGAGTTGATCAACCACACGAAGGCTCTGTTCGTAATGGCTGAAACCACCAGGTAAAAGCTTTGCCAGAGTCTCTTCCCCTGCATGGCCAAATGGAGTATGCCCGAGGTCATGGCCCAAAGCAATGGCTTCGGTCAAATCATCATTCAACTGAAGAGCTTTTGTGATGGTTCGAGCAATCTGAGAAACCTCTAACGTGTGCGTTAACCGAGTCCTGTAATGGTCACCAAAAGGTGCAAGAAAAACCTGGGTTTTATGCTTTAATCTCCGGAAGGATTTGCAGTGGATAATCCGGTCCCTATCTCTCTGGAAAGCGGTCCTTAAGGGATGAGGAGCTTCCGTTCTCTCCCTTCCACTTGTCTGTGAGCTTAAACACGCTTTGGGTGATAAGGTCTGTTTTTCTCTTTTCTCAAGTTTTTCTCTGATGTCCATATTGCTAGATTGTACTTTTTTAAGGGATTTTATGGGGGCGGTTTACTTTTTAATTGAAAAAAAGAACGGCTCCCAATCTTTTTCTAACTTTAACAATACCTAATTTTTTCTCCTATTCTATTAGCAAAAAAGCATAACGATTCATCTTCTGCGAATAATCAGATAAAACATGAATCGGATAATCAGCCTGTCTTACAGTAGCGTATACATCAACACACATTGCCTCTGGAGTTGGGCGCGCCAATTTTGGTTCCTTACACTTTTCCTTCTCTCCCGGGCATTTTTCACAAATATTGCAGCTGTCCAAAAACAGAAGGAAAGCTTTCTCATATCCGGATAAAAAAATCTCACGCTCCAGCTTTAAAAGCTTCAGGTTGACCTTTCTCGTCCAGGCAAAGCGGTCTTCAGGCTTATTTTCTTTTTTTTCAAAATGAAAGACTACGATCTCCTTATATTCCTTAAAAAAATCCTGGCATTCAGGAACTGAGGGTGTATTTGGAGGGCAGGAAGCTGTTTTTCCATATTCATCGCATCCGAACATACATTTCATCCGTACCCAGCGGCCGGTCACAATTTTTTGGGGATTTATCCACTTGAAGTCTGAAAAATTGTGTTTAAGGAATTTTTCTTCCAGTTTTTTCCTGTCAGCCATGAACTGTATCCTTTCAGAATAATCTTCTTAAGGAAGCTCATTATAACACAGGCCTAAAAGACTCGCCAGACTGGAAACAAGAGAAAAAAACAAGAGGCTTTGTTCAGGGAAAAAAGGTAGACAATGCTTTCAAAAGCCTGTA
>Ga0209979_1003987_pt1 | contig 12538 bp, 12 predicted proteins | sample AnhtaG_FD_183114 | JGI IMG/M metagenome (GOLD analysis project Ga0209979, IMG submission 183114) | Deep subsurface microbial communities from Anholt, Denmark to uncover new lineages of life (NeLLi) - Anholt_01485 metaG (SPAdes) (version 2) | ecosystem: Environmental > Aquatic > Marine > Oceanic...
AGAAGCCTGCCTAGCAAGACCAGACATAGAAAGGCTATTAGAAATGAGCATGGTTGGGCGGGGGATTTTGGTAACGAGTAAGACACATCGGGCGTCTAGTGTGGATCGCTTGGAAAGGGTTCGGACCCTATTGGTCCAAAGACGTCATTACTATATGTCAGCTATTCCTGCATAAAACATCAAAAAGTTACTTCTCTGCCTTCTTCTAGGTCAGATAGCCCAGCTTCGTGATCTCTTGGTGAAGTTACCGCATCCTTATAGCGTGCTAAAAGTAAGGGTGGACGTTTGTGTCCACCCCTGGAGATGCTCACCATTATTTCTGCTATTCCTGATGCACAAGCCTCCTGCGGATGAGATACGTCAGAACGCCCGCCCCGAGTGCTGCTGCTATGGCGCCGTACAGGCTGAGTTTATGGCAATGGAATTTCCCACTCGCATGGGCCAGTTACGAGCACCATATAGTTGTATGTATGACCGCCTCCCAGTATCGTCAAATCACCTCCTACTCCCGGTACCCAGAACCTATAGTAGAGAATGGAGGGGTCATACCACCAGACTCCCTGAACACAATCCGGAACGTTTTGGAGGTCAAGGTCAGCCAGCACTACCTGTCCCATGAAGGAATCAGGCAGGTGCTTGGGGAAGAAGCCTGGTGCGTGGAAACTCCACACATGAGGGCATAGTCAATACCTCTGCTGGCCCATTTCGATGCAAACAGATTTCCCGCCCTGATGGTCAACAAGATACTCGGCCAGGGTTACAACCAGTATGTATTCCACACCCGTGTTCGCTGTTTCGACCATGGTCAATCCCCTTGTTTCATGGGGAAGGTTATCCTGAGTTACAGTCTTAATGTAGGTATTATCGGGACTCTTCTCGATATAATAGAATCCATCTACGATATTGGTGAATGTGGTGTAAGTCGGCTTGTTTGCGCTCCAGACAGCATCTACCCTTTCCTTCGGTGTCAGTGACGGAGCCTGGGGATAGCCACCACAGCTGCAGGACTCAGTGCTCTCCTCGGAGTACTCGCCAAGCCAATCCATGATGCTGTAGATTGCAGCTAGGTTCATACCAGCAGCGTCATCCTCAATCAACCACCAGTGAACGATGGCATGGCCGGCGGTGTCAATCTCTTCCTCGCCTATATAGGCGTAGACGAAGTCGCTGAACCATTTGACTTCAGGGTCAGCCACTGTGCCGCGGGTGGCCCATGCCGCGGTCTGCGGGCTGGCCGGCGTCTCCGGAGTCTCCGGCTCCAAGTCGAGGATGGTGTGGTGAATCTCGTCCCAGTTATTCTCTACCGATTGGAGCTGAGCCAAAGTCGGAGCCGCTGAAACTAGGATACATAATAAAATTGCTATAGCGGCAATCCTCGTGATTTTCATTGTCTCCTTCAATCTCCTCTGGGAAATCAGTACGTCGAGTGTCGTCTAGGAGAACAATAAACTATAATTCTTTGTTTGTCAAGATACATATATGAAAAGGTGTATTCCTCTCAATACCAACTAAAATAGAACAGAACCAGGACTGGTAATCACTGACTTGCTCGCCTTGGCGAGCTCCATCAAACGCTCGGAATCCTCCTCAGAATATAATCTGTCATCTTTAGTGAAAGCTTGAGGTTTTATAAGCCGCCATTGGGATGAAAGGCTATTGTACTAGGGGGGCTACCTTTGCATCTCGGGTAGCCCCCCACCTTGATATGCTTAACCCCTGAGTGCCCTAGCCCTGAAAAGAATAGACGCTTAGTGGTTTCAACCCCTCGCTTTCTTTTCTACTTCTGCCGTTCCGCCTATGGGCAGCTCCATTGCCGGGACGATATTTATATCCGCGCCAGCAAGCATCGAAGGATAGGTGGCTGCGGCTATCGCACCGGCATGAGCTGATCATTGACAAAATCCCTCACCATATCCCGGAGAAGAAGATCTTCCTCATTACAAATTGCCTCCGGTATCTTATGTTGATACACTGCTCTCCTCCTGTGTTTGATCGGGGATTTCCTATATCAACTACTATGGCTATGCTAGACCCGTGCTCGCAGGCTGTCAAAGCCTCTAACAAGCCCGCTTGTGTTAGTTAGTTGGAAGAGGCTATAACCTGTCAAGCTAGTGATACAGCCGAACAGGTACCCGTGTAGTTATTACGGCAAGTGGCTCAGTGTTAGACACTTGGTTAGCAATATTTGGGCAACTTCTAGGAGTTTGACGTTGTGGGCGATGGTGTGCACCCCTCTGACTGGACAGGTAGGGTTAAAAACGCTATTTCGACACCTTGACTTAGAAATAACCCGGTGCATATTATATTTACAAGGCTAAGAGAAGTATCGGGTTGGACTATACATTCCATATAGATTAATTTCGATACATCGATTAGCTATGGTTTAGCCCGTAGACTGCAAGATGTAAATTATTTTAGAAAATTTCCTATATAATGAATCTAGATACTGTATCATTTTAGTCGGTGGGGGTTGAAAAAAGGAGAGAGACCTCACAGAATCCCAGGATGGCTGTAAGAAGCTAATCCCAAAATAAGGAGGTCTCTCATGGAAAGCATAGAGGAACTGGCAGTGAAGGCACCATTTACCTGATCATTTCTAGGGCCGAATGGATTTCCTGTCTGAGCACAGGACGGGTGTCCAGCTCTCCGCGGCCGGTGACGCCTATCACAACTCGGACTGGAATGGCCTGCTCGGGCGAAAGGGGGCGGGATTGCGATCTCCGCATACTCCCTCCTCGGTAGCATTCCCAACCGACGTATCAGCGAGACACCTACATGCCGCTAGGCTCTCAACTAAACTTGATGTAGGTAGATTGGTTGATTGAGCATGAGAGATACAGAGCTGCTATTTGGAAATTGAAGCGTGATATACGTCCGCAGATGGATGGCTCCCTTACTCCAGATTATCAATGGGATGACTTCAACGACTGGATAACAGACCAAAGATCACAACAAGACCTATGCGCGATGATTGATGATCTGATAGCGTATCTTGAGGCAGTGCAATAGGCTGTAGGTGAAAGTGTCTCAGGATTCCCAGGGGCTCGAGTATCATTGCGTTAAACCCCTGGGATCCTTAAAGCCCCGTCCGACATTGCTGCACTTTTGTCCAGAATGTGCAATCTCCATTAAATTAAAGAGACTGGGTATCCTTTGGAACACCCAGCCTCTTTGCTATTCTCGATAATCTAATGCCAGCTTTAACTCTTCCCTATTCTAAATACTTTGGTGCCGCATCTCGGGCACACACCCTGAGTTGCAGGACGGCGATTCTTCATTATGATCGACTTCGGGTCCTTGATATCCACCTTCTTTCGACACTTCATGCAGTATGCTTGCATTGACCCACCTCCTTTTTCGCAAGGAGCATAGACGATTCCCAATAGGAATGTCAAGAGTCTCTCTCTACCAAATTGTACTTTCAAGCGTTTTATTCAATGCGCGGTATCCGCCACACTGTGCAACGGCTTCCAGCCCCCATTTCCCATTTCGTCAAGAGGTAACCGTTACCAATGGGCCAAAAACGCCCTTTTTCTGGAAACTACAAAGGAAAATGAACTCCCATAATAGCAAGGGCAAGAACCCATAAGCATTTCCATAAAGGGATATTATGGAAGGCATAAAGGGGGGTTCATAAGAGAGCTCTGAGCACAAGCCCCATAAGCTCAAATGGGGATCAATGAGCGGTACAAAGGCAGAAATGAAGGAGTGCCATCCCCGCGGCCATCATGATAGCCAGGACGCCGGTTTGCCCCTTTGCTCGATGAAGGAGTAATTACCCTTTGTCCTTATGGATGAAAAAGGGAGGGTTAAAGGAAAATCAAAGGGCGTTAATGGACATGTGACGAGAGTCGCTCCCCATAGAAAGTGATTCCAAAAGGGAATTTTAAAGAAGGACTCTGTTTAGCCATAATCGAATCAAACAAAATGGCTGATCGTGCTGTTGCGCTAGCTACTTTGGTCCGTTCATATAACCTGCAACGTGGCTTCTCACTTTCTGCACTATGGCATTGAGCCGGTCGAGGTCCCCAGGCGCATAGTAGTCGGTAAAGTATTGCTTACCGTCGGAATATTGAATGACGTTCCGTATGTCATGTAGTTCAACAGGTACTGGATATCGGCTTTTCCACTTTGATTGCCTAGAGAGTCTAGTTAGAATATCTTCTTCCTTAATGTCCACCTTCATATTTGCTTCTTTGGATAACTTCACGAGGTTATGTTCATTGATAAGTCTTGGCAACCTCCCTGTTTGAAGGAACTGGCTGCTAATCTCGTCACTTCGTTCTCGAACTATTAGAGCCTTAAATAGATTCTCAATGGCGTATGAAACAAGAATGAAATAGGGACTATGTAGGTTAGGTGGAGGGGTATCGGGATATTCCCCACCTTTATCGTACTTACCCTCTTTCGCGTTGGTCAGGACGACACTCCAATATTGCCGTAGTTGTGGCTCTAATACCTTTGATGCTTCAAGCATCTCATCAGCTTTCTCCACCCATAACCGCGGATTAAGAAGATGATCTAAATAGAGGACAACGAATTGTGGATATTGTGAGAGAAGATTCCTGTTAGCCATCTCATAGCCATCTCATCGCATTGAGCAAAAGGCTTTGACTTTTCACCTCTAACTTTAAGATCATACGTACGTTCTCAGTATAATCCTTGAGCCAAGCAAATGCCAGTATTGCGCACTAATACTGAACATTGTGACGATTCGTGCAATGCGGAAGCTCATTGACCTCCCAGAGAGCGCTGATCAAGCGCAGCTCAACAAAACTGACAAATGTTTAGTCAGTGGCATCTTGGTTGGCATTATTACCGGAGTACCCGCTAGACGAGCTTTTGTTTACAGTGCCGATACAATTGAGCATGGCTTATTTTGCAGTTTGCGCACTTGCCTGGCGTATCCGCTGGAGCTGGACCGACAGCCCCGTCTAGTACCTGCCTAGCGCTCGCAACAGTTTGTTCCACCAGCTGCCTCAGGTCGTGGTCTAGCGAGACTTTGAACTCTCTGACCTCTTCAGGCTTCTGTCGAAGCTTGTAGCGCAACAGCCCATGTTTACAGTCGAAGCCAAGCACCTCCAAGGCTAGCATGTACACACCAATCTGTAACTTAGCGTCCTCCCATGGTTTGCTAGGCAATCGGCTGGTCGTCTTAGTCTCGATAATGATAGGGTACTTGCCGTCCGTGCAATCAGCACAATCTGGTATCCCCCACACACCTAAGTGGGGAATGATGCTGACAAACATGATAACACCCTCTTTGTTGGCGAGGGCAACTCTCTCCTTCAGTGCCCTTCTAAGTTGCTGGCGTGAAAACATCATTGTGGCCTGAACGGTCTCAGGATGGGGTACACTCACCAATGGCCCTAGATTTTCTAGAATTTCCTGCGCATCCTGTTCATGAATAATCTGCCCTTCGACCAATTGTTGGGGTTTTTCTTCCTCCACTTCCATTTCGAGGATAGCCTTTGAGGGACAATACTTGTATTCTGCCAGCCAATACGCCGGCAGTGCTTGATTAGTGAACTCGACCCAACTTATCTCGACAATGTTAGTCATGGTCCGGTGTCTGGCTCCAAGCAGGCTTGTCTGCTACTCCATCAGGCTCATCTTGTTATACATTTTCAACGTTAGTTCCACCTGCTCCATACAGTAGCGATGGATCTCTTTATCAAGGCCAGCTTTGTAGTAGGCGTAGACTTTGCTACCATCTAGCTCAGATCGTGGAGATTCAATACCAAGCAATTTAGCAAGTTCGCTAAGTCTTAGGTACCTGCCGTATATCCTCTTCCCTTCAAGTAGGGTGTCATATACGTGCTCGCGTTCGGCACGATAGCTTAAGAGTCTGAGTTTGTGTGTTGGTTGAACATTATGCATATTGGACCTGTAAAGGATAAAAGGCAGATCAAACTCAAAGATGTTGTGTCCAATAAAGATGTCAACGCCCTTTGCGACGTCCCAGAATGCACTTAGCACTTGGGGTTCGCCTCCTGCTATTACCTCTTGGTTGACCCTGTCGAGAGCCATCCTTAGGTAGCCGATACAAAGGACTCTCGCATACTTCCTGTTCAGGGAATACTTCTGGTGGTTCTCTTCTTCCACGGTCACAGATTCGTCCTGTGGTATCGTCTCTATATCAAAAAGGAGTTTTATCATCTATTGCCCCGCCAATTTATGCAGTCATCGCGCTCCTACTAAGCTAAGTTCGCTGTCTTCTCTTTGTCAAGGAGTTTATGCCGGTGAAGCTGGCCAACAGTGAATGTTTCTCGGTTTTGTTAACAATAACTCAGATTGTTTACATGTGCAACAGGTTGATGAAGTGTTCAATTTTTACCCGGCCCTGCGACCTTACGTAAAAGTCTGTCCCCACGCAGATTATCCCAAAGCTAGGCCGTGAATTTTATCGAAGCCAAGGACTGAAAAACTTATTTCCGGTGTGTTCCCACTACACACACCACCCCATAGTACGAAACAACTCAGCTGTTATCTTGACATATAGCAATAATTGTAGTATAATTATGGTAGAATATAGCACCAAATAAGCCATTGAGGGAGGCAAGAATGCTAGTAAAATCCACCACTATTACTCATACAAGCGACATAAAACGTAGCCGATTTATTAAAATTGTAGAACGAAGAGCTAACCGAGTACTAGATAATTTAGATAGCTTGGGGAAGTGTTCTAACCGAAAGAATTATGACTATTCAGACGAAGATGTGAAAAAACTATTCCGCGAAATCGAAAGAAAGGTTAAGGAGACCAAACTTCTATTCCAGGAAACTTCTAAGAACAAGAGGAGATTTAAATTGGAGGCATAATTGCTGTGAAAAAGGACGATCTTTCCAATGCGGATATAGCTTTGTTCGCTCTATATAAGCTGGGTGGTGTGACCAAAAAGATTCACACGGAATATGTTGCTTGGGAAGCTTTCCAGCTTGCTCCAGAAAGGTTTTCGTGGAGACTTCCAGAATTCAGAGAAAGGGGATTTCCAGATAAAACACCAGTAAGACATGCCCTAGAACAAACTAAGAAAAAAGCATACGGGTCTCTTCTTAAAGGCAGAGCGGGTGGTGATGCAGGTGGTAAAGAATCCGAAGGGTGGATATTCACTCCCAAAGGAGCCGAGTGGATAAAGCAGAATGAATTGCGAATTGCTCAAGCCTTAAAGTTAGAATCGCCTCCGGTACTTCCCAGAGAAGCAAACCGTTTTCTAAGAAAAGTGACGAAAGACATTTCATACATCTGTTTTCAGAAGGATGGAGATTTAGGAAGGGTATCGCCTTATATGTTTACAGACATGCTTGGCTGTACCCCAGACGCATCAAAGGAGATTATCAGCAAAAAATTTGGCCGTCTTCTTTCTGCCGCGACACTTGTTGGAGATGAAACCATAATTGAGTTCTTAAACAAGTGTAGACAGCAATTCTCTTTCCTGACAGATAAAGAGCGATCAAATGAGGAGGTTAAGTAAGAATGAAAGCAGGCAAAGCTGAAAAGGCCGATATTGATCCTCGCTATGTACAACTCGTTATGCAGAATGTCATTAGAGATGTTTTCGATGCTTTGGTTGAACTTATTACTAATAGCGATGACAGTTATCATCGCCTTTATTCAAGAGGAGCGATCACTAAAGACGGGGGACCAATTTCAATAGAAATCCAACGCCGGATTAAAGACGCCTCCCATGTTTTGGTAAAGGATAGAGCTGAGGGAATGACACTGGGGGAAATGAGGGAAAGAATAAAGAAAATTGGCGAAAAAACTAGCGGCGATGACAATAGAGGATTCATGGGTAGGGGTGCCAAAGAATGTGCTGTATTGGGAAAAGCAACCTTTGAATCTATCAAAGATGGGGAATATTATAAGAGTGAATTTAATTCTAATTTGGAGTTTATCCCATATGAGCCGCCCGAAAAGGCTACACCCGAGATCCGAAACAAACTTGGTATCACAAGAGGTAATGGTACAGTAGTGACTCTAACTCTAGAAGTCAGACGTCAACAACGCATTCCGAGATTCGAAACGATTACTAGGGATTTACCTCATCACTTTGCGCTGAGGGATATTCTTTCCAAAACCAGCCCAAGTAAAGCTATTTTGGTCGATGGCCGACAAAGGGAACCTTTGATATATCCGCAGCCCGAAGGAGAATTGAAGGTTGAAGAAGAATTCGAGGTTCCAGGGTATCCTGGAATAAAAGCCAAACTTAAGATTTGGCGGTCACCTGAACCGTTAGATAGTTATGGCGACCGTTTTCGCAGAAATGGTTTTATTATCAAGGGGGAAAGGGCGATCCATGAATGCTCTTTACTAGCTGATGAGTTTGAAAAGGACCCTCTCGCTAGTAAATTCTTCGGTAGAATTGAATGTGCCTATATAGACCAGTTATGCAAAGACTATGATGAGTATCGCGCTAAAGGAGAATCTCCTCCCGATGATAATTTCTGTTTGATCATTGACCCTAATCGCCAGAAAGGACTTAGACGAGACCACCCTTTTACGAAAGCGCTATTTCTATTCCCAATCGAGCGTCTTCGTCTACTTGTTGCCGCCGACCGGGCTAAAGAGAAGCAAAAACACATTCAAGTCGCAAACGAAGAAACAAGAGAACGCTTGGACCGCCTAGCTAAAGCTGCAGGTAGATTTCTCAGACAGCAGCTGGAAGAAATTGAAGAAATCTCAATTGACGAAGCTATAGATAGGGATGCATTTGCTAAGGAAGGAATATTAATCTACCCAACATATTTTAAAGTGGCAGTAGGTGAACAAAGAAGATTGGGTGTCTACGTGAAAAGTGCCATAGTAAAGGACGAAGAACAAGTTGAAGTTAAGATAAAAAGCGAAGGGGATGCTCTAGCTGTCATGGATACATCAATTGAATTGAAGCCGCACAAAAATAGACCAGAGACGTTCCTCGGATATTTTAGAGTACGGGGAGAAGCTGTCACAGATACAGTCTTGATTGAAGCAACTTTAAATCAACACAATTCAGCAACAGCAATTGCCCAAGTAGTTGACACAACTATTGAAGAGCACTTCTTCACTGAATCTCTGGAGTTTGAACACAACACCTACCAGGTAAAGGAAGGGAAAAGAAGGGCAATTCGCCTATTTGCCAAATATCCTGAGGTAGTGTCCGAAGAAACAAAAGTAGAGAGCTCATCTACAGATAGTGAGGGAATTCCTGTCAGAGGACGCTGCAAATTAACACCTGTCGCAGGATCGAATTTTGCGTGTGGAGATGTTATCATCCAAGGGCGCCGGGTCCATGCTCGCGCTGAGATTAAAGCCCGAATAAACGAATACGCTGCCTCAACTATTGTTAAAGTAGTTCAAAGCTCTGGGGATGGAACAATACCCATAAGGATAGAGCTGAGGGATCAGGACTTTGGGAATTTTCGAGCTAAATGGGCCGAACATGAAAGTCAGCCAAATTTACTTTTGATTTCAGCTAGGCACAAGTCTTTGAGTAGGTATCTTGGCCCCTCACCAAACTTTGAAGGCCAGAATAAAGCGCATTTTAAGATTCTCTTGGCGGAAATAGTTGCAGAGAGTGTTGCTCGTAAATCATTGGTTCTTGAAGCTCAAGAAAGGAGCTGGGAATTCCACTGGGCTGACGAAAAAGAAGATTATATGATTGCAAACAGTGTACTTGCAGAGCTCCACAGAAGAATGCGTGAATTCGCTTTTATAGCCCATTCTATCATGCTAGAACACAAAGAACTAGCTGAAGCGTAGCGCACTTGGATATTTCGCGCAGACCTCAGGTCGACACAACAAAATAGCGGAACGTGATCCAGCAATTGTCCACTCTGTTTAACACTCCCCTCCCATTCTATAATCTGGCAGCTCATCCATCATCGCTTAACCCGCATCATAAACCCATGAAATAAGGGGCTATTCCCCCAATCAGCGGTTCACTATTCACAATGTATTTAAAATGCATCTCTACAACATTTCTATGCTTCCTTAGGTACTTGCTATCACCTGAGGGATATGAAATAGGCATAAAAAGAGGCCGGGCATCCAATTAGATACCCGGCCCTTCGTTTTAGAGGTCCAGCGCCATCTGCTTGGGCGCTCTGGCTGCCGCCTCCTCCCGTGCCCTTCGCCTTTCCGCTCTCCCTCTCTCCTCCCTCGCCTTCACCCGGTGGCGGTAGATCCATTCCTTGAGGTGTCTTAGCTCCCCCATCCGATAGTCGTCGAGGCTCCCCTTCCTCATCTCCTCCGGCACTTTGTCCCCCATCACCTTAGTGAGGAGATGCATATAGATATCCACCCAGTCTGAAGCTATGGGCTGAGCTAGGCTGGCGTTAGAGACATAGGCAAGAGCCTCGGCGTCGGTGGAAATCCCCTCTTCCCCCTTCATCAGTTGAGCCAGGCGCTGCATCTTTATCTCTCCCTTGAGCCAGTCGGGGAGGACATCGGCCCAGCTCGGATCAAACACGATGATGGGGTCGGTAAGGGCGCCCACCAGGTCGCCTATCTGCTTATCTATTCGGTTGTCCAGCTTTATCACCTCCTTTCGCTTATCTCTCGAGGAGAACCGCTATCTCCTTAGTTGTGAGCTGAACGGGGCCATCCCTCATCCAGCCTTCGTGGGCTTTTACGGCAAATTCCTGAGCCCTGTCCAATGCAGTGCCCCCCTGCTTTTCCCTGTGGCAACCCATCCACTCCCAACCGTTCCTTCCCCACCTCTTGTCCGTTCCGCCCACCAGCTTGTAGAGATGGGCGAGTCCGCCAATGGGCGGGATCTCCGCAGGGTTTAGAGGGGTCGCCACCACTACCAAATTCCTGTCGCGGTGTTCGCTGCGCCAGATCTGTCGCTCCAGGGTATTGGGCACAGGCAACATCCCATAGTGGGGATCAGCGATCCACGACCCAGGAGGCACTTCGTAGGTAGTGAGGGCTCCGGGTTTCCCTTCCTGGAACACCTCTATCCTGACGAGCACCAAATCACCTCCTTTCGGGCAAAAACCGGGGGTCTCTTTGAGGGCTTTGAGTTTCACCCCGGGGATCCTCAAATCCTAAAACGCTATCTTCAGTTGTCTCGGCTTGCTGGCCTCCCGCTCCTCGATCTCCCTTCTGTGCCGCTCTATCTCCGCCCTAGCCTCGGCGGTGAGGTCAGCAATGCCCTCCGTATCGGCGCTCACCTTGCCATCCCTAAAGCTGCCAATAAGGGGCTCATACCACCTGGCGCGCCAGCAGGCATCGCGGACGATGTGGCGGAACACCAGCAGCGAGAAGGATTGGTTTCTTTCGCTTGGTGGGAAGCCCACCGCCGTTCCCCGGTATATGTCCTGGTCAAGGTGGAGACCCTCCGGCACCCAGTAGCGCTTATTTGTGGTGTAGAGGTAGCACTGGGCATCGAAGTCCTTCGCAAAGCCCCAAAGCCCCTTATGCTCCACTTCTGGCAAAAGGGAAAGCAGGGCCTCGGCGCTCTCCAGGAGGTCGGCGAGGGGGCAGTGATCAAGGTCGCCATAGATACCCCTAGTCACCAGGTCGATGGTGATCGCCCCAGGCTTCAGCTTCGCCATCTCGGATCACCTCCTCTCTATTCAGTTGTTTTGGGCGTGGTTTGGGGATCAAGCTCTGATTACTGAGAGCCCTATCACCCCCTTTATTCAAGCATTGTGGTTTCGCTCTTAAGGATTTCAGAAATGCGGAGCACCCCGTGCTCAAATGTCCTATCCAGCATCTCCTCAGACACATCGAGAGCCTCATCTTGATAGTCAGCCTCGACCTCAAAGTCAATGTAGTAGCGGACTCGCCATTTCACCCTTTTTTACCCCCTTTCCAGGGCATAGTATGGGGATCGCCCAGACGCCGACCTGGGCTATACCTTAAACACTGTCTGATGGAGATAAGGCTCAGTCCCCGTTGCCTCTACCTCGCCAGGGTTTCGACCCCAGCTATATGCGCAGAATACGCAATCCCTGAAAGCGTCCTTATCCCCAGCGTAGTAGCGCTCGACCAGCTTGCGCCAGCCAGGGCAAAGGCGTCCGTTCACCTTGACCCGCTCCTCTCTGGCTCGGCATTCCAAGCGCAGATATGCCACCTTACCGTCGCCCCCCGGTGTCCACACGCCCTCCCTGTAGGGCTTTATCCCCTCAGATTGCCTCGGTCTATTCGGGCAAGGATGATACTCATACTGACTGAGGCGGATATGCCCACAGTAGGGGCAGGGATAGACCTCCCGCTCCTCCACCTCGCCCTGTCCGCACAACGCACAGGCGCTCTCGGTTATCAGCTCCAGCTTTCCGTCACCGCACGCAGGGCACACTTCGGGGGTCTCCCCGCCAAAGTAGGACAGGGTTTCGCCCATCCCGCACTCTGGGCAACCGTAGGCAGGCTCGGTGGGAGGGTCGAGGGTTCGGCAGGAAAGGCATACCAGGCAGCGCTGGCTGTCGAGGCTAAGCTGCTTGGGCTGCTCTCGCCAATACACAGGCTCACCCCCTTTCTATTCAGTTTTTAGCCACAAAGAGAGGGGATACACCCCACGCACGGGGGCATATCCCCTCTAAAAAAGCAAAA
>Ga0209979_1003988_pt1 | contig 12538 bp, 12 predicted proteins | sample AnhtaG_FD_183114 | JGI IMG/M metagenome (GOLD analysis project Ga0209979, IMG submission 183114) | Deep subsurface microbial communities from Anholt, Denmark to uncover new lineages of life (NeLLi) - Anholt_01485 metaG (SPAdes) (version 2) | ecosystem: Environmental > Aquatic > Marine > Oceanic...
AGGAAGGGTAAAGATCCGGTCCTTCACGCTTGCTTCCTCATCTTCAGAGTGTCAACGAAGGTGTCTACTCTGGTGATGATACCAGCTTCGTCAGTGTGCTCATCCAGGATCAGATGCATACACGGTAGGTCGTATTGCTCGACTTCATGCTCAACGAAAGGCACCGTGATGGCATCCACTCCACAGTTGAAATTGCTAAGCACGATCACTCCGACGATGTCCCGAGCGAGCACTTCCTGCAACTGGCCCATGGTCTCATAGGCGAAGTCCCATTTCAAGAAGGACTCGCGAGGCGCGGGAGGCACCCTGTCAATGGTGATGGCCTCCATGTCTCTCTCCTCGAGTTTGGCCAACAGATTCAGGTTAGCGTAGGAGTCGTGGATCACGTAACTGTGGCCGACAACGAGAATCTTGGGCTTCTCCGACGCCAACTGCTCTCGATACGTCGCGTGCAACCTGCGCTTGTGCTCTGTCCGGCTTTCGAGAGCCTGTGAGATCGCGCGCTCCATCCTGAGCCGATCGCGAGTGAGGGTCCGCGCCAGTTGCTTCATGCCTGGTTCGAACTCGCCGTCGTCCACCTCGCAGCGGAGGAATCTGATCTCCTGACGGAAGATACTCTTGCATATGTCCGGCACACCCAGGAACTTGGGACAGCTATATCGGTTGGGCTGTAGGCCATAGTAGGCTGGCGCGAAGATGGCGTCACACTTGTCCAACAGATAGGCAATGTGGCCAAAGACCAGTTTCACAGCCAGACAACTCTCGTCCTCGCCATACCGAACCGCTGTCTCCAGCAGCGCTCTGTTTGTGGGAGGCGAGAGAACCACCTCCTGGCCCAGTTCCTGGAAGAAGGTGAGCCACAGGTGGGGATGCTTGTAGTAGAAGAGGCTGCGGGGTATGCCGATTTTCACTCCAATCCCTCGGTACGCTAAGGTGACCTTCAACTGTGAGCTAGAGAATTATAGGTTTGCTCTGTTCGCTTTTCAAGTTCCAGTCTCTCCCTATCCAGCCTCAAGCATCCGCGACAGCCCCTGACGTCGGGTACAAGGGACGGCCATGTTTGCTGGATGGGGTTCGTTGAAGTATAATAGAAGTGGAGATCATATTGGACTGTCAGGGGAGGTAGTCATGGAGAGAGAGATAGGAACCGAGACCGTGAAAAGAGGTCTGGCGCAGATGCTGAAGGGGGGCGTGATCATGGATGTGGTCACCCCCGAACATGCCATCATAGCTGAGGAGGCAGGAGCTTGCGCCGTCATGGCCCTGGAGAGGGTACCGGCTGACATCCGCGCCCACGGCGGGGTGGCCCGCATGAGCGATCCTGAGATCATCCTTCGGATCATGGAGGCGGTCACGATACCGGTCATGGCTAAGTGCCGTATCGGTCATTTCGTCGAGGCCCAGGTGTTGGAGAGCCTGGGGGTGGATTTCCTGGACGAAAGCGAGGTATTGACACCGGCCGACGAGGAACATCACATAGACAAGCACCTCTTCAAGGTGCCTTTCGTTTGCGGCTGTCGTAACCTAGGGGAGGCGTTGCGGCGAATCGGTGAGGGTGCCGCCATGATCCGCACGAAGGGCGAAGCAGGCACCGGAAACGTGGTGGAGGCCGTGCGGCATGCTCGAGCCGTGCTAGGTGAGATTCGGCGCTTGCACCATCTGGCCCCGGAGGAACTGATGGCCGCGGCCAAAGATATGGGGGCTCCGTACGAGCAGGTCGTGGAGACCGCGCAGCTAGGCCGACTGCCTGTGGTCAATTTCGCCGCAGGAGGCCTCGCCACCCCAGCGGATGCGGCCTTGATGATGCAACTGGGTTTGGATGGCGTCTTCGTGGGGAGCGGCATCTTCAAGTCCTCCGATCCTCCTCGCAGGGCCAAGGCCATTGTGGAGGCCGTGACTCATTACAACGATCCAGCGATCCTCGCTGAGGTCAGCAAGGGACTGGGCGAGGCGATGCCTGGGCTGGAGATCTCGGAGATCCCCGAGGCTGAGTTGTTGGCGCAGCGGGGCTGGTAGACTGTCTCTTGTCTTGAGCGGCAAAGGCGCGCATGACCCGGATTGGTGTCTTGGCCCTGCAAGGGGCCTTCATTGAACACCTCAAGATTCTTCGCAGCCTGGGCGCTGAGGCAGTGGAAGTACGCCTATCTCAGGAGATCACAGGCCTGAGCGGTCTGATCATCCCCGGCGGTGAGAGCACCACTGTTGGCAAGCTGGCGGTCACCTACGGCCTGATAGACCCCATCAGAGAGATGGCTCAGGATGGCAAGGCTATCTGGGGGACCTGCGCTGGGCTCATCCTCATGGCCAGAACTGTCGAAGGAGTAGAGCAATCTCTCCTGGGGATGATGGATCTGGTGGTTCGGCGCAACGCCTTCGGACGGCAGGTTGAAAGCTTCGAAGCCGATATCTCCGTTCCGGCCCTGGGAGCCGTCAGCGAGCCAGAAGAGAAGAACCGCCCATTGCACGCAGTCTTCATTCGAGCGCCCGTCATTTCCTCGGTGGGCGGTGACGTACAGGTTCTGTCGCGGTTGAGCGACGGCAGCATCGTAGCGGCGCGTGACGGCAACCTGCTGGCTACGGCGTTTCACCCCGAGTTGACCGGCGATACCCGATTTCATCGGTATTTCTTGCACATGGTTGCGGAATGCTCGGAAGCCCGTGGAGACACGTAACGCGGCAACACGGCATCATCCGCTCGATCTGCAGTCGTGCCGTTTGCTCCGCACTCCGAGCCCGGTGTTGACGGTGTGGAATACGGGGATGACCCATCAAGGTGTACCAGCGAGGAGGTGAGATATGATTGACAAGATCGTATGGCTAGGGCATGATGGGTTCAAGATCACCGCCGCGCAGACAATCTACATCGATCCGTTTGAGCTGACGGGAGAGCCTGAGCCGGCCGATGTCATCTGCATCACTCACGATCACTACGACCATTGCAGCCCCGAGGATGTGGCCAAGATACAGCAGGAGAGCACAATCATCATCGCCGCTGAGAATTGTAGAGGCAAGCTGAAGGGTGATGTACGCTGGGTGAGACCGGGCGACAAGGTGACCATCAAGGACCTGACCGTCGAGGCTATCCCGGCATACAATGTCAACAAGAAGTTCCATCCACGGGAGGCTGGAGGAGTGGGTTACATCCTCACTGTGGACAGCACAAAGATCTATCACGCTGGCGACAGCGATCCTATCCCTGAAATGGAAGGGTTGGACGTGGACATCGCCATGCTTCCCGTGAGCGGCGTGTACGTTGCGACGGCGGAGGAGGCCGTGGAAGCCGCCAATATGATCAACCCCAAGACGATCATTCCGATGCATTATGGCAGCATCGTCGGCTCCCGGGCCGATGCGGAACGGTTCAAAGAACTATGGCCGGGTGAGGTAGTGATCATGGAACCACAGCCGTCGTAGCGGTAGCCAGTGCTAGATGACTGTTCCGAACTGCGAGGTTTGCGCAACGGGGTCGTTGCATCGGGCTCAACTCGATGCGGTGTGCATCGCCACTGAAACCCATAGGCTGGACTCGGTCCTTCAGCAGAGCACGGTCCCCGACAGGTTGATCCCGCTCGCTGTGTCGTCCTCGCTTGTCGTTCTGGACCCTGCAGCGGACTTTCCAGGGAGCTGCCTGCGGCCCTGGCCTGCCACGAGAAATGTGCCCTCGGATCGCATGCCACGCGATCTCGACTGTGAAGACGTTTCCCCCGTTCAGATAGCGTCGCCACTCGGAGACCGCTAGGCTGATGAGAGCATCACCACTGGGTCTCAGCCGCGACAATTTCCTGATCATGCTCTCCATGCTCTTATGGGGGAGCGGTGAGGGCCTGTGGTTCTACATTCAGCCTCTGTACATCAAGAGCCTGGGAGCCAACTCGATGCAGATTGGGGTGGTGCTCTCGCTGGCTCCTGTGCTGATGGTATTCGGCTTCATCCGTGTAGGCATCTTGGCTGATCGATATGGTCGAAAGAGGACCATGCTGGGCGGCTATGTCTTGGGCACTGTGGCTGTCCTACTGCTCGCCATGGCCGGCGATTGGCGCCAGTCCCTCGTAGGCTTTCTCCTCTATTTCGGGTCAGCCTGTTGCCTGCCGGCGATCCACGCTTATGTTGCGCACGCGGCTGGAGGGAAGGATCTCAATCGTACTTTCACCATGCTCTATGCAGCGTTCAGCGTGGGTTTGGTAGTCTTTCCCACAGTAGGGGGCTGGCTGGCGGAGGTGGCAGGTTTCTCCGCGGTGTTTGGAATCGCCGCGGTCTTCTACCTTCTGTCCACTATCGCCGCCGCGAGCGTCAGTGAACAGCCCGTTGACAAAGCGGCGTCTAGGTTTGGGTTTGGTGAGATTCTGTCCAACAGGCGGTTTCTCCTGATCTCCTCTCTCAACGTGTTCATCTTCTTAGCTCTCTACCTGGCACAACCCTTTGCACCCAACTAGCTGCAAGAGGTTGTCGGGTTAGAGCTTTTCTGGATCGGCTTCCTAGGCTCCGTTCACGCCCTGGGGACGACGGTACTCAGGGTGGTGCTGGGGGGACTCTCAGAGGGAGTGGGTGGCTTCATCGTCGGCCAGGGTCTGGTGCTCCTTTCCATTGTGGTCTTCCTCAAGGCCCAGGCCTTTCCTCTTCTGGTGGTGTCCTTCTTCCTGAGGGGGGCATTCAACGCTTGCCGGTCATTGGCGCTGGCGCAGACGGGTAGGGAGTTGGGTGAAACGGGAGTAGGCCTGGCCTACGGCGTTTTCAACACCGCATTCAACCTCCCATGGCTGTTGGCGCCTTACATGGCCGCGTGGCTGTATACGTCGCGTCCCGACCTTCCGTTCCTCGTCTCTGCGGCCATGATCGGGGTCATGATGCCCCTTTCGTGGCTCCTTCTGAAGGGGAGGCCGGGTGAAGCGCCTGCCTGACTAGACCACGCCCATTTGCTGACCCACGTCCTTGAAGATTCCCAGCGCCTGGTCCAGGTCATCCCGGCTGTGTGCAGCAGAGAGCATGACTCTGATCCGCGCTTTGCCTCTCGGCACCGTGGGGAAGCCCAAGGCCATGGTGAACAGACCTCCGTCGAAGAGTTGCTTGGAGAACTCGAAGGCTGCTGGCGCCTCGCCCAGCATGACCGGCGTGATGGGTGTCTCACTCTCGCCTGTGTCGAAGCCCAGCCCCTTCATCTCGGCTTTGAAATAGCGGGTGTTCTCCCACAGCCTTTCCACCAACTCCGTCGATTCCTCGAGCAAGTCCACTGCGGCGATACAGGCCGCCACATCGGCCGGGGTCACTGCACTGGAGAAGAGGAAGGGACGCCCCTGTTGGCGCAGCCACTCCACTATCTCTTTCTTCCCGGCCACGTAGCCACCCATGACTCCGAAGGCTTTGGAGAGGGTGCCCACCTCGATGTCAACCCTCCCATGAAGGTCCAAATGATCGACGATTCCCCGGCCGCCTCGTCCCAGCACACCCTCACCGTGGGCATCGTCGGTCATCAACAGGATGCCATGCTCATCGGCGATGTCGGCCAGCTTGTCTAGGGGCGCGATATCTCCATCCATGGAGAAGACGCCGTCAGTGATGATCAGTCGTCTTCTGTAGTCCGTCTGTCCTTCAACGACTTGCCGCAGCGAGTCCGGATTGCGATGTCCGAAGCGGACGATCTTGGCCCGAGACAGCCGGCAGCCGTCGATGATGCTGGCGTGGTTCAGTTCGTCGGAGAAGATAACATCGCCTTGGCTCATCAGGGCAGGGATGACGGCCAGGTTGGCGTTGAATCCCGACTGAAAAGACAATGCGTCCTCTACCTGTTTGAAGTGAGCGAGGCGCTTCTCCAGTTCGAGGTGCAAGCTCATGGTCCCGGCGATAGAGCGGACCGCAGCCGGTCCAACACCATACTCCTCGATGGCTCTCTTCGCTGCTTCCTTCATCTTGGGATGGTTAGCAAGGCCCAGGTAGTTGTTGGCGCAGAAGTTCAACACTCGCTTTCCATCCACCGTCACCCACGCTTCCTGGGCCGAGCCTATGGTCCGAATGGAGATGTAGAGCCCCTGCTCTCTTAGACTATCGAGGTCCTCTCTCACGAAGGCCGTCTTGTCATTAGCCATTTCCCTTTCCTTTCTCCCGTTCGTTGCTCACGGAAAGAGCACGATCTTGCCGCATTGTCCAGCGCTCATCATCTCCAAGCCTTGCTCGAACTCGTCCAGCGGCAGTCGATGAGTGATGAGTGGACCCACGTCCACCGCCCCCGAGCTCAATAGATCTCTCGTCTGGTACCAGGTCTTCCACACCAGCCGCCCAGCCACGCCGTACACTCGTGCTCCCTTCAGGACGATCTCGTTGGCGAGATCCATTTCCAGAGGCTCCGAGGGGATTCCTAGCAAAGCTGCATACCCCCCACTCCTCAAGACAGCGAACCCCTGGTGTATGGCCGAAGGGTTTCCGGACATCTCCAGCAGCACATCCACGCCTAGCCTGCTAGTGGCAGTCATGATCTTGCCCACCACGTCCACTTCCGTGGGGTTCAAGGCGAGATCCGCCCCCATGTACGAGGTTAGCCGGAGACGATAGGGGACCACTTCGGTCGCGTAGACCGCCGCCGCACCTGCCGCCTTGGCGACCCCTATGGTCATCAGACCGATTGGCCCGCAACCGGTGATGAGGACGCGCTGGCCTGCCAGGTCTGTAGAGAGGGCGGTATGGACCGCGTTTCCGAAGGGCTCTTGTATCGAGGCCACATCCGGTGGCATATCCGGCGGGTTCAGCCAAGCGTTCTCTTGCGGTATGCTGATGTACTCTGCGAAACAGCCGGGACGATCCACTCCGATGATGGAAACGTTCTGGCAGATGTGGGATTGGCCCGTGCGGCACTGGTGACAAACGTGGCACACGACGTGGGTCTCGGCAGACACGAAGTCCCCTAGCTCAACCGTGGTTACACCGTCGCCAAGCTCCACAACTTCACCGGCGAGCTCGTGCCCAAAAACCATAGGTGGCTTGATCCGGCCTTGGGCCCAAGGATCCCACCTCCAGATGTGAAGGTCAGTGCCACAGATGGAGGTGGCCTTCACTTTGATCAGGATCTCTCCCGGAGCAACCGATGGGATGTCCACCATAGCCATCTCGGCCCCGGGCGCTGCCTGCGCCTTGATCACGGCCCTCATCTTGTCCGGCATTCTTGCCCCCTGGTTCTCCTGTACACTGGGACAGACCGGCACGATTATAGCATGCTCGACATGTTCGGTCAAGGATGCCCAAGCTTGATGTGCCAAGTAGGAAATGGTAGAATGTTCGTGGAGTCACCGTGAGCGATCGGACAGTAGGGCGAGAATGGGAGAGCGAAGGGGTCCGTTCCTGGTAGTTCTTGGCGCTATCGGCGCCCTTGCCGTCCTCTTGTTGCTGCTTTGGGCTGTGAGTATGCGCGCCATTGGAGGGAGCGGCACAGGCGAGGAAGAGGACAGGTACACTGAAGAGAGGGAGCGCATGGTGAGCTACCAGATAGCGGCGCGGGGAGTCCGCGACAGCGAGGTGCTGGAGGCCATGCAGGCCGTGCCGCGCCACGAGTTCGTCCTCCAGGAGTATCTGGACCTGTCCTACAGTGATCGTCCGCTGCCCATCGGATATGGTCAAACCATCTCCCAGCCCTACATCGTGGCAGTGATGACGGAGCTCCTTGAGTTGGAGAAAGGTGATAAGGTTCTGGAGATCGGCACCGGATCAGGGTACCAGGGGGCCGTTCTGGCCGAGGTGGTTGACCAGGTCTACACGGTGGAGATCATTCCTGAACTCGCTGCTTCGGCCAGAGAGAGGTTGGACAGACTAGGGTACGGTTATGTGGAGACGCTGAACGCTGACGGGTACCATGGCTGGGAGGAGCACGCGCCTTACGATGCGATCATCGTCACAGCGGCACCAGACCACGTGCCCCAGCCCCTCATCAGACAGTTGAAAGACGGCGGTCGCTTGGTCATCCCGGTGGGCCCAGTGGGGGCGTACCAGACGCTGTGGCTGGTCACAACAGAGGGTGGGGAAGTTGAGTTCCACAACAAAGGGCTCGTTACATTCGTTCCGTTGACGGGCGAGCGTTGAGTGTGAGCTGCGCCTGGGAGTGGTAAGCGTGGCGGCGGACGATGGTCGACGGCGCTGAGGGAGCACATCCCGATACCCGAGTGTCGGAAGCCGCATGGCACAGGCGCCTGCGGTGGCCTTGCACCCATGAACTGAGATAGGGAGTCACCAACTGGTATGAATGGTAAGTTCAGGTTCTACCATCCCATCAAGGTCAGATATGTGGAGACCGATGCTCAGGGTCACGTCTTCTTTGGGCACTATTACACTTATTTCGACGTGGGGATGATGGAGTACATGCGGACCATCGGCTTCAGCTACCAAGATCTGCTGAGTGAGAAGATGGATCTCTTGTACGTCGAGTCCCTGTGTCGTCACCAGGCCCCTGCCTACTACGACGATGTACTCGATGTCCATGCCCGGATTGGCAACATAGGCGACAGTAGCCTCACCTTCGAGTTTGCCGTGCACGAGGAGGGTTCGGATCAGTTGGTAGCCACGGGGCACATCGTGGCCGTCAACGTCGACAAGGATACTCGTCGCCCGATGCGGGTGCCTGATGCACTCCGTCGCGCCGTGCAGGAATACGAGCGATGAGAGGGTGTGTCCCTGCCCACGACCGTGGCTGGACAACTTGCTTGCCGTTTCTGCGCCTGTCATAACGTGAAAGGCCCCCTTGTATGAGAGTGGAGTGGGATGGTGTCTGAGAAGCGCGTAGGGGTGATCCTGGGAGGCATCTCCTCGGAGAGGGAAGCTTCGTTGGCTAGCGGTCGACAGGTGTGCGTGCACCTCAACCCGCAGAAGTATGTCGCCATACCGCTGTTCATGGATCTCCAAGGCCGATTGTGGCACATACCGCACAAGCTGCTCATCCAGAACACCACGTCGGACATCATTGGGCGGTTGGAAGACGAAGCGGACAGAGTGTACTATGAGGACTTGCGCGCTCTGATCGAGTTTGCCTTCATCGCTCTGCATGGTAAGTATGGGGACGATGGCTGCATTCAGGGTGTTCTGGAGCTCCTGGGAATACCCTACACAGGCTCGGGGGTGCTAGCGTCGGCGGTGTGCATGGACAAGTACATGGCGCACACCATTCTCAGGCAGGCAGGAGTTGAAGTGGGGCGGCAGTTGCTCGTGGAGGATTTAGACTGGGACGAGGATCCCGAGACGATTCGCATAGAGATCGTCGAGACCATCGGCCTGCCTTGCGTGATCAAGCCAGATCGTGAGGGTTCCAGCACAGGGGTCTCGGTTGTCCATGAGGCGAGCGAGATAGATGAAGCGATGGAGGAAGCCTTCTCTTGGGACAACCTGGCGCTGGTTGAGGAATACCTTCACGGCCTGGAGTTCTCCTGCATTGTCCTCGGCAACGACGAACTTCAGCCGCTGGTGCCGACCGAGACAGCCACGAAAAACGAGTACCTGACCTACGAAGATAAGTACATGCCTGGGCAGTCACAGAAAATCACGCCGGCTCGTGTGCCAGAAGAGGTGCTGGGGAAGATACGGGAAGAGGTCGTGAAGGCGTACAGAGCCCTGGGGATGAAGAACTACGGTCGCATTGATGGCTTTCTGGTGGACGGGAACCGTGTCTTGATCACCGATCCCAACTCCTCCTCGGGCATGGCCCCCTCCTCTTTTTTATTTCACCAGGGAGCGGACATAGGTCTCAATCCGATGATGCTTTTCGACCGCATGATCGAGCTGGCGTTGGAAGCTCACGCTGGCAAGAAGGGGCCGCTGTAGAAAGGGAGTCAAAAGGGGACCGCCGGATGATGGAGAAGGATGAGGGCAAGAGGCTGCGCGTGGGAGTGGTGATGGGGGGGATGTCTTCGGAGAGGGAGATCTCCCTCGAAAGCGGCCGCAACATCTACTTCAATTTGAATCCGCAGAAATATGAGGGCATAGCGATCTTCCTCGACGAAGAAGGAGGGTTTTGGCAGATACCCTTGCAGTTGCTGGTTCAGAACACTACTTCTGACATAGCTGATAGGCTAGCTGATGAGGCCTCAAGGATCGCCTACGAGCAGATGAAAGCCGTTGCGGATTTCATCTACATTGGTCTGCATGGCAAGTACGGGGAAGACGGATGTCTTCAGGGGCTGCTGGAACTTCTCGACGTCCCCTACACGGGATCCGGGGTGATGGCGTCGGCGATAGGAATGGATAAACACATGCAGCGTAGGCTACTAGTTGCGGCTGGGATAGAGGTGCCCAAGTACCTGCCCGTGTCAGAGAGGGACTGGGAGAACAGCAGGGAGGAGACATTGGAAGAGGTGGAGGCTTCCTTACAGTACCCGTGCGTGGTCAAACCCACTCGCGAAGGGTGCAGCACAGGTCTTTCGGTTGTCCGTGAAAGAGGCCAGATGGACACGGCCATGGAAAACGCCTTTCAGTGGGATACGACTGTGCTAGTGGAAGAACTCCTTGAAGGCATGGAGATCACCTGTGGGGTTATGGGCAATCGTGAGCTGATGGCCTTCCCCCCTACCGAGACAATACGTCGCGGAGAGTTCCTAACGGTGGAGGAGAAGTTCCTGCCAGGGGAGGGCGAGAACATCACGCCGGCACGGCTACCTGAGGAAGGGATCCGGCGGGTTCAGGAAGTGATGGTGCAGGCCTACCGGGCCTTGGGGCTGAAGGCATATGCGCGCATGGACGGTTTCGTCGTTGACGGTGAGGTCATCGTGACCGAGCCCAATACCCTACCCGGAATGACGCCGTCTACCTGTATCTTTCACCAAGCGGCGGAGGTGGGTATGAGTCCCATGGAGTTCATAGACAGAGTGATCGAGCTTTCCTTGGAAGCTCACGCTCACAAGAAGGGTCCGTTGGCATGAGGCGCGCTGCCTAGCGACCACAGGCGTCTCGCTGCAACTTCAGAAGCTGCTCTATCCCCTTTTCTGCCAGTCCCAGTAGCTCATCCATCATGTCTCGCGTAAAAGAGCCTTGCTCGGCAGTGCCTTGGACCTCTACGTATCCCCGGGACCCGTTCATCACCACGTTGAGGTCAACTTGAGCTTGGGAATCCTCTTGGTAGTTCATATCCAGCAGCAGTTCATCCTGCACGATCCCGACACTGATGGCGGCCACTGATGTGGCGAGTACGCTCGGTGCCAGGAGGCCTCCTTGGATGAGCGTGCGCAAGGCTATGGCCAGGGCAACGTATCCCCCGGTAACGGAGGCCGTACGGGTGCCTCCGTCGGCTTGTATGACATCGCAATCAATGGTTACGGTTCTCTCTCCCAACAGGTGCAGGTCCACCGCTGCGCGCAGGGAGCGTCCTATGAGACGACGGATCTCCTGGGTGCGATCCCTCGGTCCCCTGGTCTCTCGAGGGGTTCGTTCGTGTGTGGCGCGCGGAAGCATGCCGTATTGAGCCGTCACCCAACCCTGGCCCTGGTCTCGCAACCACGTGGGCACTCTCTCTTCGATCGTGGCCGCGCAGATGACCCGCGTGCGGCCCACTTCGATCAGTGCCGACCCCTCGGGATAGTCAAGATACCCTGGGGTGATGACTACGGGGCGCATCTCGTCGTTTGCTCGGCCGTCGAATCTCATTTCTCCGTCCTTTCGCTGCTGTCCCATTACATGCCACTTGCTCTACCCGGACAATTCGTTTGCTCCAGAGAGCATCTTCTGCTTCCGTGGCTCCACCAGTCGGCAAGACAGTGCCAGGCTCATGGCTAGGCCGATGGCCGTGGCACCGAACAGGATGGCGTATGAAGTGCTCTGTAGCAGCACTCCGCCCAGCAGCGGTGCCACCATGATCAGAGTGCCGCCCAGGGTGTTGTACAGACCGACATAGGCGGGGCGCTGATCGGGCGGCGACATCTCGAGCACGAGATTCATGAAGCCTTGCATGTAGCCGGCATAGTTTGCTCCAATTAGGAAGAAGACCAGAGCATATATGTAAGCCACCATGCCGCCTTGGGGAGAACAGTAGCAAATGAGCAAAGCGAGCAATGGGGTGCTCAGCCCAAGCGCGACGGTCACCTGGGTCACTACCTTACTGCCGGATCGTTCATTCAGGTACCCCATGGCCAGGCTGGCCGCTATCCCTCCGAGGACCTGAGCAGAAACAAACAGGCCGATGCTCTCATCGCTGAGTTGCAGGACGTCGGTTGCGTATATGACGTAGAAGGGTAGCGCCAGCCCGCCCAGCGCCGCAAGCAAACGCACAACATTGAGCAGCCTGAACTGCTTATCCCGACGGAGAAGGGTTATCACGCGGGGCATGTAGACCCGCCACGGCTCTCTGTCCGTTTGCACTTGCTGTGACGGTTCCTTGAGTGAGCCAAGGAACACAATCGACAGGAACAGAAACGCTACACACAAAAGGAAGAGTAGGCCGTAGTTGTGGGGGAAGGTTGGCCCCTGCGGCCCAAGTATCTGCTTGACCCCGAAGCCTGCCACCATGGCCAGCAGGCCGCCAAGGATCTGCGGCGTACTGTAGAAGCGGCCACGTCTTTCAGGGGGAATAGTTCTGCTCAGG
>Ga0209979_1003990_pt1 | contig 12526 bp, 13 predicted proteins | sample AnhtaG_FD_183114 | JGI IMG/M metagenome (GOLD analysis project Ga0209979, IMG submission 183114) | Deep subsurface microbial communities from Anholt, Denmark to uncover new lineages of life (NeLLi) - Anholt_01485 metaG (SPAdes) (version 2) | ecosystem: Environmental > Aquatic > Marine > Oceanic...
TCTATCCAACGATCGCTATCGACGGCTGCGACAAGCGTTGCGCCGCTAGGGCTACCGAGATGTACAGCGCCCCACCTGCCGTCAGCCTGGTGGTCAGCGACATAGCCGACGCCCTCGGCTTGGCCCGCCCCCAGCAGCTGCGCGGTTCCGACGCGGCCGGAGAGGCCCTGGCCAGCGCGGTGGCCGACCAGGTGGCGAACCAGGTGGATGAACTCCTGGGCGGCCGAACAGAGATGGTGGCGGCAGCCCAGCCGAAGGCGGCAAGCGGGGAGGCAGAGGCTGCAGAAGCGGTCTGCACGTGCGTCTCGGGCATCCCGGTGGCGAGCGTGCTCGTCGGAGACCAGACGGTCGAGCTGGTCGCCTTGCCAGCCATCTTTGCCCTCTTCCGGGAAGAAGGCAAGTCTCCCGACGACGGCGCCACGGCCGACGAGCTAATGCATCAGATCAAGCTCTACAATGCGCTGCCGACGGAAGACGAGGGAGCCCTTCGAGAGGCCGTAGTCCGAGAGTACGCGCGCTTTTGCGCCGAGGCGGTGTCGAGCATGGAGCAGTGAGGTGCCGGGGATGGCTGCATCTACCTACCACACTGACGTCCGCTGGATGGGCGAGCACTGGGGCGAACTCAGGTGCGGCAACGGCCCGACGCTGGCGTTCTCGGGACCCCCCGATGTCCAGGGCCATGAGGGGGTGCTTACGCCCGAAGATGCCTTCGTCGGCGCCGTCAACATGTGCGTCATGCTTATGTTCGTCTGGGCGTGCGAGCGCCTGCGACTCGACCTCATCAGCTACGAGTGCCATGCCGAGGGCAGGAAGGTCGTGGCGCTGGACCGCACGGAGACGTTCGAGCGGGTGGTGCTTAGGCCGCGGATTGCGGTTCGAGGGGCAGACCGCAAGCGGTTGAAGCGGGCGCTCGAATGGGCCCGCAAATATAGCCTGGTAGCAAACTCCATCACGAGCAGTTTCGTTATGGAGCCGGAAATCGTCATGCAGTCCTGAGCGCCCGTGAATCGCGGCGTAAAAAGAGGAGAGCACGATGCTGAGCATCAAGGTTCTGGGGCCGGGATGCCCCAACTGCCAACAGGTCAAGGCCGCGACGAAGCAGGCACTAGCGATGCTTGGTGCCGATGGCAGGGTGGAGGCCGTGACGGATCCCGCGCAGTTTCGCGCCTACCGCCTGGTGGCTACGCCGGGACTGGTGGTGAACGAAAAGCTGGTCTGTGCGGGCCGCGTGCCAGAGGCTAGCGAGATCGTGAGCATGCTGGCGACGGCCCTTGCGGAGGAGACGCCAGGCACCGTAAAGCACTCTTGACCTCCCACCGACAGCAAGGCTGAGCCAGCCTGTGGGAAGGCCGAGGAGGCAGAGGGATGAGTCAGCTCTATCAGGGCATACCGCGGGAGGAGATCCCCTGGTTCCCCATCATCAACCCGGAGCGGTGTGACGACTGCCTGAAGTGCCTTGAGTTCTGCCCCAACGATGTGTACGAGGAGGTGGAGGGCAAGCTGGACGTGGCGCGCCCCTTCGATTGTCCGGTCGGGTGCTCCAGGTGCCAGTCGGTGTGCCCGCAGAACGCCATTCACTTCATGGAGAGGCGAGACCTGAACATGCTTCTCCAACAGCTACGCAGGCAGCGAGCCGGCATGTAGCTGACGGGCGCTGAGAGGAAGCGACCAATGACAGCAGAAGCCCAGCCGCAAGCAGGAGGCGTCGCCGGACAGCTCGGCCTGCTTGACCGCTTCCTTCCCCTGTGGATCTTCCTGACCATGGCCCTGGGCGTCGGCTTGGGCCGCATCTGGCCCGACATCGCCGACGCCATCGATGCTCTCCGCATCGACACCGTGTCCCTGCCCATCGCCATCGGCCTGCTGTGGATGATGTACCCGGTGCTCACCAAGGTTCAGTACGAGCAGCTCTCCAAGGTCGCCACCGCCTGGAAGATGTTCAGCGTGTCGTTGACGCTCAACTGGCTCATCGGGCCGGTGCTCATGTTCCTCCTGGCCTGGATCTTCCTGCCGGACATGGACGAGTACCGCGTCGGGCTGATCATGGTGGGCCTGGCCCGCTGCATCGCCATGGTCCTCATCTGGAACCTGCTGGCCCGCGGCGACAACGACTACTGCGCCGTGCTCGTGGCCTTGAACTCTGTGTTTCAGATCCTCCTGTACTCGGTCTATGCCTTCTTCTTTGTGAGCGTCGCCTCCACCTGGATACCCTGGGCCGGGGGAGAGGCCGAAGAGGTGCACGTCTCCATGTGGGACGTGGCCCGCAGCGTGCTCATCTTCCTGGGCGTGCCCCTGGTGGCTGGAATCATCACCCGCTTCGCCGTCATTCGGACCAAGGGGCGCGACTGGTTCGAGACCAGGTTCATGCCCAAGCTCAGCCCCACGGCCATCGTCGGGCTGCTGTTCACCATCGTCATCATGTTCTCCCTCAAGGGCGAGTACATCGTCGACCTCCCCCTCGACGTACTGCGCATCGCCGTGCCGCTTCTCTTCTACTTCCTGATCATGTTCAGCGTCTCCTATGTTCTCTCCTGGCGCCTGGGCTTTCGCTACGCCGACACCGCTACCCTGTCCTTCACCGCCGCCAGCAACAACTTCGAGCTGGCCATCGCTGTCAGCATCGGCGTCTTCGGCCTGGAGTCCGGTCAGGCGTTCGCGGCAGTGGTTGGCCCTCTCGTTGAGGTGCCGGTGCTGGTCAGCCTGGTGTATGTCTCCCTGTGGGCCAGCCGCTACTTCTTCGCCCCCGACGGTCGGGTGAAGCGGCTGCTTGCGGCCCGGCCTGCGGGCAGTTGAGCGAGCACATGGTATCAGAGTCAGCAAGGAGGGACGGCTATGGCCAAGCGGAGTAAGCGGGGCAAGGTTCGCGGCAAGACGCGAAGGAGACTGGGGTCTCTCGGGTGGGCGGCCGGCATCGGCGCGGTAGTCGTCGCCGTTGTCGTCGTGATTGTTCTTGCCAATCTGGGGCAGGACGGGGACGACGTACCCAGCGGGGCGGCGGATATTCCGCCCCGCCTGGCTCCTGTCCAGGGGAACGTATTGGGAAGTCCGGACGCCCCGGTGACGATTGTGGAGTACTCCGACTTCCAGTGCCCCTTCTGCGCTCAGGCTGCTCTGGGCACCATGCGCCAGATAGAGGAAGAATATCTGGCCACGGGGAAGGCCAAGTTGGTGTTCAAGTACTTCGCCTTTGAGGGGGAGGAGTCTATCCTCTCGGCGCAGGCGGCCGAGTGTGCCGCAGAGCAGAACCGCTTCTGGGACTACCACGATATGCTCTTCCTCAACCAGGGGCGCGTCGCTTTCACCAGCGAGAACCTGAAGGCGTTCGCGCGGGAGCTGGGCCTCGATATCGCTTCCTTCAACCTCTGCCTGGATCTGGAGAAGCACGCAGAGAAGGTGGCAGCGGACAGGGCTGAAGGCCAGCGAAGAGGGGTCACGGGCACCCCTACGTTCTACGTCGGGCAGACGCAGATCGTCGGTGCCAAGCCCTACGACACTTTTCGGGCGGCCATCGAGGAGCAGCTGACGGCCCAGCCGGAGGGGGGAAGCTAGAGTGGAGACCGTGACCCGTGCCAGGGAACTAGGCGCTGCGGCCCTTCTGCGCTTCGGAGTCTTTTCCGGCTTGGCCTTGGCGGGAATGGCCGTAAGCGCCTACCTGACATATACCCACTACGCCGACCAACCCGTAGCCTGCGGCGGCTACGGCGGATGCGACGCGGTGCAGACCAGTGAATACGCTATCCTGGCCGGCATCCCGGTGGCCCTCCTGGGGGTGCTCTTCTGCGCCGGGCTTCTGGCCGTGGCGCTGTGGTGGCTGGCCCGTTTGCCCATGGCGGAGGAATGGGCGCCCATGGCATGCTTCGCCATGACCTTAGGGGGCGTCGCCTTTGCGGCCTACCTGACCTACGTGGAGTTGTTCGTTCTGGAGGCGGTCTGCATCTGGTGCGTGGCATACGCCTCCATAATCTTCGCCAGTTGGCTCGTGTCTCTGACTGATCTCCTCGCCTGAGCGGCCAGGCACTGGCAGGACATTTCCCCACCAAAATAGGCGGTGGACAGCCACCAAAACGCCAGCATAGAATGGCGTCGACGGCCTGCCCGCCGACAGGCAGGCGAGGAAAGGAGCGTCATGCCTGAGTTTGCTGACATCACCTTCCCCCAGGGCTTCCTCTGGGGCTGTGCCACGTCCTCCCACCAGGTGGAGGGCAACTGCACCAACAACGACTGGTGGGCCTGGGAGCAGGAGGGGGGCCACATCCGCGATGGCAGCGTCTCCGGTCTGGCCTGCGACCACTACAACCGCTTCGACGAGGACTTCGCCCTGGCCCACGAGCTCGGTCACAACGCCTACCGCATCTCCATCGAGTGGAGCCGCATCGAGCCCGAGGAGGGCCGCTGGGACATGGCGGAGGTCGACCACTACCGACGCGTCCTGGAGTCGATGCATCGCCACGGCCTGACCCCCTTCGTGACCCTTCATCACTTCACCAACCCTCTCTGGTTTCGCGACCGCGGCGGCTGGCTGGACCCCCAGGCGCCCGACCTGATCGCCCGCTACGCTCGCTTCATGGCCAGGGAGCTGGGCGACATGGTGCCCTTCTGGCTCACCATCAACGAGCCGATGGTCACTGTAGCCCTTGGCTACATCTTCGGCGTCTTCCCACCCTGCCGCCAGGACATGGGCCAGGCGATGCTGGCCGCTCGCCACCTTCTCCTCGCCCACGGCCGCATGTACCAGGCCATCCACGAGGCCACCACGCATCATCCGCAGGTGGGGATCGTCATGGCGATGGTCTACTGCCAGCCCAAAGACCCCCACTCGGAAGGCGACCGGCGGGCCGCCCAGATGGCGGACGACCTGATGAACGAGTACTTCCTGGCTGGCATCGACCGTGGCCTGATCCCGCCACCGGTTGGCCAGGGGGAGGAGGCGCCCGGCCTCAAGGGGACATGGGACCTGATCGGCATCAACTACTACGCTCGCATCTTGATGTCGGAGGCGACCTTGGCATCGGGCAGCCTGTTCGGCGAGCCGCCCCCAGGGGCCGAGCTCAGCCTGATGGGTGAGGAGGTGTATCCAGAGGGGTTCTACCAGCTCCTCAAGCGCCTCCAGACGTACGGCCAGCCCATCTACGTGACCGAGAACGGCATCTCCACCCTGGACGATGACCAGCGCTGTCGCTACCTGCTGCGCCACCTGCGCGAGATGCAGCGGGCGATCAGCGAGGGCGTGGATGTCCGCGGCTACCTGCACTGGAGTCTAACGGACAACTTCGAGTGGGCTGAGGGATACTACCAGAAATTCGGCATCGTGGCGATGGATCCGCAGACACGGGAGCGCAAGCCGAGACCCAGCGCCTATCTCTACCGCGACATCGCCCGGGCCAATGCCATCACCGCCGAGCAGCTCGAGAGGTATCTGGCCTAGGCCCGCCCCAGGGGGCGCATCGGCCCGCTGGCAGGGTAGAGGCTGGGATCAGAAGGGTGCCGCTGAGTCCATGACGGCGCGTAGCTGCTCCAGGGTGATATTGCCGCCGCTGAGGATGAGGACAACCTTCTTGCCGGCCAACCGTTCGCCGAGCTTGAAGGCGGCCGCCGTGGGGGCTGCGCCGGCGGGCTCGGCCAGCAGGTGTGTGGTTTCCAGCAGATAGAGGATGGCCCGGCCCATTTCCTCCTCGCTGACCAGCAGCATATCGTCCAGCCGCTCCCACAGGATGCGCAGGGGCAACTCGTAGCCGGCGCGAGTGGCCAGGCCCTCGGCGAAGGTGTCGGCGGAATCAAGCTCAACGATCCTTTTCTCCCGCCAGGAGCGGTAGACAGCGGGTGCTCGCTCGGCCTGGACGCCGATCACCTGGATGGCAGGGTTAAGCTCTTTGGCCACGATGCAGTGGCCGGCGGCGCCGCTGCCGCCGCCGATGGGCACGATGATGATCTCCACATCCGCTAGCTCTTCCATGACCTCCAGGCTGACGGTGCCCACGCCGGCGATCAGGAGGGGCTCGTTGGAGCCGTGGATGTAGCGCAGACCCTTGCCTCGGGCACGGCGCTCCGCCTCCAGGCGCGCCTCGTCGTAGTCGCGGCCGTGCTCCACTACCTGGGCGCCCAGACGACGTATGGATTCGACCTTTAGGGGGTTTGGCTTGCGGGGTACCAAGATGGTGGCTGGCACGCCGAAGCGGGCCGCGGCATAGGCCACCGACTGGCCGTGGTTGCCGGTGGAGGCGGTGATCACCCCTCGTCGTCGCTCTTCCTCATTCAGGGAGGCCATGAGATTGATGCCGCCGCGCACCTTAAAGGCGCCCACGGCCTGAAGGTTCTCGCACTTGAGGTAGGCCTGGCAGTCCAGGGCGCGGCTGAGGGCGGTAAAGGCAAGCAGGGGAGTCGGCCGCAAGTAAGGGGCGATGACCTCGCGGGCGCGGCGGACCTCCTGCAGCGTTGGGATTTGCATCGTGCCTTCCTTGCTAGATTCGGCCTGCCCCGCCCTAGCTGCCCGGCAGCTGGAGTCCGGCGAAGATGTCCTCGCCGCTCACGTAGCGCCAGCAGTACCGCTCGATGATCATTCCCTTGACCCGCTTGAGCGTCACCAGCGGCGCCTCGGCGATGCTGCTGGCGACGGCCATGGCCTCGTCTAGCAGGCGGTCGAGTGGCACTACGCTGCTCACCAGGTCGATGCGATGGGCCTCCTGGGCGTCGATGCGGCGGCCGCTGAGGCAGAGGTCGCGGGCCAGGCCGCCGCCGATGATCTCCGCCAGGGGGCCGTATAGAGTGGGCGCGCCGAACTTGATCTCCGGGTGGCTGAAGACGGCGTTCTCACTGGCAACCCGCACGTCACACAGCACCGCCAGGTCAAGGCCGCCGCCCATGGCGGGCCCGTTGATGGCTGCCACCATGGGCTTGGGAAAGTCCATCAGCCGCAGATGGAAGCTGTCGGTCGACACTAGCAGCGCCCTCAGGTGAGCGGGCTCCTGGCTGAAGAACTCGCTTCTGTCGAAGCCGGCGCAGAACGAGGGCCCGGCGCCGGTGATGACCACGACGCTGATGGAGTCCTCTTCCTCTATCTCTGCCAGGCACTGGTCGATCTCGTTGCGCAGGGCGATGGACAGGGCGTTGCGCTTGTCCGGCCGGTTGAGGGTGAGCAGCGCCACCTTGGCTCTCTTCTCGCAGAGCAGGAATTCGTAGGTCATGGCAACCTCCGCTGGCAGGTCCCCCTAGCCGGCCTTGACGCCCAGGTAGGCCTCGGCCATCTGGGCCAGCACCTCGTCCGCCTCCGCGATGAAAGCGCGCACCACGTCCTCGGCCGTGTCGAGCCCGTGGATAAGGCCCGAGATCTGGCCGGCTGGCATGAAACCGATCTCGGTGTCGCCGCGGCCGATGGCCGCGTCGAGCTTGTAACCGTCCACCATTAGCTGGAAGGGGAAGGGCTTTATCTCATCCTCTCGTCCCAGCCAGTCATCCGCGTACTTGTTGCGGATGACCCGGCAGGGCTTGCCGGTGAAGGCCTTGCTGACCACCGTGCCCTCCTCGTTGCCCTCGACGATCTTGTTCTTGTAGTTGAGATGGCCAAAAGCCTCATGGGTGGCCACAAAGCGGGTGCCTACCCAGATCCCGCAGGCTCCCAAAGCGAGGGCGGCCACCAGGCCGCGGCCATCGGCGATGCCGCCCGCTGCCACTACCGGCAGCGGCTTGACGGCGTCCACCGCCTGCGGCACAAGCGCCAGGGTGGCTATCCGGCCGGTGTGGCCGCCACCCTCGTGGCCCTGGGCGACGATAATGTCGGCGCCACCCTCGGCGCAGCGGCGGGCGTTCTTGACGTTGCCCACCACCGCTATCACCTTCATGTCGCGGCGGTGCATCTCGGCCACGTAGGGGGCGGGATTGCCCAGACCCGAGGCGAACACGGGCACGCCCTCCGCGTACACCGCCTCTATCTGCTCGGCCAGGCCGGGCATCCCCTCCGCCAACAGGAGGTCCACAGCGAAGGGCTTATCGGTCATACCCTTCACCTTGCGGATCTCTTCGCGCAGTCCATCGGCCGTGAGCATGGCGCCGCCTATCACGCCCAGACCGCCGGCGTTGGACACCGCCGCCGTCAGTTCGGCCATGGCCACGCCCCCCATGCCGGCCTGAATGATGGGATATTCAATGCCCAGCATCTCTGTTAGGGCTGTTCGGAACATCGTTACCTCCTTGTGCTCGCTTCTCTCTGCGGTGCTATTGCCATTAGTCTTCCTTCCTCCACCTGTATCTCTACCTTTTCGCCCGGGGCCAGAGGGAGGAACTCCCCATCGAGGTAGAAGGGCAGGGCCTCAGGACTAGCCAGGGTTACTTTCTGGACGCGATAGCGATGGGCCTTAGCCAGGCTCTCACCCTTGCCGCGGATGATCTGAAGCACGTACCAGGGCCGCTGCCACCTGGGCACATCGCCCAGGATCAGCATGTGCAGGAAACCGTCGTCGGGCCTGGCGCCGGGCATCAGCCAGAACCCGCCCTCCGTCTGGCAATTGCTGACGCTGGCCTGTAGGCTCTTGCCCCGGTAGATTAGCTCCTCGCCGGCTATCTCCACCTCGACCGGCTGGAAGCGTAGCAGCGCCCGGCCCAGGGCCGGGATGTACGTAACGGGCGAGCCGGCAGCCTTGTCGGTCTCGCCCTGGGCCAGGCTGGCGACGACGGCGCTCAGGCCCGCGCCGGCGGTGGTGGCGAAGTAGCGCCGCTCGTTGCCGCGTATCAGCAGCCCGAGGTCCACCCGGCGAATGTGCCCCGCTCTGGCGATGGCCAGGGCCCGCTTCAGGTCGGTAGGGATACCCAGGCTGGCAGCGAAGTCGTTGCCCGTGCCCACCGGCAGCACGCCCAGGGCGGTCTGGAAGCCTGAAGCGGCGATTCCGTTTATCACCTCGCCGACAGTGCCATCGCCGCTCACCACGGTGATCGCGGCCTGGCCTGCCGCTGCCGCCTCCCTCGCCAGTCGCTCGCAGTCGCCGGGTCCCGCGCTGATCGCCAGTATATCCCCCGGCGCGAGCACAGACTTGACTCGCTCAAGGGCCTTTCTGCCTCTGCCTCTGCCGGCCCCAGGGTTAACAAGGAAATACATCACACGTTGGCGCTGTCTAGGCGAGCCCGAGGCTTTGGGTCACTTCGCCCAGGGAGATGTCCAGGGCGTCTAAGACCTCGTCCACCTCCTCTGCCTTGATGATCAGAGGCGGCATGATCTGGAGGGTGGAGGGCCGCAGATTGGCGTAGACAGAGATCACCCCGTGCTGGCCCATGCCCCGCGACATCAGGGGCCCGCACATGTCGTTGGCCATGTCCAGGCCGATCATCAGCCCCCGCTGGCGCACCTCGGAGACGATCCCGGGGTGCTTCTTCTTGAGGGCGCCCAGGCCCTCCGCGAAGCGCTGCCCCATCTGCTGCACGTGGGCCAGGAAGCCCGGCTCGCTGATCTGATCCAGCATCGCCAGGCAGGTCACACAGCCCAGGTCGGCGCCGCCGCAGGTGGAGATATGGATGAAGGGATCGGCGTCGAAGAAGGCCTGGAGCTTGGGCCGATAGCAGGTGGCCGAGATGGGGTAGATGGCCGCGCTCATCCCCTTGCCCAGGAACATGATGTCGGGAACCACTTCGTACTCATCGATAGCCCACAAGTGGCCGGTGCGGCCCAGTCCCGCCTGCACCTCGTCGATGATCAGCAGGACGTCCGTCTCGTCGCACAATTGGCGCACCCGCGGGAAGTAGTCTGGCGGCGGGATGAGCATTCCGCCCGTGGCCGGGATGGTCTCTATGATGACGGCGGCGGTGTCGTTATCGATGGCCTCCGCCAGGGCCTCGATGTTGCCGAAGGGAACGCGTTTGAAGCCGGGGGCCAGCGGGCCGAACACACTGGACACGCCGTCGGTGGCGGCCAGCGCCAGGCCGGTGTGGCCGTGATAAGCACCCACAACACAGATGATGCCAGCCTTGCCGCTGTAGCCGCGGGCCAGCTTGATAGCGACATCCGCTGCCTCGCCACCGCCCACGCCGAAGACGGTGTAGGTGATATCGCCGGGGGTCAGTTCGGCCAGGCGTTTGGCCAGGGCCGCCCGATACTGACTGATCAGGAGGTGATCGCCGACATCCAGGTGGTCAAGGGCCTGGCGCAGGGCGGCTATGATGCGGGGTGGACGATGACCAAGGTTGAATACGCCACCCGCCGAGCGACAGTCGATCCAGGAGCGCTTGCCCTCCAGGTCCCACACCCGCACGCCCTCGCGGCGGCCGGGGACAACGTCGAACCCTATCTGCCGGTAGGCCGCTACCTTGGAAGGCGACACGTAGCTGGCGAAGTCGTTGATCACAGATTCACTAGTGGGGCGACTATCGGTCATCAACACCCCCTTTCCCGCCTCGCGGCTGGCAGGTGCTACATAACGCGAACGTCACGAGTATACACCGAAAGCCAGATAGGCGGCCACCCTCCATATGGACGCCGGCTAGCGGTCAGCGGCTTTGCTGGAGGATCATGTTAGCCACCATTCGCCCGCCCATCATGCAGCCGGCGTAGCCGTGGCCGAGTACGGTGTTCGCCCCCACCATCCAGAGGCCGGGAACCTCCGTCTGGTAGGGGACGCGCTTGGACATGGACTGGTCGAGGGTATGTTCCAGGCCGTAGCTCGTGCCGCCGCTGGACAGTGTGAAGCGCTCCTGCGTGAGGGGACTGGCGGACTCCTGCCAGACCACCCTACGGATGAAGCCCGGCATCATCTCTTCCACTACCCTCAGCATCCTCTCCTCCATCTCCCGCTTGGCGGCCAGGTAGGGCGGCGTGTGGCGGTACCCCGACCTCGTCGGGGCGCTCGCCGGGCCCTGGGAGGCACCCCAGGCCTCGGGCTGGGCAGGGGCCACGCTCATGAGCTGGAGGTTGGTGTAGCCTCTGGGAGCGATGTTCTCGCTCAGCGGGTCCTTGAGGGAGGCTATGGGTATGAACACGGCCGGCCTATCGGGTAAGCGGCCCTCGTAGCAGGCGGCGAACTGCTCTTCCACGTCATACTCTGGAAACAGGCCCAGATGGGGGCTGGACACGCCCAGTTCGGAGGGATTGACCTCCATGGCCATGTAGATGATGAACAGGGGGAGGGCCATGCGGTAGCCCTCGACTCGCTGGGCGAAGGCGGGGCTGAGGTGCTCCTCGCCCACCATCTCCATGAAGGTGCGCTTAGCATCGGCGTTGGATAGGACGATAGGCGCCCGCAGCTCCTCGCCGCTGGCCAGCCTTACGCCTGCCGCCTTCCCGCCCTCCACGATGATCCGCTCGACCTTTGAGCGCAGGCGCACCTCACCGCCGCCGTCCTTGATAACCGACTGGAGGGCCTCCACCATGGGCCGGCCGCCGCCACGCACAAAGTAGGCGCCGTCTACGTAGTGGTCGACGACCCTGGCGTGGATGACCGCCGAGGCCTTGCTCGGGGGGGCCGCGTAGATACCGCAAAGGTAGCCCAGGACGTGGCGGAGAGGCTGGCTTATCTCCAGGGCGTCGAATACCTCCGCCAGGGTGCATCGGCTCGCCGGCTTGCCCAGCATCTGTTGCAGCGACTGCCTCCCGGGGGCAGGCGCCCGACCGGCGGCCGTCATCAGGAAGTCAATGTAGCGGTCAATGGCTCGGGTCTCCTGGGGGAACGCCTCGTGGAGGCGCTGGCGGTAGCGCTCCCATCCCACTGGCATGTGGAAGACCAGGTCGGGTAGGTGCACGGTCTCGAAGCCGTCCTGGTTTAGGGGCACAAACTCCACCCGGTCGGCCACGCCGAGCTGCTCCAGAAGGGTGGGGAAGAGCCCCCCTGGGCCGCAATTGCCGATGTAGTGGAAGCCGACGTCGAAGTCGAACATCTTCTTGCGGCGGAAGGTCATGGCATTGCCGCCAGAGAGGAAGTGCTTCTCCAGAACGAGAGGGCGCACGCCGCCCTTGGCCAGGAAGGCGGCGGCGGTCAGCCCGCCGATGCCGGAGCCGATGACGATAGCGTCGTGTTGCTCAGCCATGATTGGTTCCCCTTTCCGTCACCCAAGCTGCGCCAGGCAAACGGCGGAAGGAGGCCATCACCTTCCGCGTGTGGGGGCGGGAAGCTCGCCCAGGGCCATGCGGACGAGTTCGATGATGTGAAAGTTGGCGAGGCCCCGCGCCTGCACATCCTGGGCCATCGTCCGCTGGCACATGGGGCACAGATAGCACATCCCTTCCGCTCTTGCCTCCTGGGCATCGTCCAGGTTGCGGGCGCGAAGGGTGGGCGCCGCCTCCGGCTTCAGGACGGTCAGCGCTCCGGAGCAGCACAGCGCGTTCTCCCGATCGTACTGCCGCTTGACCCGCTCCACGCCGATCCGCTCCAAGATGGCATCCACTGCCTCCTCTTTGGCCGGAGATAGCCGCGAGGCGCAGGGCCGCTGATACGCCACCCGAAGGTGGAGAGGCGTGATGTCCTGGCCGTGGGCGTCAAGATAATCGCGAAGGTATTCGAGAATGTGGACGGGGCGGAAAGGTACCGTGATGCCCATCTGGGGCACTCTATCG
>Ga0209979_1003991_pt1 | contig 12525 bp, 11 predicted proteins | sample AnhtaG_FD_183114 | JGI IMG/M metagenome (GOLD analysis project Ga0209979, IMG submission 183114) | Deep subsurface microbial communities from Anholt, Denmark to uncover new lineages of life (NeLLi) - Anholt_01485 metaG (SPAdes) (version 2) | ecosystem: Environmental > Aquatic > Marine > Oceanic...
TTGAGATAGATAAACTTTCCAAAGTTGTAGATTTTGTAAAAGGGATAAATGAACCAGATATTATGCTAGTATTAGATGTAGGACATGCTTTTCTCTCTGAACATTACTTTGGAGAAAACTTTCTTGAGAGTATTAAGAGAGCAGCAAGTATGGTAAGCCATATTCATCTAAGCGATAACTTCGGACGATTTGAAAAAATGAGACTGGAAAACTTTGATCTCTATCGGGTTTCAAGTTACACCACCAGACTCAATTTAGGCAGGGGAGACCTTAACCTCCCACCAGGTTGGGGTTCTATTCCATTTGAAGATGTTCTTGAAATCCTTAAGGATTATCAGGGAATAGTCATACTTGAGTACTATCACGAGAAATACCTGGATTTTAATCCTGATATTCTTAAGGAAACCAAGGCACTCTTTTCAAAGTATCTTGCAAAATGATTCAAAAGTATTTTGATTTTTAATTCACACCAACTATTAGCTGACGGAGTGGTTTTTACTGAAATATCTTTGGACGCGAGTTCGAATCTCGCTGCCTCCACCATAATTGAATTAGGTTAAATCAGGAGACAGTTCCCTTTGTCCCCTTATTTTCCTATTTTACAATTTTTAAAAAATCGGCAATTACTACATTTTTTTAGCCTTTTTTGACCTCCTCGAAACCCCAGAACCCTTATAAATAGCCACTTTCAGATTTTTAAGACTTAAAAAGTCGCTAAAAAAAAGCACGTTTTGTGAGGGTAAAAGTATAAATCAAGGTAAAAAAGGAGCTTAAAATGCTCTCTGCGTCTTTTACAAGAAAAAATTAATTTTTTAAGGCACTTGTTGCAACTTCTGATAGTGTTATGTTAAATTTGACCTATACGTACAAGTATGATATATAATAGATAGGTATTTTCATTTAGGATTTATTAAATATTTCAAAGGGGATAATTGTTATGGAAAATAAAAAGGAAAAAGAGGAAAAATTTATCCAGATAGGAGAATTAGCAAAGAAAACGAGGGTTACTCCCCGAACGATTAAACATTATGAGGATAAAGGACTTCTAAAACCTTTTAAAAAAACCCAAGGAGGTTTTAGATTGTATCAAAATGATAAAGTAAAATTAGTGGAAAGAATTAGACAATTAAAAAAGGCTGGTTTTTCTTTAAGAGAAGTAAAAGAAATGGAAGAGATAAATGGGATTGTGGAAGGAGAAAATATTTTAGAAAAAGTGGATGATAATGAATTAGATAATATAATTAAATTTTTACAATCTCAATTGGTAAAAACAGAAGAGAGATTAAACGAGACAATCAAAGTGAAGAAAGGATTAGAAGAGGTAATAGAATTTTTAAAAAATCGAAGAAAAAGGGAGAGCCGGGATATCTGATTTAGACAGACTTATTAAAAGGGCTTCTTTGATGGGAATTGATCTTTTGAGAATTTGATTAGTTTTTCTGCAATAATCAAATAATGATCAAAGTAAGAGAGATAGATTGTAAGACTATATTAAATATATCAAGAATTTCAGGGATTGACTATGCCTTAAATCCTTATCTTGGTTGCGAGCATGGCTGTGTATATTGCTATGCAGTATTTATGAAAAGATTTACGGGACATAACGAACCATGGGGAAATTTTGTGGATGTAAAAGTAAATGCTCAAGAAGTATTAAAGAAACAACTCCCCAAGATAAAACCAGGTAAAATTTCTATCGGCACAGTGACTGATGGATACCAACCGTTGGAAAGGAAATATAAAATTACTCGTTTTTGCCTTGAAGAATTGGTAAAATATAAATATCCTATCTCAATCCTTACCAAATCCTCATTAATCTTAAGAGATTTAGATCTTTTAAAAAAGATAAAGACATTAGATGTAGGGATCACCATTACTACTTTAGATGAAGAGATAAAAAAGAGATTAGAACCGAGGAGTTCTTCTTCTGTCGAGAGGCTGTTGGCTTTACGAAAATTATCCGAAGAAGGAATAGATACCTGGGTCTTCTTTGGGCCAGTACTACCCTGTTTTTCAGATAGTTTAAATAAGATTGAGGAACTATGGGTTGCTTTTTCTGAAGCAAAAGTAGAGCGAGTATTAGTTGATACTATGAATCTCTATCCCCGAGTTTACCATAATTTAAAAAGGATTCTTAAAGATTCATATCCAGAGATGATAGGTAGATACGAAAATATTTATAGGAATAGATTTAGATATTTAGAAGAGTTAAGATGGCGGATTGATTCAGTAGCTAAGAAATATAATCTTCCTTATGAAATGTGTTTTTAGAGAAGATTTTAAAAATGATCAAAAGAAGAGGTGTGATTGTAAAAATTAAAATTAGTGGTATTTTTTAAATGAAAAAAATAGCTAATGAAAAACAAATTTATCAGGTGGCAGAATTAATTAAAGAATCTAAATATACAGTTGTATTAACCGGAGCGGGAGTAAGCACCGGGTCGGGAATAGCAGATTTTAGGACCCCTGGTAAAGGCATCTGGGAGAAGGTAGACCCTTTTAAAGTTACCTCTATAGCAGCATTTAAGGAAAACCCACAGCGTTTTTATCATTTTTATCGACCTCGTATTGAGATGTTATCTCGAGTTTATCCCAATCATGCACACAAGGCTATTGCCCGGTTGGAAGAGATGGGTTATGTTAAATGCCTCATCACTCAAAATATCGATAACCTTCACCAGAGGGCAGGCTCGAGGGAAATTATTGAAGTTCATGGAACTTTAAGAGAAGCTGTTTGCCGAAAATGTGAGAAGATCATCTCTTCAGAAATATTGATAAAAAAGATCGACAAAAGCGAAGAAAAAGTCCCCTATTGTGAATGTGGTGGAGTATTTAAACCAAACGTAGTCCTGTTTGGGGAGATGCTTCCTAATTTAGATCCTGCTATCTTTGAATCTATGCGAGCAGATTTAATGCTGACTGTCGGTTCATCACTCCAGGTTAGCCCGGTGAATATGTTACCCCAATATTGTCTGGATAGAGGAGGTAGATTAATCATTGTTAATTTTATGTCTACCCATCTGGACTATTTAGCTGAGGTAGTGGTCAAGGAAGATGTCTGTGATTTTTTACCGGCAGTTGTAGAAGTCTTGAGAAGAAAGTAGTTAAAATTAAATATAGAACCGTCCCTTTTTTATAAATATTTTAATAAAAAATTTGACAAAATTGTTGAAAGAGGTAAAATATAATAGATAAAGTTAATATAAATGGCTGGTCCTTCTTACTTAAAAGAGATGCTAAAAACAATCCATTAGTCCTCTGAAAACAAAGATTGTTTATGAGGGATCTCTTGTGTTTTAATAATGTTATCGTTAAAGAGGTTAGAATCACTGTTTTACTTCTACCTCCTATAAGAAACGTTATTGGACTTAAGAGAAATAATAACGAAAAGGAGGTAGGAAATATGGAAGGTAGTAAATTATATGTAGGAAATCTTAAATATTCTGTAACTAATGAGCAACTAACAGAATTATTCTCCGGTTATGGTGAAGTTAAGAGTGTCAACATCATTGAAGGCAAAGGCTTTGGGTTTGTAGAAATGTCTTCTTCAGAAGAAGCTGAAAAAGCCAAAGATGCTTTAAATAATACCGATTTCGATGGTCGTCCTTTAAAGATTGACGAAGCCCGCCCACCGAGACCAAGAAGCGAATATCGTAGATACTAAAATAGTATTCCATAATTAATTAAAACTCGATTTAAGGTAATTAAATTTGTTTTAATTAGCTATTAAAAATGGGCCAGCCATTTTTTAAATGTATTTAAAAATTGAATAATAGTATAGGGGAGCTTGTTAAGGCTGAGAGTGTTTTTAATAAACAGACCCTTAAAACCTGATCTGGGTAATGCCAGCGTAGGGAATTAAAATAACAGCGTTTTAATTCAACCGTGGATTTTGATTAAAAGATCAGGTCTGCGGTTTTTTATTTTTGAAAGTCAATTTCTTTTTGGTTTTTTAATTTAAAGAAAATTGTTTAGATTAAGTTATTTTAAAGTAGTTCAAGTCAAACTGTCGAGAACTAAGATCTTTGGTTTGAAAAGTATTATAAAAAATATTGAGGATAGGAGAGAGCAAAGAATGAAATATTGTACACAAATGGAGGCAGCTAAAAAAGGTTTAATAACAGAAGAGATGAGACAAGTTGCTGCAGAAGAAGGTATGCTCCTTGAGTTGTTAGCAGAAAGAGTTTCAGAGGGGAGAATAGTAATCCCTGCAAATAAAAATCATAAGAAGTTAAAAGCAGCTGGTATAGGTGAGGGTCTTAGAACAAAGATAAATGTTAACTTAGGATCTTCCGGAGATTGCTATAACATAGAAGAAGAAGTAAAGAAGGTAAAAGAAGCCATTAAATTAAAAGCAGATGCTATAATGGATTTAAGTACCTATGGCAATACCGGAGAATTTAGAAGAAAGATAGTTGAAACATCTCCTGCAATGATAGGTACTGTACCCGTTTATGATGCAGTGGCGAAATATTGTAAAGATATAAAAGATATTACTGTAGATGAATTTTTTAAAGTGGTAGAGGAGCACGCGAAAGATGGAGTGGATTTTCTTACCATCCATGCCGGGCTCAATAAAGTAGCTGTAGAGAGGATAAAGAGGAATAAAAGACTTACTAATGTGGTGAGCAGGGGAGGAAGTATACTTTTAGAATGGATGGAAAAAAATGATAGAGAGAATCCTTTTTATGAATACTTTGATAGACTCTTGGAAATATGTAGAAAATATGATGTAACCATAAGCTTGGGAGATGGATTAAGGCCGGGCAGCATTAATGATGCTACGGATATTCCCCAAGTACAGGAGTTAATATTTTTGGGAGAGTTAACCAAAGTTGCCTGGGAAGAAAATGTGCAGGTAATGATAGAGGGGCCAGGGCATTTGCCCTTAGATGAAATAATAGCCAATATAAAGTTAGAGAAAAAATTATGTCATGGTGCACCCTTTTATGTTTTGGGTCCAATAGTAACAGATGTAGCACCCGGATATGATCACATAACTTCCGCCATAGGGGGAGCAATAGCTGCAAGTTACGGAGCGGATTTTTTATGTTATGTTACTCCGGCGGAACATCTAAAACTTCCTACTCTGCAAGATGTAAAAGAGGGGATAATTGCTGCGAAGATAGCAGCACATGCTGCAGATATTGTTAAGGGGGTAAAGGGTGCAAAAGAATGGGATTATGAAATGAGTGAAGCGAGGGCCAAATTGGATTGGGAGAAAATGTTAAAATTGTCAATTGACCCGGAGAAAGCTAAAAAATATAGAGAGGAATCCCGACCCAAAGATGAGAAAGTATGTACAATGTGTGGGGATTTGTGTGCTTTAAAGAAGAGTAGAGAAGTCATTGAAGGAAAATAAGAAAAACAAAAGGAGAAAGGAAAGAAAGCATGGAACTAAACGAAGTAATTATAACGAAAGCTATTATTGAACGTTTTTATACGAAACTTACAAACAATTTGGAAACCGATGTGGCTATCGTGGGGGGTGGTCCTTCAGGATTGGTTGCAGGGTACTTCCTTGCTAAAGCTGGCAAAAAAGTCGTTATGTATGAACGTAAACTGAGTATCGGAGGCGGAATGTGGGGTGGTGGTATGATGTTTAATGAGATTGTAGTACAGGAGAATGCGTTGTGTATTCTCAAGGAATTCGGGGTGCGTTGCCATAGGTATCAGGAAAATTATTATGTTTCAGATTCAGTGGAGACCGTTTCGACCCTTACTTCCAGAGCGGTTCAGGCAGGTTTAACAATCTTTAACTGTATAAGTGTGGAGGATGTGATGATGCGTACTGATAAGGTTATCGGGCTTGTGTTGAACTGGTCTCCAGTTAAAATGGCAGGTCTTCATGTTGATCCTTTGACTGTACGATCGAACTTTGTGATTGATGCAACCGGTCATGCTACCGAGGTAGTCAGGGTTGTGCACGAGAAGGTTCCTGGAAAACTAAAAACGCCGACAGGTAAAATTGAAGGTGAAAAGTCCATGTGGTCGGACAAGGCTGAGACACTGACACTTGAAAACACCCGAGAGGTCTTCCCCGGTCTTTATGTGGCGGGAATGGCAGCGAATGCAACATTTGGTGGACCACGAATGGGGCCGATATTCGGGGGCATGCTCCTGTCAGGGAAGAAAGTGGCAAAAGAGTTATTAAAAAGATTGTAAATTCTTGAAACTAAAAAATATCGAAACAATTTACATTTTTGTAATTACATAACTGTAACAGAGATTATTAAATTTATCCAATAGGATAAGGAGAGATTATTATGGATGGAATAAAACCTATTAAAAAAGAAGAGAGAAATCTTGCCGGGATAGATTTTATCTTATTATGGAGTGGGGCAGCTATTTCGTTGGCTGAGATTTTAGCCGGAGGAATTCTTGTCCCTCTTGGTTTAGGAGCAGGAATTTTAGCAATTTTATTAGGTCATGTCATTGGGAATACTCCTTTTGCTTTAGGAGGAATAATTGGCAGCGAACAGGGTATCCCTTCTATGGTCTCTGTACGACCCTCCTTTGGTAACAGAGGCTCTTATTTACCGGCTTTTTTAAATGTGGTTCAATTAATCGGTTGGACAGCAATAATGCTTATCATTTGTGCAAAATCTGCGGAAGTAATAAGTCAAAAAATTTTTAATTATTCTAATTTTAAATTATGGATAGTCCTGGCCGGGATCATCACTACTTTTTGGGCTTTCTTTGGGCATAAGACCTGGAAGTGGCTGCATAAAATATCAGTATCTGCCTTGCTTTTACTGTGTGTAGTGATGACTTATGTAGTTTTTAAGGAACATAGTTTTATGGAATTAACTCGTATACCTTCAACTTCTGATTTATCTTTTGCTATTGGCTTAGATATTGTAATTGCTATGCCCATTTCCTGGTTACCTTTGGTAGCCGATTATTCCAGATTTTCCAAAAATACTTCCACTGCCTTTTGGGGTACCTGGTGGGGATATTTTTTGGTCAGTTCCTGGATGTATTTTGTAGGACTTTCTGCTGCTCTGGCAACTGGCAGTGCTGACCCTATTCCTATGCTTCTTAATCTGGGACTGGGAGTTGCCGCCCTGGTAATAGCATTATTTTCTACTTTTACTACTACTTTTTTGGATATTTATTCTACCGCTGTTTCTGCTTTAAACATCTTCCCTCAGTTAGGTGAGAGGAGAGGAGTTATTGTAGGAGGAGTTTTAGGTACTTTAGTAGCATTGGTATTTCCTATAGAGCATTATGAGAATTTCTTGCTCTTCATTGGAGCGATGTTCTGCCCTCTATTTGGAATTGTTTTGGCTGATTATTTTATTCTTCGCAAGAGAAAATGTTTTGTGGAAGATATATATAAAAAAGGAAAATATTGGTATTATCAAGGAGTGAATATAGTTGCAGTTGTCTCCTGGATAATTGGTGTAGTATTATATCAACAATGCATAAAATACAGTCTGTGGATAGGCTCATCAATACCAAGTATGATTGTAGCAGGCGCTTTATACTTGATAATTATGAAAAAGACCAAAAGGAGATAACCGATGAATAGAAAGACAGGTATTAGTGAAATAAATTTAGGGAAAAAAATATTTGGAATAATAGAGAGGATTCGTCAGGAAAGACCTTTAATCCATAATATTACCAATATGGTGGCGATGAATGATTCTGCTAACATTATCTTGGCTATTGGTGGCCTTCCGGTGATGGCTCATGCCCAGGCAGAAGTAAGAGAAATGGTGCGTGTTGCCGGGGCATTAGTATTAAATATTGGCACCTTAACCTCTGAACAGATTGATTCAATGATTGCTGCTGGGGAAGAAGCAAATAATTTAAAAAAACCAGTTGTACTTGACCCAGTAGGAGCAGGGGCAACCCATCTACGCACAGAGAGTGCCCTTCGTCTACAGGAAAGGATTAAAATTGATATAGTTAGAGGAAATCATGCGGAGGTTTCTATTTTGGCGGGCCTTAAAGGGAGTATAAAAGGGGTGGAATCAGTTGGTAGCGGGAAAAATGCTGTTGAGGTAGCTCGGTCTTTAGCCCGTAAACATAATCAGGTGGTAATAATTACTGGTAAACAGGATATAGTTACTGATGGTAAGACGGTGATAGAGATAAACAATGGTTCCCCAATGCTGGGGACTATCACCGCCACTGGTTGTATGGTGACCTCTTTGATCGCAACATTTGCTGCAGTATGGGATGATTATATTATGGCTTCCACCGGGGCTCTGGTCTGTTTTGGGTTAGCCGGAGAAAAGGCAGCGGTAAAAGCCCAGGGTCCAGGAAGTTTTAAAGTAAATTTATTTGATGAAGTATACAATTTGAATGAGAAAATAATCTGTAAGGGTTTGAAGGTGAATATTTATGAATTATGACCTCTATATAATTACCGATCAGAGAATTTCTCATGGCAAGTCTCATTTGGAAGTTGCCGAAGCTGCTCTTGCGGGAGGAGCGACAGTTATTCAATTTCGAGATAAAGAAATGAAAGATTCAGAGGCTGTTGTAGCTTGTCGGGAGATTTATAAATTAACCAAAAAAAAAGATGTATCTTTTATAGTGAATGACCGAGTAGAAATAGTAAAAGCAGTAAATGCTGATGGTGTTCATTTAGGGCAAGAGGATATGTCTTTCAGTTCAGCCAGAAAAATATTAGGTAAAGAAAAAATAATTGGGATTTCAGTAGAGACGGTTGAGCAGGCCCTAAAGGCAGTAGAAGGAGGGGCAGATTATTTAGGAATAGGCCCGATATATCCCACTGCTACCAAACCTGATGCAGGCAAAGCATTAGGAATAGCCAGATTAAAAGAGATTAGAGAGTCGGTAAATATCCCTATTGTAACTATCGGCGGTATTAATGAAAATAATTTAGAAGAAGTACTAAGGGCAGGAGCTGATGGGGTAGCGGTTATTTCTGCAGTAGTTAGTGCTCCTGATATAACCGAAGCTTGCCGAAAACTAAAAAATAAAATAGAATATATCAAGAAGAAATTAAAAAATAGTATATAGTATTTCGTATATCGCGAAGAAAGAAGAAGTCAGGAGCCAGAATTCAGGAGCTAAATTTGTATCTCGTATCTCGTGAATAGTGTTAGTTTATCAATTTACCAATTGGTTAATTACCCAATTCACCTATTTGTAGGACAGGCGTCTCGCCTGTCTATTACAGGCTGAACTCTATTTTCTTAACGATATACTACATACTATATATACTAGAAAAAATGCGGTAAAATAATGAAAATTTCAGAGATCGGTGAATTTGGATTAATTAATCGAATAAGTAAAGATACTATCATTAACCCTAAAAATATCTTATTGGGCATAGGAGATGATTGTGCTGCTTATTATGCTTCTCCTGATAAAATAGTCCTGGCTACCTGTGATATGTTGGTGGAAAATATCCATTTTACTCTTTCCACTTGTTCTCCCCGGCAATTAGGCAGAAAGGCCATGGCAGTTAATATAAGTGATATTGCCGCAATGGGAGGAATTCCCCGCCAGGCACTGCTCTCTTTAGGATCTTCTTCTGATACTTCTGTTGAATTTATTGATCAATTAGCTGACGGAATGAAAGAGGAAGCCAAATTGTTTGAGGTTAATATAGTCGGTGGAGATACAGTTCGTTCACCTTTAGGATTAGTGATTAATATAACTTTAATCGGAGAAGTGGAACCCGAGTTAATAGTTAAAAGAAGTACTGCAAAACCAGGTGATTTAATAATGGTTACCGGAGAATTAGGGGGTTCTGCTGCTGGATTAAGTTTATTATTGGAAGAAAAAAAATATTCCTCGGTTCCTTTAAATATTGCCGAAGAGGTAAAATCGGCTCATCTCTCTCCCGCACCCCGGATAAAAGAGGGAAGAATTATAGCCAGAGAAAGATTAGCTAACTCTATGATTGATATTAGTGATGGTTTGGCAAGTGATTTAACGCGAATATGTGAGGCAAGCACGGTAGGAGCAAAGGTCTATGCTTCTAAGATTCCCATTCTTTCCGCAGCAAAAGAAGTAGGGAGATTAATAAAAAAGGATCCCCTTGATTTGGCTCTTTATGGCGGGGAGGATTATGAATTATTATTTACTGTTTCTCCCAAGGAAGCAGACAATATTATTAAATTATTAAAGAAAGAATTAAACGCTAAAGTATCGGTAATCGGTGAAATTAGAGAAGAGCAAGAAGCTATCAAATTAGAAGATTTACAGGGAAAAGTGGTTGACCTTCAACCTAAAGGCTACAATCATTTTAGGAGGTAATTACAATGAAGACAGCGTTGACTATTGCTGGGTCAGATTCAGGTGGAGGAGCAGGTATTCAGGCAGATTTAAAAACCTTTTCTGCCTTAGGAGTTTATGGAATGAGTGTTTTAACTTCTATTACGGCTCAAAATACTTTGGGAGTGCAGGGCATCCACGATCTTCCTCCTGAGTTTGTGGGGTTACAGATCGATTCGGTAATGCAAGATATAGGTGCTGATGCGGTAAAGATCGGAATGTTGTCTAATATTCAGATTATTAAAATAGTAAGTAAGAAGATTAAAGAATACAAGGTAAAAAATTTGGTAATTGACCCAGTTATGGTAGCCAAAGGAGGGGATCGTCTACTTAAAGAGGATGCAGTAGAAGCATTAAAACAAGATTTAATCCCTCTGGCAATGATAGTTACTCCCAATCTTATTGAGGCAGAAGTATTATCGGGATTAAAGATTCAAAATATTATCGATATAAAAGAAGCTGCTCAAAAAATACATAGATTAGGACCAAAGAATGTTTTAATAAAAGGAGGACATTTATTATCTAATGAGGCGATAGACCTTCTCTATAATGGTGAGAATTTTAGAGAATTTAAGGCAGAAAGGATTAATACTAAAAATACCCATGGCACAGGCTGCACCCTTTCTTCTGCTATTGCCGCAGGACTGGCTCAAGGGAAAAAAGTAGAAGAAGCAGTAAATACTGCTAAAAAGTATATTACTTTGGCTATTAAAAATTCCTTAGATATTGGCCATGGCCATGGTCCACTAAATCATTTAGTCCGCTTGTAATTTTCTAACCAGATATCTGCAGGACTCCTTTAGAAAATCCCTTTTTATATACATCTTGTCAACACTTATTATTAATATAGTATCGAATATATAGTATCGAGTATCGAGTTAAGAAAGAGAAAGAAAAGATAGAAAAAAGCAGCATTCTTCTTTTTATCTAACTACCCAATTAGATTTTACAGTAACGGTTAAATACGTATCGCGTATCGTGTATCGAGTATCACGTTAAGAAAGAGAAAAAAATAAATTAAGTGAGAGTAGAGAAAAGATGCAAACATAACCTTTTTATCTAATTAGCTCTATTAAAGTTTACACTAATAATAAATTATAAAAACAAAAATGTTTGTAGGTAGTCAGAAATAAGTGTAAAATATTAAATATCAGTATTCAGAAGAGAAGGAGGAATTTAAATTGTTTAATGAAATTGCCAATATAGTAAGAGGATTGGCTGTAGATATGATAGAGACGGCTAATTCCGGTCACCCGGGATTACCCTTGGGTTGTGCAGAAATTGGAGCAGTACTCTTTGGAGATGTATTAAAATACGATTCTGCTGTCCCGGATTGGCCAGATCGAGATCGTTTTGTGTTATCTGCGGGGCATGGTTCGAGTTGGTTATATTCTTTATTATATCTTTCGGGATATAATCTTTCCCTTGATGATTTAAAAAAATTTAGACAGCTTAATTCGAAGACTCCGGGTCATCCTGAATATGGAGAAACTCCCGGGGTCGAAGTTACTACCGGACCTTTAGGACAGGGTTTTGCTAATGCCGTGGGGATGGCTTTAGCAGAAAAGATGTTAGCTACCAGATTTAATACCGAGGATTATAAGATTGTGGACCACTACACTTATACTCTTTTAAGTGATGGCTGTATGATGGAAGGTGTCACCTCTGAAGCGGCTTCCTTAGCTGGGCATCTGGGTTTGGGGAAATTAATTGCCATCTATGATGATAATAAGATCTGTCTTTCTGGAGAAACTAAGGCAACTTTCACCGAATCAGTAGCGGATAGATTTAGGGCTTACGAATGGAGGGTAATTGATAATATTAATGGCCATAAGGTCCATGAAGTAAAAGATGCTCTGGAAGAGGCCAAGAAAAGCCAAGATAAGCCTACTCTAATTATAGCCAGGACCCATATTGGTTATGGTGCCCCTACCAAGCAGAATTCCAGTGCCTGCCATGGGTCACCTTTAGGAGAAGAAGAGACTAAAGGTTTGAAGAAAAATTTAGGATTACCCTTAGGTGAAAAGTTTTATGTTTCATCTGAAGTAAGAGAATTTTTTGAAAATAGAAAAAAACCACTTACCAAAAAAAGAGAAGAGTGGGAAAATAAATTTACCCAATGGGCTCAAAAATACCCCGAACTCAAAGAGCAATGGGATAAAGCCTTAAATTTAATTATTCCTCAAGATTTAGAACTGGATAGCCTAAAAATAAAATCTCCGGTAGCTACCCGAGTAGCGTCATCGATAGTTTTAAACAAACTTG
>Ga0209979_1003992_pt1 | contig 12525 bp, 12 predicted proteins | sample AnhtaG_FD_183114 | JGI IMG/M metagenome (GOLD analysis project Ga0209979, IMG submission 183114) | Deep subsurface microbial communities from Anholt, Denmark to uncover new lineages of life (NeLLi) - Anholt_01485 metaG (SPAdes) (version 2) | ecosystem: Environmental > Aquatic > Marine > Oceanic...
TTGGTGGCGACGGCCGCCTCCCATCGCCCTTGCATTGCCAAGGCGATAGCCTCCTTGGTGCGCCGCCGCCTAAGTCTTGCCTCTCCTGTCTGGTAATGCATCATACCCCCAAGCCGGGCCGCATTCTATTACTTCTGAGAGAAATTTTCAAGAGCTGCTATTGGCTCATCGCGTTGTTTCCTAAATTTGGCTTATCTTTTTCTGAAGCTCAGGATCATCTCCGAATGGCAAACATAATGAACCTCCTCCAGGGCGAAACCCCGATCCTGGAGAAACTCTATCAGGCCGTTTTTTGAATAGTGGGTGCTGTGTTCCTCAGCGTATCCCCCCGGGGCGAAGAAACGGTAAAGGCGTTCCATAAGCCTCCAGGAAAAGGTGGCATAATCTGGCGTTCCAATAATGAGCCTGCCTCCTCTTTGTAGTACCCGGGACATCTCAAGGAAGGGCTCTTCCCCTGGGGGCAGATGCTCGATAACCTCCGAGCAGACTACACAGTCAAAGGCACTTTCCTTAAAGGGCAGGGCATAAAGGGAGGCGTTAATCAATGGCTTGCGATATCCCCTTATGTAACGGAGCTTGGCCAGTTGGATGTCGAGGCCAATACCACCCTCCAAGTCACCCAGAATCCTACTGGAACCGCAGCCCACATCCAGGGTGGATTTTGCCCCTCTTGCCAGGTCGGTGATGATTCTGTAGCGGCACCGTTGCCAGTATCTTTGAAGGGGGATGCGGCTGTCGAAGGCTCTATCATCGTAATCTGCGGAGAGGATCGAGTTTCTCAGGCGCCACGTGCGCCTGAAGGTTCTAAGGTAAGAGATGCCAAACCTGAGCAGCCTAACATGGCTGTCCCCCCCTTTTCGGGGCAGATAGTGGAAGGGGATCTCCTTGGTCCTCCAACCCTGGGCATAACACTTAACGAGAATCTCCTGGAGTATATCGAAATCGGAGCTACTTAGCGCCAGGTTGTGGAGGGAGGAGGATTTATAGAGGCGAAAACCACTGGAGAGGTCCTTCACGGGGAGGGCAAGCCCCGCGGCAAAAACCTTATTCAGCATTCTGCTGAGAACCTTCCTCATCAGGGGCATCTCCGCCGAGCCCCGAGGAACATAGCGCGATGCCACTACGATCTCGGCCTCTTCCCTCGCCTCCCACATTTGAGGAATGAAGGTCGGGCTGTGCGATAGGTCCGCATCTAAAGTAAGGATATGTTCCCCTTGAGCGGCATCAAACCCCTCCCTCAGTGCCTCTCCAAAACCCCTCCTCTTCTGAACTATTACCTTTGCCTTGAGCCTCTTTGCTACATCCCTGGTATTGTCCACCGAGCCGCCGTCAACGAGGAGGATTTCATACTCAGGGGAGATCGATGGCACCACCTTATGAAGTGCAGAGATCAATTCAACCACGTTCCCCTCTTCGTTCAAGGCAGGTATGATAATGCTAAGTTTCACCACTACCTCCGAGGCTTCAGTGATTATATTCTACATTGTCAAGATAGTCTAGGGGTGTGGGTGGAGGGTTTCGCCCTTTGACAAAGCTTTTCTTTTGTGCTAGAGTAGGGCAAGAGCAGGGAAAATTGGAGGCAGATAATGCGTGAGAAGGTTGAGGAGGTTCTTGCCCAGATAAGGCCCCATCTGGAGGCAGATGGAGGTGGTGTGGAACTGGTTGACGTCAGCGAGGGCATAGTCACCCTTCGGCTTCTCGGTGCCTGCGGTGGATGCCCGATGAGGCAGATGACCTTGACTGGGGGCATCGAGCGCCTCCTCAAGGAGCAGGTGCCCGAGGTTAAGGAAGTGGTCGCTGTCTAGCAGGTTCCCCAGAGAATCCTAGCAAAAATGGACCCAATCTGAGATTTTACCCCCATTTTAGTCCCAAAGGACTTACTAAGTCTCACCTCTCTTTCTCCAGCTCGAAGGCCCGGTGCAGGGCAACGAGGGCATCCTCAATCCTGGCTTGGTCGATGATGCAGGTGATCCTGATCTCCGATGTGGTGATCAGCTCGATATTGATCCCCTTCTCGTAGAGGGCGCGGAACATCCTTGCCGCGTAGCCCGGCGCATTCTGCATCCCTGTGCCCACGATGCTTACCTTTCCCAGGTTGGCATCGGCAACACAACCCCTGGCCCCGATGGATTTGGCTATTGGCTCCACCACTTGCATTGCCCGAGAAAGCTCGCTCTTAGCCACGGTGAAGGTCAGGTCGGTGATCCGCTCCACACTGGCGTTCTGAACGATGGTATCCACGTTAACGTTCTCCTTAGCTAAGGGCTCGAAGATGGCGGTGGCGATCCCCGGCCGGTCGGGGACGCCAAGGACGGTGACCTTGGCTACATCAAGGTCGTGAGCAATTCCTCTCACCTTGTTTCGCACTTCCATAGTGATTCCTCCGTGAATTAGGGTTCCCGGAGCTTCGGTGAAACTGGAAGCCACCAGGATCGGAATATCGAAAAGCTCCCCCAGCTCTACGGCGCGGGGATGAAGCACCTTCGCCCCGTAGCTGGCAAGTTCTAGCATCTCTTCATAGCCGATCTCCTCCAGTCTACGCGCCTCGGGGACAAGGCGGGGATCGGCAGTATAGACCCCTTCAACATCGGTATAAATCTCGCATAGGGCAGCGCCAAGGGTGGCTGCCATAGCCACCGCTGTGGTATCGGAGCCACCCCGGCCCAGGGTGGTGGTGTCCATCTCGCGGGTGATCCCCTGAAACCCGGCAACAATAACGATATTGCCCTCGCCCAGCTCCTTAACGATGCGGTGGGCCTCGACGGTGAGGATGCGTGCCCTGCTATGGATAGCATCGGTCCAGATCCCCGCCTGGGCCCCGCTGAGGCTGATCGCCTTATGCCCCAGCGACTTCAGCGCCATGGCGAGAAGGGTGCTGGAGATGGTCTCCCCTGTAGAGAGGAGAACATCCAGTTCCCTCTCGTCAGGCCGATCGGTGACCTGGTGGGCGAGGCTGATTAGCTCGTCGGTGGTTTTCCCCATAGCGGAAACCACCACCACTACATCATTGTCCTTCTCTTTGGTGGTGGCGACACGGCGGGCAACGTTTTTGATCCTCTCCGCATCCGCCACCGAGCTACCGCCGTACTTCTGCACAATAAGCGCCATGATCCTCTCCTTACCCTCCTATTAGCCTGCCCATAATGGTATGCCCCTCCTCGACGAAAAGGCCTGTTCCTTTCGCTTCTGCCTCTGTGAAGCCCCTGGCGCCTGTAGCGGCAATCCCTGGCCCCCACAGCATAAAAGGGACTGGCTCTGGGGTATGGGTTTGAACCTCGATCGGTGTTGAGTGGTCGGGCAGGATCAGTATGCGAAGGGCGTCTTCCTCCCAGGAGAGGAGCCGGCTCACAACCTCTCGATCTACTCGCTGGATGGCCTCTGTCTTATCATCGATGGAGCCAGTATGGCCAGCTTCATCCGGCGCTTCAATGTGGATAACCACCAGGTCGCGCTCCTGAAGCGCTTCGAGGGCACCAGATGCCTGTGCGCTGTAATCGTTGTCCAGGCCGCCGGTCACCCCCGGGATGTCTAAGGTATCAATTTCCGCCATCTTTGCCAGGCCTCGGAGGAGGTCAACCCCCGATGTCATGGCGGCATCGAGGCCATAGTTCCGCTTGAAGGAGGGCAGATCGGGTATCTGGCCGCTCCCCCAGAAGAGCCAGATCATCGTAGCCGGGATCTCGCCGCGAGATTTCCGTTCTCTGTTCACTGGATGCTCCCGAAGCACATCCACTGAGCGCGCCATGAGGCCCCGCAATAAGTCGCTCCCCGGCCCACGGGGAAGAAACTCATCGATCGGTTTGCCCGGAATATCGTGGGGCGGAGTGCAAATAGCCTTCAATGTTTCCTCTTGCCCTTTTATCTTGCATATGTGTCTGTAGCTAACGCCGGGATAAAAGCGTATTTTGTCATTGCCCAGGCTCTCCTCCAGAGCGGCAATGAGGGCATGGGCTTCGCTATTGCCGATGTGACCTGAGCTATAGTCCCACATCTTTCCATCGCGAATGGCGACCAGATTGCAGCGAAAAACAACCTCCCCCTCATCGAGGGGAATGCCCCTGCTCTTGGCCTCGATGGCGCTCCTGCCCCGGTAGTAGACCTTTGGGTCGTAGCCAAGCACAGACATGCAGGCGCAGGCGCTGGAGGGTTCCATCCCCTCTGGCACCGTGCGCACCAGGCCGAGGACACCCTCTCGGGCCATGCTGTCCAGGTTCGGGGTATGCGCCAACTCTATGCAGGTCTTTCCCTCACGCTCAGCGAGCGGCCAGCCGGAGGCACCATCTATTATCAGAACGCAGTATTTCATGATTCATTAAGTATAGCAGTGGATAGAGGGCAATTCAAGAAGGCTTCTTGCCAATATTGCCGGGGCGGGCTATAATAGTCCCTGCGGGGCGTAGCGCAGTTTGGTTAGCGCGCAGCGTTCGGGACGCTGAGGTCGGAGGTTCAAATCCTCTCGCCCCGACTTTTGAATATATTGGCCCAGGACTGCTGGAGGAGGTTCAAATCCTCTCGCCCCGATTGTTGAACATTGGCCAAAGACTGCTGGCTGGAGAAGGTTCAAATCCTCTCGCCCCGATTGTTGAACATTGGCCAAGGACTGCTGGCTGGAGAAGGTTCAAATCCTCTCGCCCCGATTGTTGAACATTGGCCAAGGACTGCTGGCTGGAGAAGGTTCAAGTCCTCTCGCCCCGCTTTTTTCGCCCGTTTTGATTTTTGGGGGAAATTTGGCGTTCGCTTTGTTGGTTTATTATTTGATGATTGTAACAAACTTGGCAGTTCTGCGTTTATAAAGGTGGATTGTGAAATCAGATGGGCATGTCTCTGCGGAAATCGAGGGTCTCTTGATCGAACAGGCGGCCAAGGGTGACCCGCAAAGTTTTGCGCGGCTCTACGATTTACATGTTGACCGCGTTTACCGGCATGTCTTCTACCGGGTGAGCAGCGTTGGCGTTGCTGAGGATTTGACCCAGGAGGTCTTTCTCAAGGGTTGGCAGGCGCTTCATAGGTACAAGAGGACTGGCAGCCCTTTTGTGGCATGGTTGCTGACCATCGCCCATAATCTGGTGATAGATTACTACCGAGCCAGGAAGCGCGAGACCTCCCTGGAAGCCAGTATTCTACCTCCCGATTCGGCAACGACCCCGCAGCAGATAGCTGAGGTCCGCTGGGAACAGAGGGAGTTAGAGAGAGCTATCATGCAATTGCGCCCTGAGCAACAATTGGTCATTGTCCTCCGCTTCATCGACGGCTTCGAGTACTCTGAGATCGCCGCTCTCCTCCGGAAGAGCGAAGGGGCAGTTAGGGTCATTCAGCACCGTGCCCTAAAGGAGCTGAGACGCATTCTAGGTAAAAGGAGATAGGTTAGTGGCGACTAAGAAAGAAGAAATCCTCGCTCAGTGCATCGCAGACGTTAAGGCGGGAAGAGCCAGTGTCAAGGATTGCCTGGCTAGATACCCTCACCTGAGAAGGGAGCTAGAGCCACTCCTCAAGATAGCCCTCGCAATTGAGCCTCCGCCTGAGGTCAGCCCCTCGCCTACCTTCAAGGCAAGGGCACGGGTTAGACTGCTGGCCCAGATTCATGCTCAGCGACCTGTAACAAAAGGGCGATGGCTGCGTTATCCTAGTTGGACATTCCAAGAAAGGAGGTTCAGCATGGTAGCCATCGTGATCGCCATCATCGTGGCCCTGGCGGCTATAGGAGGGGGCACTGTCTATGCCTCGCTGGATGCCCTGCCGGGTGATATCCTCTATCCTGAAAAGACATTCATTGAGGATGCAAGGCTATTCTTTGCCTTTTCAGATGAGGCTAAGGCAGGAACCTACTTAGCGATCGCCGGGACGCGCCTTGACGAACTCTCAAGGTTACCTGGGGAAAGAAGCAGGTTCGTTGAGGGCTTGGTCGAAGAGTATCGGTATAACCTGGAGCGGGGGCTTGATTTTGCTGAGCAGCGGATAGAGCAGGGCGGGAACGCGTCAGGTCTGCTAGCTAGGTTCCAGGAGAGACTTGCCCATCACCAAGAGGTGCTACAGACCGTTTACGAACAAGTACCCGAAGAGGCCCAACCCGCTATCGAACATGCTATCAATGTCTCAGGACAAGGACTGGAAAGGGCGAACCGCCTGAGGGCGCGAGCCCATTTGGAAAATGCTGCTCGAAGAATGAATCAGGTTTCTGAAATGGCCCAGGCGGGAAGGATGGATGAGGTTATCGAATTGCTTGGGGAATATGACGAAGGCCTCGCCTCATTTGTGGAGGCAGCCAGCGAAACTGGAGATGTCGAGGTTCTGCTGGAGCTGGCCCGTGAGAGGCTCGCTCTGGTCTTTGTTGATGTTCTGGCGATAGTCCCCGATGAAGCGCGTAGCGCCATCGAGGACGCTAGGTTGAAGACAATGAAGGGGTTTGATGAGGCCACTGAGGCGGTTGGCAGGGGCCAAGACTTAAACGATGCCTGGGAGGAGTTCGAGGTTGAATGGGAGGAGTTCAGACCCCAGTGGGAAGGAGAGATGGAGCCTGGCTCGGAGGAGTGGCAGGATGCCTGGGAGGAGTTCAAGACGGAACGCGGCCGGTCCCAGCTTGTGCCGACTCCACCAATTCCCTAAGGGTGGTGGTCGTCTTTAGCCCCTTTAAGTTGACCCTTTCCTTGAACCTCCTCCATGCCGAAATGGCGGGCGCTCTCATGGCGCACTACCCTCCTTATTCCCTCTTCGCCTCCTCCCATAAAGCGTCCTGCTCCTCCAACGAGAGGCTTGAAAGAGGGATGCCCCTCTTTTGGCAAACCTGCTCCATATAGGAGAAGCGGCGGTAGAAGCGTTCGTTTGCCTGGCGTAGCGCCCCCTCGAGGTCGATGTCGAGCCTGCGAGCGATGTTGACGATGGTAAATAAGAGGTCCCCGAACTCTCGCACCCGCTGCCGGTGCTCGGTTGCCTTTTTAAGCTCTGCTACCTCCTCTGCCAGCTTCTCAATGATGCCCTCCACCTCCTCCCAGTCGAAGCCCACCCTTGAAGCGCGACGCTGAATCGCTTGAGAATAGGCCAGGGAAGGCATCTCTTTGGGGACGCCAGCAAGAAGAGAGCCCTTGCCCTCCTCCTGTTTCAATGCCTCCCAGTTTGCGATCACCTGCTGGGCATCTGCCACTTTGGTATCGCCAAAGACATGGGGGTGACGGTGGATAAGTTTGGCGTTGATCTTGCGCAATACATCGCTTATCTCAAAATCCTTCTCCTCGCTGGCCATCTGGGCATGAAGAACGACCTGCATCAGAAGGTCGCCAAGCTCCTCAGAGAGCTTGCCCATGTCGCCTTCATCGATGGCCTCTAAAGCCTCATAGGCTTCCTCTAAAAGATTACCCTTAATGGAAGCATGGGTCTGCTCCCTGTCCCAGGGGCAGCCCTGGGGGCTGCGCAGCTTGGCAATGATCTCTATCAGGGCGGCAAAACTACCAAGGTTCTCCTCGATATTCAACTTATGCCCCTTCCCTAAAATCACTATTGTCTGATTATACAAGTAAAGCTGTTGGATTGACAAGCTAGGGTCTTCTTCGTTACTATGTCAGGTTGCCATGGTCGAAAAAAAGAAGCCCTTGAGAATTCTTGGCGCCTTCGCGGCAGGTCTCTTCCTCCTCTGCCTCCCGATTTTCCTCTTTACCAGCAACCTGCGTTGGGCTGTCAATGACGTCCGGCTTTACCAATATGGGTTCAATAAGTACGAGGTCAGCGAGGAGACGGGCATCGGGGAGGAGGAATTGCTCGGGGTAGCGCAGGGGTTGATTCATTACTTTAACTCCAGGGAGGAGCCGATTCAGATCACGGTCCTAACGGAGGAGGGCGAGGAGCTTGACCTCTTCACTGAGAGAGAGGTGCTCCATCTAAAGGAGGTCAAGGGTCTGATTGGGCTCTGCTATCATCTGCAAGAGGCCACCTTCGGCTATCTTGCTGCATTTGTCGTTGCGGGCTTCATCTGGCAGAGGAGGCGCTTTTCATCCCGGCTGGCGAAGCTGGCATCGGGCGGCGGTGCCCTAACCATCGCCTCACTGATCCTCCTCGGCATAGGGGCGCTGGTCAATTTTGAGGGGCTTTTTCTTGGCTTTCACCGTCTTTTTTTCCGCAGCGATTACTGGATTCTCAGCCCCACAGACTACTTGATCAGATTGTTTCCCCAGGGTTTCTTCAGTGATGCTACGTTTTTCATCGCTGGAGCCATCGCGGTGGAAGCCTTGGTGCTCGGGGGCATTGGAGGCTTTTTCGTACTAAAAAGGAGGAGGCAGAGGCGAACCTAATCTCCCTTAGCTCGGTATGTCGCAGGTGGCACAGCTTGTGGCGGCGCAGGTGCCACACATATTGCCCGCGCCTGCTATTGAGCTAGACCCCCCCTCGGCGCTTTTGGAGAAGGCGGCAAAGGTGGAAAACAGCTTCTTGGCAGCGGTATGACAGCTGGGACAGAAAGCCTCTTCATCGGCCTTGCTGAAGGAACGCCGCAATTCGAACTTGCGGTTACAAGCGGGACAAAGATACTCATATATAGGCATTTTCTTCTTCCGCTTTCTATTTTACACCGCAGCATGAAAGGAGTCAACAGCACCCTCCCACACGACCCTGCCATCAACGAGGGTCCTCTCCACTTTGATCTCCTTTATCTCCTCGGGTGGCACCTTGGTGGGATCAGCGCTGAGCAGGGCGAGGTCGGCTAGCTTGCCCACTGCGATGGAGCCCTTCACCTCCTCCTCGAAGGAGGCATAGGCGGCAGCTTGGGTGTACATCTTCAAGGCTTCAAAGGGCGAAATCCGCTCCCCAATAAGAAGCTCCTCACCGCTCTCCGCCTTTCTGGTGACCGCAGCATAGATGCCAACGAGGGGGTTAATGGGCACCACGGGGCTGTCGGAGCCGGCGGCTGGTGTCAAGCCCATCTTTAGGAAGGAGCCGATGCGGTAAAGCCACTTCAGTTGCCCTTGAGGAACTGTCGCCAGGTATCGCTCCCCACTGTAGTAAATAAAAGAGGGCTGGGTAACCACTATAGCGCGGACGTCTTTTAACCTTTTTAGTAAAGGCGGTGGGCATACTGAGCAGTGCTCTATGCGATGACGATGGTCCCTTTTTGGGTTTCGATCTAAGGCATGCTCCAGAGCCTTTGCCGCAGCTTCAATAGTGCTCTCTTCGATGGCATGAAGGGCAAGCTGAAAACCGGCGCAGTGCGCCTGAAGCACCTTTTCCTCAAGCTCCTCCTGGCTGGGGTAAAGGGACCCTGTTGTTTCATCCAGAACTATTTTTGCTGCCCCCAGGTGCATTCCGTCATCGCCATGGCGGGGAGAGAGGCCGCTTTCCTTGAGTTCGCCGAGGGCATCGATGCCCATCATCACCGATAACTTAGGCGTCAGTTCTCCCCTCTCCCTCAGTCTTTGGAAGGTGTGCCACTCCTCAAGCCTGTTTTGCACTGTGGCATCCTGAAGGGAGGTGATGCCCAGGGACAGGTATTCCTCATCGGCAAGCCCGATCCCTTTTTTCAACTCGTCGTCCGCAAGGGGTGGCACCAAGGCATCGATATAGGGGTTCATTTCGAATAGAATACCGTTGGGCTCCCCCGACTCCAAATCCCTTTCTATTATCCCTCCCGGTGGCTCGGGAGACTCCATAGAGATGCCTACTAAGGAAAGTGCCAGGCTATTGAGCACACAGGCATGCCTGGAGCGGTGCACCAGCTTTACTGGGTGGTCGGGGGCTGCCTGATCGAGGTCCCAGCGGTTGGGATGACGCTTCTTGGCAAGATAGAACTCATTATAACCTGTGGCCCTGATCCAGGTGCCCTTGGGGAGTTTTTGAGCCTGCTTTCGAATTTGAGACTGGATATCGGCGATGGAAATCACCGAGGGCGGTCCGCAATCGACGCTGAGAAGGCTTGAGGCAAAGGCGAAGACATGGCAATGGGCATCGTTAAATCCGGGCACCAAAGTCTTGCCCCCACAGTCGATGGTCTTTGTCTTCGGCCCCTTAAGCTTCTCTCGCTCCTCATTCTCGCCAATCCAGATTATCCTCCCATCCCTGACCGCAACCAGCGCTGCCCTTGGCCTTCTTGGGTCCAAGGTCAAAACATTGGCGTTATAGAGGATGAGGTCTGCCGCAACCATAAATCTCTCCGCGCCTTTTTTCGACCCTAGCGTTGATATTATTCTACCATCATCTACTATCGCAGTCGATTTCGGTTTAGCCAGCTTAAAGGGCGAAAAAGCGTTCAAAAAGGCCCCCATTTCTGCTATACTACATGAATAAAATGGCTGGGGGTGCCAAGGTGAAGGATAAACAGGACGTCCTTAAGGCGGCGAAGGAGAACGATGTAAAATTCATCAGGCTCTGGTTCACCGATATCTTGGGCTTTCTGAAAAGCTTTGCCATCACCGTTGAGGAGCTTGAGGAGGGGCTGGAAGATGGCATGGGATTCGATGGCTCATCGATCCAGGGCTTTGCCAGGATCGATGAAAGCGATATGGTGGCCTTGCCCGATCCTAATACCTTCCAGATCCTGCCCTGGAGGCCCGTGGAGAGAGGGGTTGCCAGGATGTTCTGCGATATTCTCCTGCCCGGCGGGCAGCCCTTCGAGGGCGACCCCAGGTATATACTGAAGAAGAATCTTAAAAGGGCCGTCGACCTTGGCTACACCCTCTATGTGGGACCTGAGCTTGAGTATTTCTACTTTGAAGATTCCAAGAGCACAAAGACCCTGGATGAGGGTGGCTACTTCGATTTGACCCCGCCAGATGTAGCTAGCGACCTGAGGAGGGAGACGGTGCTCGCCCTGGAGGAAATGGGCATCAAGGTGGAGTACAGCCACCATGAGGTTGCCCCCAGCCAGCATGAGATCGACCTCAAGTATGCCGATGCCTTGACCATGGCCGATAATGTGATGACCTATCGTTTGGTGGTGAAGGAGGTGGCGATAAAGCATGGCGTTTACGCCACCTTCATGCCCAAACCTATCTTCGGGGTCAATGGCAGCGGCATGCATACCCACATGTCGCTTTTTAGGGGCGACCGAAATGCCTTCTTCGACAAAAACGATGAGCATCACCTTTCGAAAATCGCCAAGCATTACATTGCTGGTTTGCTAAGGCATGCCCCGGAGATCACCGCAGTGACCAGCCAGTGGGTCAATTCCTATAAGAGGCTTGTTCCTGGCTATGAGGCCCCGATATATGTCACCTGGGCGAGAAGGAATCGCTCCGATCTGATCAGGGTGCCTGAGTATAAGCCGGGGAAGGAGAGCGACACCAGGGTGGAGTTTCGCTCCCCGGACCCAGCCTGCAATCCCTATCTTGCCTTCAGCGTGATGCTCGCCGCGGGGCTTGAGGGAGTGGAAAGGGAATATGAGCTCCCCGACCCTGTGGAGGAGAATGTATTTGAGATGAGCGAGAAGGAGAGGATAGGAAGGGAAATCGGAACCCTGCCGGGGAGCCTCTTGGAGGCAATCCAATTGACCAAAGATAGCGACCTGGTGAGGAGATGCCTCGGCGATCACGTCTTCTCCAGCTTCATCAGGAACAAGGAGATCGAATGGGCCAATTATCGGAGCCAGGTTACCGATTACGAGCTCAAGAGGTACCTGCCTATCCTCTAGCCCTCCCTGATATATCTCCGGATCTCCCCCAGGCTGGGCCTTTTTCCATACATCAGCAGGAATGTGCGGAAGACCCTTGATGCCAGCCACATCGCCCCAATAATCGAGGCGATGAGGATGGCGAAGCTAGCTAGAAGCTCCCAGGTGGGCATCGAGGCGCTGCTGAGCCTCATTACCGCCGTCACCGGGGCAGTGAGGGGGAAGAGGGTGAGGATAGTGAAGACAATGTGATCAGGGTTGATGATGAAAAGGCTGTAGAGCCATAAGGGGATTATTGCCGGCAGGATGACGATCCCCGTCACCTGGCTGCTCTCTCTGGCGGTCGAGCCGATGGAGCCGAGACCGGCCATCACTATGGCGAAGAGGAGATAGCCGAGGATGAAGTAGATGATGCCGAAGACTATGAGGCCGATGGGGATGGTGAGCCCGGCGAGGGGGAGGATGGTGGTTGAGGCGATGGCGGCGAAGATCACCGCTGTGGCAAGCCAGACCACGATCTGTAAAAGCCCGGCGGCACCGAGCCCCATCACCTTGCCGCTCAAGAGTTGCCTTGCCGAAACCGAGGACAACAGGATTTCAATCAGTCTATTCTCCTTCTCCTCACTGACCCCCCCAACCAAAAACCCCGAGGTCAAGAAGATGGAGATCATGAATAGTAGGGCAAAGATAATGGGCATGCCAAAGGCGGCAAACTCGCTCTCCTGTTCAACTTCCTCACCTGTTTCCGGGTCCAGCCTGTGGGAGATAGGAACCAGCGGCGTCTGCGCCCGCTTCAGAACGTCATCGCTGACCTCCCCGGCGAGGAGGTTGGCGACAAGAAAGTCTTCCACTAGCGCCATAGTAACACGTGGCAGTTCCAGTTCCCTCTTCGTGGTATATCTGCTGATAAGTCCTGTGGCAAAGTAGTCCTCAGGGATGAC
>Ga0209979_1003993_pt1 | contig 12523 bp, 10 predicted proteins | sample AnhtaG_FD_183114 | JGI IMG/M metagenome (GOLD analysis project Ga0209979, IMG submission 183114) | Deep subsurface microbial communities from Anholt, Denmark to uncover new lineages of life (NeLLi) - Anholt_01485 metaG (SPAdes) (version 2) | ecosystem: Environmental > Aquatic > Marine > Oceanic...
ACCCAATCTCCTCAGTCAGCATGGACTTTGACTTGACTATATGTTTCACGTTGTGTTCCTGGGCCAGTTTCAGCACGTGATTATTGGCATCTTCGGCGTCTTTGGCTTCATACACCACGGCACCAGCCTTGGTAGCTTCCGTCTTAAACTGCTCCACAAGCTGAGGCAGGTTGGCAATGGATTTCTCTTTCACGCGGCGAATTTCTTTGCTTAAGGCATCAAAGTCAATGCCTTCCAGTGCCATCTGCCGTATTGCCCCTCCGAGAGGCGCCAATCTGGAAAAGGCAGCCTGTAAATTCTCGTCTGCCAGTGCCTTATGCACACGCTTTGTCATTTCCCTGCTCACGTTATACCTCATACTGCAAGATTATAATTCCCTCTCTGAATTTGGTGGATTATCTCATTTGCTTACAGGCTTACCTACCAACACAACATGTTCTTCTTCAGGACCTTGAGCTCTAGCCATCAACGCCCCCGGTATATCACCGGTAGTGTTTCTGCCAGTGATATAAGTGACATAGCTTGATATTTTCCGGCCCGCCATGTCTTGGCTAAGTGCTTTAAGTCTAACGGTAGCATCCTCCATAGTGGGAACTAACTTTTCGCAGTCAACCATCGTCACATGTATTGGCGGTAAAACAGCCACCAAGCGAGCATTCCCTTCACTGCTCACCAGGACTAAGGTTCCGGTCTCAGCTATGGCAATACTAGCTTCCGAAATGCCCATATCTGCATCAATGTAGGACTGCCTTAGTGCACGGCGTGCTGCATTCAGTAGAACCTGGGGGTCAGGCTCCAGCTCCTCACCAGTTGCTTTTGAGATAAGCTCAGCCACCTGCTCAATGGTCTTAGGTATGGCCGGCCCTGTCATAGGTGGCGGTCTTTCCCCAGCTAGCTGGGCAATCCATTCTGCAAGGTCGGTCTCTTTTACCTCAATGCCGGCGTTTTCAAGGTGCTCTCTTAACTCAATCTCTTCAGCCAGCATGGACTTTGACTTGACTATGTGTTTCACGTTGTGTTCCTGTGCCAGCTTCAATACATAGTCCTTGACAGCCTCAGCATCTTTGGCTTCACACACCACAGCACCAGTCCTGGTAGCCTCTTCCTTGAACTGCTCTACGAGTTTTGTAGCTCCTATAGCCATTTCCAGCCTCCCTCTGAGAAATTGCAAAGCTGAGACTTACGCCAGTAGTATTACACTCGTCATCATTCCCGTATAATCTTATCACAGCCGTGGATTAATATCATAGCATCCAGATTATGCGCTAGGGAAAAATTTTAGGTCGTTTGTGCTCGGAAGGACATTGCGGCAAGGAAATATTGATGTTAGTATTATTGCTTGGGGATGGGATACCATGCTCCAAAAGGAGGAACTTATGGACACGAAGGTTAGCGGTTCTCAGGAGCTATTCAATGAAGTTATAGATACGGAGTTATGCGCTCTATGTGGTGCCTGTGTTGGCGGTTGTCCTTACCTGGTGCCATATAAAGGCAGGATAGTGCTTCTGGATAATTGCACTTTGTCAGAAGGCCAATGTTATCAATACTGCCCGCGAACCTACACAGACATGAATGCGATTAGCCAGCAAATTTTTGGAGTACCATATGGCGAAGATGAGGTAGGCACTACCAAGGAAGTGTTGATGGCAAGGTCCACAGATGCACAAATTAGGGGAAGAGCACAATACGGTGGAACGGTAACCGCACTCTTATCACTGGCGCTGGCAGAGGGACTTATTGACGGTGCAATCCTGGCAAAAATGTCCGATGACAAGATTCCGAGTGCCTTTTTAGCTCAAAGCATGGAGGAAATACTTCAATGCGCCGGTTCCAGTTATATGGCCTGCCCCATATTGGAGGCTTATAATCACATCCCAAAGGACAACAACCACAAGCTGGGGATAGTTACCATGCCGTGTCAAATTCTAGCCATAAGCAAGATGAAAAAAGAGCCACCACAGAATCGCTTTAGTATCAACAATGTTAAGTTGGTCATTGGATTGTTCTGCACCTGGGCTCTGTCTCCTGAGGGATTCTATCAATTCTTGAGGGAGAACCTTGACTTGCCCCAAGTGACCAAATTTGATATTCCACCCCCGCCGGCAAATAGATTCGACGCTTATACTCCATCGGGTAAAGTATCGTTTTCACTAGACCAGATCAGGCAATTCACTCTGCCAACCTGCGCTTACTGTCTGGATATGACATCGGAGTTTGCCGATGTCTCGGTTGGCTCGGTAGAGGGGATTGAAGGCTGGAATACTGTCATTGTCCGCACCGATGCTGGTGCTGAGCTTATGGAGATGGCTAAGGCAGAAGGGAAACTTGAGACTGATACCCTGCCTCCTCAGAATCTAGCTCACCTTAAGGAGGCAGCGCTACTCAAGAAGAAACGGGCATTAAAGGAAATTATTAAAAGGAGTGGCGATAAAAAGAACCTGCTCTATCTTGGTCTATCGGAGAGCATGGTTGATAAGCTCTTAGCTTAGAAATGGATAGCGAATTAAGGAGGTAAGTAATATGGCAGGTATTGAGATAGATGCCCCGGGCACCAGCCAACTTTTCATCGGCAACGAAGCTATTGCTCGCGGTGCACTGGAGGCAGGGATAGGGTTTGCCGCTGCCTACCCGGGGACACCATCATCGGAGATTATAGGTAGCCTGGCGTCAGTAGCCAGGAAGATGAACATCTACGTGGAGTGGTCGGTAAACGAGAAGGTGGCCATGGAAGCTGCTGCTGGTGCTTCTTTTGCTGGCATTCGAGCCCTTGCCGCCATGAAGCAGAACGGGATAAATGTCATTTCTGACTTCTTGGTGAACCTCGTCATGAGCGGCATCGGTAAGGGAGGATTGGTCCTGATAAGCTGCGATGACCCATCTGCTATATCCAGCTCTAATGAGCAAGATACACGGCCCATAGCTAAATGGCTGGATATTCCGCTGGTAGAACCGGGTAACTTTCAGGAAGCCAAGGATATGACAAGGTGGCTGTTTGACCTTACCGAGGAGATGGGCACCATATGTATGCTGCGGAGTGTAACCCGTATCGCCCATGCCAGAGGCAATGTAAAGCTGGGTGAGCTGTCTAAAAAAGAACAAAAGGCATATTTCGACCAAATATACGATGTAAGAAAGGCGATGCCGACTACATTTATGCCAGTCCCGAGTTCACTGCGCCATGCCTTCTTGCATCAGAAGCTGGACAAGGCGCGGGAAAAGTTTGAATTATCGTCCTTCAATCAGTATGTGGGGCCGGATAAGGCAGACTTGCTGATTATAACCTGTGGTAGCTGCTGGCTCTACTCTCAGGATGCGGTGAAAGCATTGAAACTGGAAGACAAGGTAGGTATCTTGAAACTGGGCACCCTGTGGCCCTTGCCTGAGAAATTCGTGGAGAAGCACCTGAATAAATCGAAGCAAATCCTGTTTGTCGAGGAGATAGACCCCTTCCTTGAGCGGAGCGTGATGGAATTGGTGGCCAACCTGCCGCCCACCAGCCCACGTCCTACCTTCTATGGCAAACGCTCAGGGCACATAAATGCCTACGGGGAGCTGAACCCAGACATGGTTATTAAAGCGATAACCGGCATAATGGGTCTCACCTACCAGCCCCGCGGCATTGACTATGGCAAGAAAGCAGAAGAGGTTGCTAAAAGCTATGTTCCTGAGCGAAGCATAACTTTCTGCGCTGGCTGCCCTCACCGCGCTACCTTCTGGGCAATCAAGAACACGCTTAAGCTGGACGGGCGTGACGGCTTTGTTACGGGCGATATTGGCTGCTACTCTATGGCACTGGGGCCGGCCGGTTTCTTCCAGGCGAGGACAATGCACTGCATGGGAGGGGGAACTGGAGTGGCTAACGGTCTGGGGAAGCTGGGGCAGTTTGGCTTCAACCAACCGGTGCTTGCAGTAGTCGGCGATTCCACCTTCTACCACGCCACTATCCCAGCCTTGATAAACGGCATTTACAATCAGTCGAACTTTATCCTTGTCATCCTGGATAACAATGCTACTGCCATGACGGGCTTCCAGCCTCACCCCGGGACTGGAATGACGGCTATGGGAGAACCAGCCAAAGTGGTAAGTATGGAAGCCTTATGCCATTCATTAGGGGCACGTGTTGAGGTCTGCGACCCCTTTGACCTCAAAGGCACCACGGCAACACTGCTGGAAATGGTGGCTGAGGGCGGTGGTGCTAAGGTAGTGGTAATGCGCCGCGAGTGTGAGCTGGTGAGAGGTAGAAAGGAGAAACACCCGTACAAGGTATACGTAGACCCGGATAAGTGCATAGGAGAGGCCTGCGGCTGCGACAGGTTATGCACCAGGGCATTCCTCTGCCCCGGGCTGATATGGGACAAGAAGACTGACAAGTCTAAGATAGACGAGGTAATCTGCACCGGGTGCGGCGTATGTGTAGACATCTGTCCGCAGGGAGCCATCATAAAGGAGGCAGCATGACCGCAAAACAATTGATGAAAGACCCGCTTAACCTTATCATTACTGGCGTCGGTGGGCAGGGTAATGTAATGATATCCCTCATCATCGGCAACGCCCTGGTGAAAGAAGGTTACTTGGTGACTATCGGGGAGACCTATGGGGCATCACAACGAGGTGGGCCTGTCATGAGCCATGTGAGAATCTCAGGGGAGACCCAGTACAGCCCGTTCATTCCCGATGGCCACGCTGACATCATCCTCGGTATGGAGCCAGTGGAAACCCTGCGCATGCTGAGGCGGTTCGGCAACCCGGATGTCATCACTATAATCAACCCCAGGCCAATATACTCCATCGATGTCACCGGTGGTGAGGCTGAATACCCCGACCTGGATAAGCTCGTGGAGACCATTAAGGAACTGTCAGCCAAAACATGGATAATAGATGCTACTGAGGAAGCGCAGAAAATGGGGAATCCTATCTTCGCCAATGTAATTCTCATTGGCGCCCTGATTAGGTCCGACGTCCTACCGCTGGATAAGAAGGCGGTGGAGCCTATATTGCGAGAGACTTTCCCTAAAGAGATTGAGGCTAATATGACGGCTTTCAGCAAGGGTATGGAACTCATAAGGCAGTAGAATAGCCATCGTCGCTATATTGTTCTGATATTGGAAGCATTACTCCGAAATAGCTGGCCCCGCCGCTAAGCATGATTACCCACACGGCAGGGCCAGCTCTTCTTTTTCTCCTCAGTTTTCAGGTCAAGCCAAAGCTCTAGTATCCCATCTCCTTCTTCATCGTCTGGTCAATCCAGATGGTAGCATGTATGGAACCGGGGTACACAGAGCCCGCGCAGTGCTCACCGTAGTAGTTCTTCACCCACGGCCAGGCATAGCGATAAATATATGGTACTGGCATCTTCACATCGGGGCACTGGTCAATGACATATACATTCAGCTCCGTGAGTATTTCGTTTTGCTTATCTATGTCGGTCTCTGCCATTGCCTCCGTCCATCCATCGGTAAGGTGGGCATCATCAAACATTGACGGGTTCCAGGTCTGCAGCGGCAGGTATGTTTTCCGCAGCACTGAGAATGGGTTGCCGTTGCCGGTAGCGAGCATATACATCGGTGCATGCGTCTTGCTCGTCATCACGCTAACGTAGTTGGCATACTCCAGTGGTACAAGTTCGACGTCGACACCAATATCAGCCCAGTTGGCGACACACATAGACGCCATATCAGCCATCAGTGTGCCGCCGGTGACACTGATTTGCATCTTGGTGCTGAAGCCATCGGGGTAGCCAGCCTCAGCCAGGAGCTGCTTTGCCTTTTCCGGGTTATACTCAAACAGCTCACGGGCTGACTCAGGGAGTTCTTCCATAGTGGTAAAGAGCGGCCAATCGATAGCGAATGGGAAGCTAAGGATGACGCCCTGGCCACCGTGCTGGGTGGCAAGTATTGACTGCAGGTCCACAGCCATATGCATTGCCCGCCTGACTCTGATATCATCAAAGGGCTCGGTGTCCATTCTCATAGCTGCCATGTAAGGACTTGTCGCCATCCATTTCCATGTTATTAGTTCAGGGTTGGTCTCGGCTAGACTCTCAGCGAATTTCCAGCTACTGCTTTCCTGGATGTCAATCTTCCCGGTGCGGATGGCGGCCAGTCGCGTGGATTCGTCCTTGATGATGGGCCATATCAGCGTGTCCACGAAGGGGATATCGTATTCCTTCCCGTTAATAATTGTCTTGTCCCAGTAGTTGGGGTTCTTTTTATAGGTTTGGCTACTCGAGCTGACATAATCCACCAGCATAAATGGCCCGGTGCCGCAGGCATTTCTCCAGTTGGCCGCACCTCCCGCCGCTTCGTCCATCTCACGGGGATGTACTACGCAGTAGTAGCCCCAGCCTATCCGGTATCCCCAGTTACCGCAGTATTCGTTGTAGTGCACATCAACCGTGTATTTGTCCACGGCTTCCCAGGAGTCAATCCAGTCGTAGTAAAGCGGGATACGGTTGGGACTGTCCATCTTCTTATTCCAGGAGTAAACCACGTCGTCAGCAACAAACTCCCTGGCAGCCATTACGCCCGGCTTATCCTGCCACATGACTCCCTGCTGCAGGTGGAAGCGAAGGATGTTTTGGTCGCTAAGGACTTCCCAGCTCTCAGCCAGTCCCTTGGTGCCAAATTCCATGGGAAGCCATGCCTGCGCCATAAAATTGAATTCGTTGGTGCCTCTCGGCCCCCACTGCAGGTCTCCCTGTATTAGCATTTCTCCATAGGGGGAAGCCGAATGGTTATGCATCCAGGCAATATCAGCCGGGTTCCACGACAAGGGGTCTAGAAAGCCATAGACAGTATCAATCCTGAGCGTCCCGCCATATTGCGGCTCTCCTACTGCTGGCGCTACCTCTTCTTCAACCACCTCCTCTTCTTCCTCTACTGGCGGTGCTACCTCCTCTTCAGTGACTGCCGGAGCGCAAGACGACAGCACCAGAGCGGCTACCATCAAGCAGCTCACCACCAGCCATATAATTCTCTTTTTCACTTCTTCTCGCCCCCTTTTGTTTTTAATGCGCAGTAGTTTTGGTTAATCTCGTTTAGTCTCACATTTTGCCCTCCCTTCAATTCGTCAGGATATTTACTCTACCTATAGCTTATTCAAACTCATTTTTACTGTTTTGTCAACTCTTTTGGAGCGCTGGGCTTACTTTTTTATGGTCGCTTCTGTCACCTTCTTCACTCCATAGCGCCCCAGACCACCTCTCAGCCTTGGGTCCAGCAGGTCTCTTACCGCATCGCCGAACATGTTTACACCATAGACCACGATACTCAGGGCAAGTCCCGGCCAGATAGCCATCCAGGGGGCCAGGAACATGAAACTGCGCCCGGCTCCACTAAGCATACCTCCCCAGCTAGGCTCCGGAGGCGGGATACCGAATCCGAGGAAGCTCAGGCCAGCCTCAGCTAGAATGATAGCTGGCACCCGTACGGTAAACAGGATAATTATGGGAGCCATAATATTGGGCAGGATATGCCGGGTCATTATTGTTCTGGCGGGACAGCCAATAGCTCTTGCCGCCTCCACGTACGTATTCTCCTTGATGCTGATAACAGCACTTCTTACTATCCGTGAACCGGCGATGCCGAATTGCAACCCCAGGACAAGAATTATCTGCCACATACCCGGTCCGACGAGAGAGACAGCCACTATGAGAATGATTATCCCGGGAAAGCACATCCAGGCATCAACAAACCTCTGCACCACTATGTCGAGTTTACCGCCGAAGAACCCGCACAGAATACCAATAACCGTGGAGACAATTATAGAAAGAGTAGTGGCCACCAAACCTACAATTACCGAGATGCGGGCGCCGAAGATAACACGGCTGAGTAGGTCTCGCCCGAGGTTATCCGTGCCCAGCCAGTACTTAGTTGATGGTCCAGACAGAAAATCTACCGGGTGAAGTTCGTTCATTCCATAGGGAGCCAGGAAGTTGGCAAAAATGCCAGTGAGAAGCAGTATCAGGACTATAATCCCGCCAACAGTGCCCAGCGGTTTCTCCGTGACCAGCCTGATAAAGAAGCTGGCCACTGCACCCCGCCTCTTCCTCTCCGGCTCGCCTCCTGATGGTGCTTCCGTCATCTCAGCCATTCCCTGATTCCTCTCCATTCATCTATAATGAACCCTGGGGTCCAAGTAAGCGTAGCTGATGTCAACAATTAAATTGATTACCAACACAACGCCGGCGAAAAAGAGCATCGCCCCGGTAACTATTGGGTAATCTCTCTGAGTCGTAGCCTCCAGTATAAGCAGACCTACGCCCGGCAGGCAAAATATCTGCTCGATGATGACTGTGCCCCCAACCAGGACGGGCATTTGAAGTCCTATCAGGGTAACCACTGGAATCAGCGCATTCTTCAATGCATGCCTGATGATGATTACCCTTTCCGTCAGCCCCTTTGCCCAGGCAGTCCGGATATAGTCCTGCCTCAGTACCTCCAGCATCATGGTTCGTGTCATCCTCATGGTCACCCCTGAGAGAGCCATGCCCAGAACGACTGCTGGAACTATAAACTGTTGCAGATTTCCTATCGGTTCCTTGTTAAAGCGAATCAGCTCTATAGGTGGTGACCAGCCCCACCAAAGCGAAGGAAAGACCACCACCATCGTACCCAGCCAGAAGCTGGGGATAGCGATACACAATATGGCAAAGCTACGCCCTATGTAATCACCCGCATTGTCCTGCCGTATCGCCGAATAGATACCTATGGGGAAGGCTATTATTAGCGCTACTACCAAAGCCATGACGCCAAGCTCAAAGGTTACTGGATATCTGGCGTTTATCTCATCGACTACAGGAGTTGCTTTCCATAAAGAATTCCCAAGGTCGCCGTGCAAAATAATATTCCCCATCCAGTGCCCATACTGGATATGGATGGGTACATCCAGCCCCAGGGCTTTCTCAAGCATTTCCCTGTCCAGTTCCGCCGAAGCACTCACATCATGTGTTGATATCATCAAGTCTATTACATCGCCGGGAACAAGGCGGATGACAAAGAAGACTATTAGACTGGCCAAGAACAAGGTAGGTATAACTAGCAGTAATCTCCTGATTAGATAGGTACGCATTTAATTTCCCTCGCTATTCGCCGGGCTGCGGGTGAAATCTCTACCATCCTCTTGGACGCCACTCTCTTTACTTGCCTAACATCCGCATAGTCAGGTGTGGTCAGAGTGATTATACTGTTTGTGGTGTTTTTTTTCAATGCTTATGATAGAACCACGAGGCCATTTTCAACTCCAAGGTCTCATACGGATGCCGAGGGGGCTTGACAAAGACAGCCCAGTTACTTAAAGTTTCTATTATTGAATTGTGTCAGTGCTGCTGGCGATACACAGCAATGCCTATTGGCGGGTGTCATCAAGGTAGAAATGCCGCAGTAGGAATTTATTACAAGGAGGGGTCAGGTGAACGATAAGATATGTAGTGCTGCTGAAGCCATGGCTGATGTCCACGATGGAGACGAGGTTGCCGCTCATGTCTGGGGAGCCAGCGGAACACCAGGCTACTTATTTCGTGCCCTTGCTGACCGGGGGGTAAAAGACCTCACCCTTTACTGCAACAACTTCCTCCCCAGCCCGCCTGGCCTCAAGGAACTTGGGCTCCCCGACTCCTCCGCAACGATACTTCTTCCCCAGCTCAAGAAGGTAGTAACCGCTTTCGCAGGCACTCGCGCAATCAGGGGTTTGGGGCAAGAGGATTTCCTTGGCGACCGGGTCAAGAGTGGACAGCTTGAGCTAGAGAGCACCACCCATGGTGTCTTCCTGGAAAGGCTACATGCCGGTGCTATGGGGCTGGGAGGTTTTTATAGCCCTATCGGTCTTGACACTATTGTTGAGAAGGGGAAGGAGAAAAAGGTTATCGATGGCAAGGAATACATCCTGGAGAGACCAATTCGCCCCGATGTTGGGCTCGTCAAGGCTGACAAGGCTGACAAGCTGGGGAACCTTGTCTATCGCGGCACAGCTAGAGGAGCGAATCCGATTATCGCCATGGCCTCCAAGCTCACCATCGTTGAGGTCTTTGAAATAGTTGAGGTCGGCGAGCTAGACCCGGAGATGGTGGTAACGCCAGGGATATATGTTGACCGCATCGTCAGGATTCCCGATGAAGACCTAGCCAGTACCAAGCAGAAGCAAGAGATACTCGAGAAGGTCTTTGGGGACCCGGGGATTCGTGAACTCGTGTTTGCTGCTCCCAAAGGAGGACAGGAATGAAAGAGAGACTGAGCGAAGAAGTAATAGCAATGAGAGCAGCCAAGGAACTGAAACCCGGGGACTGCTGTAACTTGGGTATTGGCACCCCCCAGCTCTGTGCTATGCATGTGCTCCAGGGCGTCCGGGTTCAAACTGAGAATGGCGCCCTTGGCTACGGGCCATTGGTAACTGCTGACGATTGGCAGCAGCTTGATACTGACTTCATAGATGCTGGCGGGAAGTTCTTTACCGCTGCCCCGGGAATGTGCTTCTTTGATATGCTTACCTCCTTCGCTATGATAAGGAGCGGCCGCCTGATTAGCATACTGGGTGGACTCCAGGTTTCAGAAAAGGGAGACCTGGCTATTCATAGTATGAGCGAGGCTGATGAATATCCTCAGATTGGAGGGGCTATGGACCTCGCCTGGGGGTCAAAGAAGCTGATTGTTGCCATGACCCATAATTCCAGGGATGGAAAGCCTAAAATAGTGAAGAAGCTGAGCATGCCCATTAGCGCAAAAGAGTGCGTTAACATTATTGTAACCGACCTGGCGGTTATTGAGGTAACACCTGAGGGGCTTCTTCTCAAAGAGTTCGCCCCGGACTGGACTCCTGAGGAAGTTCAATCCCAGACAGAAGCCCGGCTCATTATAGCTGCTGACCTTAAAGAGATGGAGCTCTAATTAGCGCTGGGAAATGAGATAGTCAGCTATCCTCCGAGGCAGCCCTGTCGCTCATCAGGCTCGAGTGGAGAGCCTGAACCGCCACTATGGCTGACCAGGACAAAAGTTTTACCTTTCGTTGCCCCCGGCCAAAGGAGAGGGGGAAGGGATTAAGAAGCGGGGCAAGCTCCTCTCAGATGCCATTGTGAAGGTGAGAGGTTTTTATTCCCAGATAGCAGAGGATAATATGGGATTTTTGTAACCCTCCCTTAGACATTATGTCGGGATGTCAGCGATTTGGCTAATAACCCTTAGCTCAGGGCACGGGATTTCTTTATTGAGGTGGGGGAGGCAGAACTTTCCGTGCCTGGCGGATGATGCCGAGTAGAAGGAGTGCCACCAGAATAGCTGCTACGGCGATTACTGTAGGAAAAAGCCAGGGAAAACGCTCGCTGACAGGGGGTTTCTTCTCGACAAAGTCGGGATTTGTAGCTTGGGGACCGAGCTTAGCTTCGGGCAGTTCCTCGGTCACGAGGTAAGGGAAGACCCGCTCTATGTCATAGGAGGGTCGCCGGGCTTCCACGTTCCCGTAGTACAACTGGTAAGAGTGCTGGGGGTTTGCTGAAAAGACCAGCCTGTGCCGCAGACCCCACACATCTACATCCTGGATGCTAAGGGGGGGGCTATCCTCGTCATGGATGATAAGACGGAGATAGCGAGAGGTGGTCTCGGGATAGGTTATAACGAGGTTGCTGCCAACGAACTTTGGGGTGTCATAGGCATATATGTCAGACCGCGATAGGATGGTTCTCCATGCCTCCCGGTCTCCGCTTGCCTGCAGGCTAACCTCGCGATGGAAGTTGACCTCGGGAATCTCAACGGCCAAGCGGTGGCTGGGAACCCCCGGCGTGCCAAGGTCCACCTCAACAAGGGTAGTACCCTGGCTTGTGTCGCGGCTAACGCCTAGAATGGAGGCGGGCCAGGGTATCTCATCTGCCATGGTCTCTTTCACAAAGAAAACGGCGGCATTGGTTATCTCCACAGGCTCCCCATCCTCATCGGCTATCTTCACGCGTAGGTAACGTGCCGTGCTGTCTGGATACCTAACCCCGGTATCACGGGTGGTGAACTTTCGCTCCTTCACTGTGAAATCATAGACGGTTTGCTCGGCAACCTTCATCCAGATTCTCCCGTCGTTGCTGGTCTCTACTACAGCCGTGCGGCGAAAGTTGGTAGAAGGGGTCTGAAACTCAATCTCGTTGTGTAGAATCCCTGTGCGCCCCAGGTCGGCGATAAACGTAGTATGCTGCCCGGGAATATAACCCTTATCACGAAGGGCCACAGGGAAAGAGGTTCGCTGACACTCCGCTTTGCTTACCTCCAACTTATAGGGCACTTCCGTGCCCCCATCCATAATGATGCGCAGGTCAACTAAACCAGACGCCGAACCGGCGAACACCTCACGGTCAGGGACGAATTCTACAAGACCCTCGTGCTGGAGGTCCGCAGGGAGGGTAATATCCTTAACATATCGCCAATCGCGCAGGGGAAAGGCAGCCGACACGCTAGAAGAGCCTAGTGCAAAGAGGACAATGGCAACAAGAAGCAGCCCAACGATAGAGAGACGATTATTTCTTAGCAATGAAACCTCTTATGGACTTACT
>Ga0209979_1003994_pt1 | contig 12522 bp, 12 predicted proteins | sample AnhtaG_FD_183114 | JGI IMG/M metagenome (GOLD analysis project Ga0209979, IMG submission 183114) | Deep subsurface microbial communities from Anholt, Denmark to uncover new lineages of life (NeLLi) - Anholt_01485 metaG (SPAdes) (version 2) | ecosystem: Environmental > Aquatic > Marine > Oceanic...
TGAATCGGCACGGTGCCGAGGATTCCAAGCTCGAGGTCGTCTGGGTTCCGGGTTCTTTCGAGATCCCGTATATCGCCAAGAGGCTGGCGTCGTCCGGGAAATACCAGGCAGTAATCTGCCTGGGGGCAGTGATTCGCGGGGACACCCCCCATTTCGATTACATCGCCACCGAAGTTGCCAAGGGGATTGCGAAGATTTCCTTAGAGGAGAAAACACCGGTAATCTTTGGTGTTATCACCAGCGACAATCTGGAGCAGGCCATCGAGCGCGCCGGCACCAAATCCGGCAACAAGGGGTGGGACGCGGCCCTATCTGCCATCGAGCTTGCGAACCTGTATGAATTAGTCTGATATGGGGACTAGACGCAAGGCTCGTCGGGCGGTGTTGGAAGCCTTATACGCCTATGAGACCATCCGGGAGGCGGGAGTGGAGTCGGAGTCTGACGCCTCTGTCGAGGACCAGATTTCTCGCTACAAGTTAGAGGGTAGATACGCTGACTTTGCCCGCCAACTCTTCTCCCAAGTTACTCAGAACCTCGAGACGGTTGATAAGCTCATGATGGAGAAGCTGCAGCACTGGGATATTTCCCGGGTGACTCTGATCGACAAGTGCATCCTGCAGATGGGAATCTCAGAGATTCTCTTTTTTCCGGATATCCCCAGGACGGTCTCGATCGACGAGGCCATAGAGCTAACCAAGATTTACGGCACCGCCGACTCCTATAAGTTCGTGAATGGCATCCTCGACACTATTGAGGAGGAATAGAGCCGAGTCTATTGGTGATATTTGCCTTCCGCCGATAAGTCCAAGGCCCGGAGAAGTTGCTCCAAGATCAGAAGAAGCGATAGTCCGTGCGAAGTAGTCATCTTCGAGAAGGAGATTGAGAAGTCTGCTTTCTTTTTCTTCAAAAACCGAGCGAACCCCTCCGTTGAGAACTCTCTTTCTTTAACATCCAAGGCGATGTTGTAGTCTCTCCTGTGCAGCTTGGATAGGAACCGTTCTGCCTCCTTTTCAAGAACCCAACTCTCATTTTTGCCTGCGACGATTTTCTCCCCTTTGATCTCCAGAATGTCGAGTTTGAGCATAACGACAAAGAAACCTCCGATAATGCTCAATCCCCTCTGGCTTTGCCGACGACGGTGACCTTCAGCTTGATAGGTTAGTTGGCGAGAAAGTTGCCTCGACCGGAGACGTCATCCCCAACGGCGAATTCTATTTGTCAGGAATAATCTTTATGTAGAGTCGGCGGCTTCTGGGGCCGTCGAACTCACAGAAGAAAATCCCCTGCCAGGTTCCTAAGACCGGCCTGCCGTCCTCGATCAGGAGATTGACCGAGTGTCCAATCATCGAGGCTTTGATGTGGCTGTCGGCGTTGCCTTCCATGTGGGAGTAACCGCCTCCATGAGGGATGAGTTTCTCCAGCTGAGAGAGGATGTCTGCTTTCACCGAGGGGTCGGCGTTCTCGTTGATTGTGATCGCGGCAGTGGTGTGAGGCACATAGACCATACAGAGACCGGATTTGACTCCACTCTCTCTGATTCTATCCGCCACCAAAGAGGTGACGTCAACGAACTCGTTGCGACGGCCGGTCTTAACCGAATGGTTAGAAATCATACCAATCCCTACCTAATCGAAGATCGCCTCCACGAATTCCTTCGGCTCGAATTTCTCTAAATCCTCCGGTTTCTCCCCAAGCCCGACATAGTAGACCGGCATCTTGTATTCATCCGCGATGGCCAATACGATTCCACCCTTGGCGGTGCCGTCGAGCTTGGCCAGGACGATTCCGTCCAGCTTTATGGCTTCGTCGAAGAGTTTTACCTGCCTCAAACCGTTCTGCCCGGTGGTGGCGTCCATAACCAAAAGGGTGAGGTGGGGAGCCCCCGGCAGCGCTTTGCCCATCACTCTCTTTATCTTCTTTAGCTCTTCCATCAGATTGGTCTTGGTGTGGAGCCGACCGGCGGTGTCGGCAATCACGACCTGGTGTCCCCTGGCCTTGGCGGCGGAGATGGCATCGTAAGCGACGGCGGCGGGGTCTGCCTGGGGCACATTCTTGACGATGTCGGCATCCACCCTCTTCGCCCAGATCTGCAGCTGTTCAGTAGCCGCCGCCCTGAAGGTATCGCAAGCTGCAATCAAGACCTTCTGCCCGCGCCGGTCGAACATCCTTGCCAGCTTGGCGATGGTGGTGGTCTTGCCGGTGCCGTTTACACCTACCATCAGTATGACATACGGCTCAGAAGGCAAGGGAGAGTCCAGGTCGATCACCTCAGACCTATTTGTATCCGTGAGAGTGTCGAGCATAGCCTCCCTTAAGAACTCCTGAATATCGGAGCTTGACTCTTTCTTCTCCTTGCGAGCCCTTTCCTTGACGGCCTCCAGGATTTTCGAGGTGGTGTCGACGCCGACATCGGCGGCGATTAAGATCTCCTCCAATTCCTCCAGCAAGCCCTCATCGAGCGTTTTGTGAGCTTTCAGCGCCCGAGAGATCTTGTCGGTCAAGTTCTCTCTGGTTTTTGAGAGTTTGCCTCGCAGTTTCTTGAGTATTGCCAAGTCAGATCACCTCTGCGGTTACCCCTTCGGGGCGAGTGAACCTCACCGACACCACCTTGGATATTCCCGGCTCCTCCATGGTGATGCCGTAAAGGACATCGGCCGCTTCCATGGTCAGCTTGTTGTGAGTGATGACGATGAACTGGGTGTCTCTGCTGAAACGCTTTATCATCCTCAAAAACCTCTGGGTGTTGGCGTCATCCAACGGGGCGTCGATCTCATCCAAGATGCAGAAGGGAGAAGGCTTGATCAGATAAATCGCAAACAAAAGAGAAATAGCGGTTAAGGCTCTCTCACCTCCGGAGAGCTGCGCCAGGGGAATGAATCTCTTCCCCCGGGGACGGACCGCGATCTCGATCGGAGACTCCAGAGGATCAGCGGGGTCGGCCAATTTTAAGTCGGTCTCTCCCCCCTCGAAAAGCTCTGAGAAGACCCGGAGGAAATTCTCCCGGGCATGCTCGAAGGTATCATCGAAACGCTCCCGGGCGGTGCGATTGATCTTAGTTATCGCCTGTCTCAGCTGGGTCTTGGCATCGCTTAAGTCTTTTTTCTGCTTGCTGAGGAATTCCAATCTGTCGGAGACGGCAGCAAAATCCTCCAGAGCCAACAGGTTCACGGGGCCCAGGTTGCTGAGCTTGATCTTCACTGTCTCCAGCTCCTCCTGCAGCTTCTGGAGGTCTATCTCCTCCTCTTTTGCCTCTTTCGTCTCCTCTTCGAGCTTGAGAGAGTATTCCTCCCAGATTCTATCCTTGATGGTTCGGGCCTTAGCCTCGATCTCGACCAGTTCCAGATTGAGCTGGTGCAGTTTTTCGGTCAAACTCTCTTTCTCGATTTGCCCGGATTTCTGCTCTTTCTCTAGATCTGAAATCGCGGCCAGGATCTCAGAGCGCTTGAAGGTCAGATTCGACCGCTCCGCTTCTGCTCTCTCTCTCTCTGAAGCTATCTGATTCAAGCTCTGGATGTTTTCCGATATGGACCGCTGCGCAGTTTGCGAGGTCTCTTCGGCACCTTCCAGCTCTCGGCTCCAGCGGATCTCCGCCTCCTTAAGTTGCTCTTTTAACTCCTCGGTGGTTGTGAGGCTACCCTTCGAACTCTGGAGAGTGGTCTCCAGATTCATCATTTCAACCAGCAGCTTGTTTACCTCCGCGGTTTGGCTGCGGAGCCTCGCCTCCAACGACTCCAGATCGGACCCTTTCCCCTCCAGGGCCAGTTCTCTCTGGAGGCTGTCTTTCTCCAATCGTCGGGTGTGGGAATCAAGCTCTTCGTGTCTGCCCAAGAGGAGGGATTCTCTTTCCTGGAGTTTGTGCTGTTCTCTGTGGTTGTCTTCGAGATTGTCGCGAAGGAGCGAGAGTCGATATCCACAGGTCGATTTTTCCCCTTCCACCTCGGCGATTCTCTCCCGGCGCCGACCCATCTCCTCCTCCCGGGAGTCTAACCTCTCCTTCAGTTGATGTTCTTCCTGCAGCTGTTTTTCCAGAGATTCTTTGGTCCTGCCAAGCTCATCCTCAAGCTCGCTCAGGCTTGATTCGAGCAACTGCAGTTCCGATTTTCTGCTGAGCGGGCCTTTCTGCTCCGCCGACAATCTCCCGGCCTTGAGTTCTCCCCCGGATAGAACCAGTTCCCCCTCCAGGGTGACCGCCCGATAGCCACCGGGGAGGTCTTCGCTTATCTTAAGAGCGGTATCGAAATCGGAGACGACCAGAGCGTTTCCTAAAAGGAGGTCCTTCAATCTCTGACATTGGTCCCCGGCCTCGACCAACTGCGAAGCCCAGCCCAAGAGATTTTCGGTCTGAGGCAGGAGCGGGCGGGGAAGAGGATCTTCGACTTTTATCCTGTCTAGGGGGAGGAGACAGGCCTGACCACAGCCGTTCTCTTTTATGAAGTGTGCCGCCTCAAGGGCGCTTTTGGTATCCCTACAGACGATGTAGCTCGAAGCTGACCCCAGGGCGCTCTCGATGGCGGTGGTGTGCTCACTTTTCACCGAAATCAGGTTGGCAACCGAATCGATGATCCCGGCGAAAGCCTCTTTCTTCGAGAGTATTTCCTGAGTCGCCTCCCCGTAGTCCTGGTATCCAATCAGAATAGTCTCCAAGGATTCCTTGCGGGCTTTGACTTCTCCGAACTCCTTTTCTCTCTGGTGAAGCTCTTCGGTTGTCAGTCTGATTCTTTCTTGCAGGCGGTCTAACTCCTCCCGACCTCTTCTTGCATCCTCCTGAGCTGCGCTAAGAAGGTCTTTCTCCTCCTGGATCGATCTGTTCAGGGATTCGATTTCCTCCGCCGTGGATTTCTCTTGGTCCTCAAGTTGGAGTTTGGCTTCTCTGAATTTGGAGAGATTCTCACGAGCCTCCCCCAGACGCTCCGCTAAGGCCTTCGCCTCGGCGCGAAGCTCGGATAGTTGTCCGGTGAGTTCCTCCCTTTCGCCGCGATCGGAGCTTAAGGTCTTCTTGGTCTGGATTAGGCTCTCTTCCAGCTCTTGCAGGCTGCTCGCGGCCTCCTGATGTGCTTTCCTCTTGCGGTTGAGTCTCTCGTCGGTCTGCCGGATTTCTGCCTCCAGCTGTTCGGTCCGCTGGAGAAGTTCGGCTCTTCTTCTGGTGATGTTATCCACTTCGAGCCGGCATTTATCCTGGAGGTTTTCACTCTGTGCGATTTTCTCCTGCTGGACGGAATTCTCTTTCTCTATCTCGTGAAGTCTGGCGATCACTTCTGCCAACTTCCTGGAAAGCTCCTGCAACCTATCCTCCAGCTTAAGGCTCTGGTCGTGTAACCCCTCCAGTTTCGCGGCGCCCGAAGCTGTGCTCGCGGATAGTCGGGCCAGATCGTGCTCAAACTTCTCCTTAGCTTTCAGGCTCTCGTTTCTATCTAACGAAAGTCGCCTCAACTGCTCTTTTGCGGTTGCCCTCCCCAGCTGGCGCTGCAAGTCTTTCAGCTTTTGGAACCTTCTGGCCTTGCCCACCTGTCTTTTGAGGGAGTTGTACTGTTTCTCCACCTCGGAGTACAAATCGCCGATCCTGGTCAGATCGGCCTCGGTGGACTCCAGCTTGCCTAAAGCCTCCCGGCGGCGGCGCTTATATTTGGTGATGCCGGCGGCTTCCTCGAACAGAAGCCTTCTCTCCTCGGCTTTGTCGGAGAGGATGGCGTCTATCATCTCCGGCTGGATGACGGAGTAAGCATGGGCACCCATGCCGGTGTTCAAGAATAACTCGATGATGTCCCGCAGCCGGCAGGGGAGTCTGTTCAGCAGATATTCGCTCTCCCCGGAGCGATAGAGCCGGCGGGTGATGGCCACCTCTTTGAATTCGGTCTGGAGAAGACCATCTTCGTTGCTGACAGTTACGGTCACCTCCGCCATCCCTAAAGGTTTTAAGGTGGAGGTGCCGTTGAAGATCACCTCCTCCATCTTGCTTCCCCGCAAAAGGGAGGCTCGCTGTTCCCCCAATACCCAGCGGATGGCGTCCAAAAGATTCGTCTTTCCGCAACCGTTGGGCCCCACCACCGCGGTTATCCCCTGTTCGAACCGAAGCTCGGTGCGGTAGGGAAAGGACTTGAAACCGTGGACTTCTAATTTGGACAGATACAAGTTAGAACCATCACCTCTTGTCAGGCGACTCTACCGTCGATCAGATTGGCGATCGTCTCCAGGAAAGAGTCCAAGATCGTATCATACCGGTCGCTTCCTCTCCCCGTAGCAACCACGAGGTTGTAGAAAGGCAACCCCAGGTTTTTCTTCTCTCCCCCAAGACGGAGAGGTGCACGACTCTCCAGGCAGATCAAAGCGTTGGTCAGATTGTGGTCGAAATCCAAATCTATGGCCACCTCCGCTCGGAGCGCCAGAAGCCTCCGCAGAAATGCCCCCTTCGGGTTCGAGAAGAAACCGAGGCTGTCGGGGTCGAGTGTCAGCATGCGATAATCCCTCTGGTCGGTGTCGAAGGAACCCACCAAACTCGAATCGCAACTGAAACTGAAGACTGCGGCCTCCGAGAGGTTGGTCAAAACTTCCAGTCTCCGAGCCACATGATAGAGATGTTCCCTCTTCCTCGGCAGACAGACTAAGAAATTGTGAGCCCTCTTAAGAGAGCCCGGGACCGTGAATCTGGTGCTTTTGACCCTGAGCCTTTTATATCTTATGTATATCTTCTCCCTGATACTGAAAGACATGTTCTCCTAGTCTCCCTCCTTGGCGGTGTCTTTTTGGCTTTCGGTGTACTGAGCCGCCTGGGAACGTTTGAGCTCGAACTTATAGATGGTGCGTGAAGGGCTGAACGGCAACCTCAGCAGATCTCCGTTCAGGAAGAACTGAACCTCTTCCGGCTTGCCGGCGGTGAGGATAAAACGTTCGGCGGCCTCGAACTCCTCTTCGTCCCCCTTCAGGATGAAACCGTAAAAGAGCGTATCCTCGTCGGCGATCACCTCCAGCCAGGAGGAATCGCTGGCCAGGACTTTGAGCAGCATACCGCCTCTGTTTTCCGCTGTGCTCGCCGGCATCTCGTTGGTCTGGCTTGGGGGAACGGTTCCGACATCTTCGCGGATCCCCTCCGTGACCGGATGGCGAATCTCGTTTCCGCTTGCCGGGCCGGTGGCGGGGAGAGTGTCAGTCTCCTCTTGAATGACCGGGGATTGTGGTCGACTTCCTTTTTCTCCGGAGATGCAGAGAAGCACCACCGCGACAAGTACCAACACCAGAATCCCCCCTAAGGGGAGCCAGCGGGCGCGCAGGAGCTTTCTCTCCGGCGTTGTTGGCACAGCCTTTCGCTGCGCTGGGGTTCTCTGTGACTCATAGCGGGAGTAAAGCTCCTTTCTATCGATCTTCAGGAACTGAGCGTAGACCTTTAAGAAGAGCTTCGCGTAAACTTCCGCGGGCAGGGCCTCGAAGCGGTCCTGCTCCAACGCCCGAAGATACTTCTCCCGGAGCTTGGTCTCCTCGGCGACATCCTCCAGCGCAAAGCCTCTCTCCTCCCTCAGTTTCTTTAGATACTGCCCCAAGCTCTCCATCTTTAGCGGTCCTCGCCCTCCGGAAGAGGAGGCAACTCTTCGAGCAGTTTGGTCAACCTCGCCAGGGGCAAACCGACCACGTTGTCGAGCGGCCCGGAGATGCTTTTGACCAGGGACTGCCCCAGGCCCTGAATGCCGTAAGCTCCAGCCTTGTCCATGGGCTCCCCGGAGATAATGTAGTTCTCGATATCCTCGGGGGTGAGCTTTTTGAACTTAACTTTGGTGGTCTCGTAATCGCCCCTCTTGAAATTCAGTTTTCTAATCTCAATTGCCAGCGCGGTATGGACGGTGTGGGTTCTCCCGGAGAGTTCCGAGAGCATCCGGAAAGCGTCATCCCGATCTTTCGGTTTCCCCAGAATTTCGCTTTTCAAGACCACCACGGTGTCGGCGCCGAGAACGACATGTTTGGGGAAATATCTGGTGACCTCCGTTGCCTTCATCTCCGCCAGCTTCAGAGCCACCTGGTGGGGTTTCAGACCGTCCAAGGCCGGCTCCGGGATCAGACATCTTTTGACCGAGAAGTCCACCCCGGAGCGACTCAAGATTATAGACCTTCGCGGAGAGGCGGAGGCCAAAAGGAGCTTCCGCGCCCTCAAAAGCCTGTTTATCTTATCCCCCAAGGATCTGTCGAAAGGAAGTTTGTGCATAGTGCCTCTGACTCTTAACCGCCTTTGCTGGCGATGATGAAGGTGACGGGACCGTCATTGACCAGCTCCACTTTCATTTTGGCGCCGAAGATCCCGGTTTCCGTCTTTACGCCCTTCTGCCGGAAAGCTTCAACGAAGTGCTCATACAAGCTCGAAGCCCTCTCGGGCTCTAAAGCGGAGGTGAAGCTGGGACGTCTACCTTTAGAGGTATCCCCGTATAGGGTAAACTGGGAGATGATCAGAGCCTCACCCCCCACCTCCAGAAGGGAGAGATTCATCTTCCCCCGGTTATCCTCGAAGATTCTCAACTGGGCACATTTGTCTGCCAGGTGATCGATCTCCTTCTCATCATCGCCGGCTCTGGCCCCGAGCAAGATGACCAAACCTCTACCGATTCTCCCGGTAACCTGGGAGCTGACCTCTACCTGTGCTCTGGAGACCCTTTGAATGACGGCCTTCATACTATATCTTGCGGTTATATTAAGTTATTACACAAGAATATGTCAACAGAAAATCTTGGTTTCGACTGACATTCTTCAACGTTAATATATACTGGCAATTGACAGACTGGGTATGGCGAAGGAGAATCGCTCCGATATAGGTAGAGGTAGTAGTTGGCAGTGATCGTCCGACGGCCGGCAGTCGGCACCCAAGGGTTGGGAGAGGCTGGTTGGTCTCAGCCTCCCCTTCTCAAGCTTTGGATCAAAAAAAACTTGACTTTAGGATGATTATTTCTATTTTGAAATTCTATAACTTAAGCATTGACTTGGACTGAAAGTTGGTGGCGTGGAGCAAGATGGACACACTTAGTAAGGGCAGGCCGGCGAGGTCTCTTTGCATTTTGGGGAGCATCTTATTTCTGGTTTCCCTCTCGTGGGCTGGGTCGAGCGACCTGATGAAAAGGGCCCGGGAGAATTTCGAAGCCGGTAGCCTGGATATTGCCGCAGATTTGGCCAATCAGGAATTAGGCCAGAATCCGAAAAGCTGGGAGGCCCTGGTCATCTTGGGGAGGGTTTCCTACCAGAGGGGTGATTACCAGGACGCCGAGAATTACCTCAATCGAGCTTTGGCCCATAAGAAGAAGTCGACCGAGGCTTTATATTACCTGGGTTTGACATACGTTAAGCAGGGGAAGTTCGAATCCGCCAAGATGCAGTTCGAGAAGGGACAGAAGGTGGGGAAGAATAAGGACTGGTTCTATAACGGTTTGGGTTTGGTGGCAATGAAGGGAGGCGATTACAGCGAGGCTGACCTGAACTTCCGGATGGCCATCGGAGAAGATGATAAGATCCCGGAGTACCACAAGAATCTGGGAGACGCGAACTTCGCCAAGAAGGTCTATCCTTTGGCGGCCGCCGAATACCGGGCGGCACTGGAGCTGGATTCGACCATAACGGAGATCCGCTTCCAGCTGGCGGAATCTTACTTCCAGATGCGCCAGATCACCGAGGCGGTGGAGGAGTTCAAAAAGGCCATAAAGATCGACCCCGAGAACGTGGAGGCCTACCGTCGATTGGGAGCCATTTACATGGCGGCGCAGAAATATCCCGAAGCCCAGTTCGCCTACGAGAAGCTCCTGCAGCTGGACAAAAGCGATGTTAAAGCCCTATCGAATCTGGCCCAGATTTACATAATGCGCAGGAACTTCGAGGCCGCCGCCGACTTACTTCTGAGAGCCGTAGAGCTGGATCCAACTTACATCGAATCCTTTTTCAGCCTGGCTCAGGTGCAATACGAAAGCGGGCAGTATAAAGAGGCCCTGGAGACTTACGAGAAATACGAAAAGGCGGCTCCGGAAGGGCTCGCCGTTGACTACTGGAAGAAGAAGGGGCAGGTCCTGATCAAGCTGGGGGCCAATGACCCGGTATATCTGGAGAGGGCGATAGAATGTTACAACATCGTCCTGGAAACGGACCCGGATTATAGCGATGGTTACTCTCAGGTGGCCTATGCCTACTACCTCGAGAAAGATTACGAGAAGGCAATCGACAATTATCAGAAGGCCATAGAGATCGACCCCGACAACGTCAACGCTCTGCGCAACCTGAGTTACGCTTACCTGAACACTAAAAGGTACAGCGACGCCATTGTGGTTCTCAGCCGGTTGAAGAGCAAGAACCCGGAGGACTACCGCTCCATCGGCATCCTCGGCAACACCTATACCGCTCTCAAGGATTACCCCCAGGCGATCTCGGTTTTGAAGGAAGCCTTGAAGATCGAGCCTAACGATGCTCAGAATCAATATTACCTGGCTTTGGCGTACAGTGTGGCCGCGAGGTTCGACGAAGGTGCGGAGATGTGGGAAAAGGTTCTCAACAACCCCGAAGCCTCCGAGAGCAACAGGTGCGATGGTTACAAGCTCTTAGGGCAAAACCGCCTCTCCAAGGGAAGGTGTGAGGAGGCCATCGGGCTTCTGTCCAAAGCTCTGAAGTGCGAACCCCGAAACCTGCAGCTGATGCTCAACCTCGGAGATGCCTACGTCTTCTGCCGGGAGGAGGATAACGCCCGGGTGTGGTATGAGCAGGTCTTGGCCTCCACCAAACCGGGAACGGAGATGCACGACAAAGCTCGGGATGCCCTTCTGAGAATTACCATACAAGAGTGAGAGTTATTTTCTGGCAGGAGTCCTAATGGCCTCGAAGGAAAAGGTAGACCCAAAGTTCAGATACATCGGATTCGAAGTCCATCCCGGAAAGGCGAAATCCTTCTGGAAGTCGGAGGAGGAACGAAGAAGATACGAAGAGAAGGTAAAGGAACAGAAGGAAGGGGTTCAGGCGGAGAGGGCTTTCAGTTTCATCCATGTCGAGATGGTCTCTCGAGCCGACAAATTCTTTCTCACCTTAGGCAATCTGATTTTGATCGCGGGTCTGTTTCTACCCTGGTTCAAATTCACTTACGGAGAGAGTGCGGTCATGTTCTCCGGCCTGGGGGTTTTGGCTAATCTCGGCTTCGTCGGCTCCTTAGCTTCCTGGAGCGGGATCGCCGCTCAGCTTGAGGTCATAGCGGTGTCTGCCTTGATCGTATTGGCACCCCTGATCGGTATTCTCAATCTGGTGATGCTTCATCGCGGCAAAGGGGTGGAGGATAGGTATCTGCGAGGCGTGAAGAACTCCTCCCGACTTTTCTTCCTTTTGATGATCTTGTGGCTCTTCGTTCTGGTTTTAGCAGCGATCGGTTTCGCTATGCCTTTCGGAAATCTGGGGATTCCCCAGATCGGGATGGAAAGCTTCAACCTCCTCGCCTTTCTGACGACCGCATCGGTGGGTTTCTACCTCACCTTCGCGGGTTCCTGGCTGAATTCGACGATGGCATTGTTCTTATAATCTGACCGAGAAAACCGGAGGTGACACTGTAGGAGAAAAAGAGGCAGTTGGGGTCGAGACTCAATCGCAGCCCGATTCGGAGCAGAAAATAGTGAGCAGTCATAATAAGTCTCTTGGAGGATGTAAGTGAAACAATCAATCTTTGTAACCTTGGTTCTGATCGTCTCCTTGGGAGTCGGGACCTTCATCTGGACTCAATTGCCGGAGTATCTGCAAAAGGGTGGTCCCCTGGTGGCGGTCCTGATTGCGCTCGTCTTCATGGTTCTATGCTTCGTTTTAGAGCGGCTCATCACCCTGAGGATAGCCCGGGGGAAAACCTCCATCCAGTCTTTCTTCAGACAGGTGATCACTCTCTTGCAGAAGGGAGACTACGATGGGGCCGTAGCAGTGTGCGACAAGCAGCGCGGAAGTTGCGCCAATATCCTGCGCGCCGGCATAGAGCGCTACCAGCAAGTTAGAACAGACGGGAGCCTGAACCCGGAAAAGAGGATTGAGCATACCCAGACCGCCATCGAGGAGGCCAACGCCTTGGAGGTACCTCTTTTGGAGAGAAACCTCATCGCGCTTTCAACCATTGCCTCCATCGCCACCATGGTGGGGCTTCTGGGAACTACCATCGGGATGATTCGAGCCTTCGCCGCCACCGCCGGTAAGGGCGGAGTGATTGACGCCGAGCAATTGGCGGTTGGAATTTCAGAGGCTTTGGTGAACACCGCCGGCGGTCTAACTGGCGCCATCCTTGCGATTGTCGCTTACAACTTCTTCGTCAACAAGGTGGACAGCTTCAACTACACCATCGACGAAGCCACCTACGAGGTGGTTCAACTCTTAAAATCGAAGGAGGCCCAAAGAGGTGCTTAAGAAAGGCAAAAGAAGGATAGCAATAAGGATCGATATGACCCCCATGGTCGATATCGCCTTCCTGCTTTTGATCTTCTACATGAGCACCACCACCTTCAAGCCCCCGGAGGTCAAATCCGTCTCGCTGGTACCCTCTCACTCGCAGGTGA
>Ga0209979_1003995_pt1 | contig 12521 bp, 10 predicted proteins | sample AnhtaG_FD_183114 | JGI IMG/M metagenome (GOLD analysis project Ga0209979, IMG submission 183114) | Deep subsurface microbial communities from Anholt, Denmark to uncover new lineages of life (NeLLi) - Anholt_01485 metaG (SPAdes) (version 2) | ecosystem: Environmental > Aquatic > Marine > Oceanic...
CCACCGACCTACAGCCGTCGCTCAATGCACTGCGTCAGGTTATCGAGCGCCGCGTCAATGCCTTTGGCGTCGGCGAACCTGTTGTCGAGGTGCAGCAGGGCGGTGCGCTAGGCACGGGCGACTATCGACTCATTGTCGAGCTCCCGGGCGTCACTGACATTAACGAAGCAGTAAAGCGCATCGGCCAGACGCCAACGTTGGAGTTTAAGCTTGTTAAAGCGGGTAGCGAGGCACAGGCAGTGCCGGGTGTCTCTGCAACCAGCGAGATATTTGAAGACACTGGACTCACCGGCAAGTACCTGTCGCGCGCGCAAATCCAGTTTGGCAACGGATCGACTCAGTCGCTCCAGCAGCCAGCTATCCGTGTCGACTTCAACACCGAGGGCACCAAGCTCTTTAGCGACATCACAAGTGCAAACACAGGCCGCCTGCTTGCTATATTCCTCGACGGCGACCTTCTGTCGGCGCCGGTTATCCAGGACAAAATAACTGACGGTACGGCTATTATTAGCGGCAGCTTCACTGCGCAGTCGGCCAAAGAGTTAGCGACCAACCTTAACCTTGGTGCCTTGCCGGTACCGATTCAACTTGCGTCGACCGAAACTATTGGCGCAACGCTCGGCGAGCAGGCGCTTGCCGCAGGGTTGCTGGCGGGCATTGTTGGCTTTGTCGTGCTCGCACTGTTTATGATCGCCTGGTACCGCGTCCCGGGCCTGGTCGCGGTCGTGGCACTGATTATCTACGTCGTCATCATGCTCGTGCTCTTTAAGCTCATCCCGGTTGTGCTCACGGCGGCGGGCATAGCGGGCTTTATACTGTCGGTCGGCTTGGCAGTTGATGCCAACGTGCTCATTGCCGAGCGTATTAAAGAAGAGTTGGCTGCGGGCAAGCACACCGAGCACGCTATCCGCGAGGGCTTCTCGCGCGCGTGGCTGGCTATCCGCGACAGCAATATTGCGCACATCATTGCGGCGCTCATCCTGTACTGGTTTGGCACGTCGCTGATTAAGGGCTTTGCGTTGGTATTTGGGCTGGGTGTTATCGTCTCGATGCTCTCTGCTATTACTATTTCGCGCACGTTCCTCTTGGCGCTTGGGCTTAAGGCAGAGGAAGGGTGGGGCCGCTTCTTGATGCGCTCGGGCCTCAACAAATAACACCATGACGAACATCACCAAGAATCTCAAATACTTTTTTATCCTCCCGGCAGTACTGACCGTGCTTGCGGTTGCGGCACTTGCAGTGTGGGGTCTTAAGCCGTCTATCGACCTGGTTGGCGGGTCGCTACTCCAGGTGACCTACCCAGATGGTCGCCCGACCGTCGAGCAGATCGAGGCCTCGATAGAGCCGCTTGGCTTGGGCGAGGTGCGCATCCAGCCAGCAGGGCAGAGCGGCTATATCATGCGCCAGCGCGACCTTACCGAGACCGAACACCAGGAGCTAGTTAAGGCACTGGGCACCCTGCGCACGGTCAATGAGGACGAATACACGTCTATTGGCCCGTCGCTTGGCTCGGAGCTCCTGACTAAGGCATGGATAGCTATTGCGCTTGTCGTACTACTCATCATCGCGTTTATTGCATTCGCGTTCCGCGGAGTCTCTAAACCAGTCGCATCGTGGAAGTATGGCGTTATTGCTATCGTTACACTTGCGCACGACATACTTGTCCCGACGGGCCTCTTTGCACTGTTGGGTGCGACGCACGGCGCTGAGGTAGATGCGCTGTTTATCGTCGGCCTTTTGACCATTCTCGGTATTTCTATCAACGACACCATCGTTATCTTTGACCGCATCCGCGAAAACTTGCGCCTTAACGAAGAGCATCATCGCCGAGAGGGCTTTGACCATGTTGTGGGCAAGAGCATCCGCCAGACTGTTGCGCGCTCTATAAACACGTCGCTTACGGTGGTTATTGTGCTCGCGGCGCTCTACTTCCTAGGGCCAGCCGCAACGCAGAACTTCGCCCTGACGCTCATTGTGGGTATGGTTGCCGGTACCTACTCGTCGATATTCCTTGCAGCACCATTGTTGGTGGCCTGGGAGCGTTTGCAGAAGAGGGCGTAGCCAAAAACCCCATATGTTGCAAGGGAAAATGAGGCCTTTGGGCCTCATTTGACATACAGGCCAGGCCGTATATAATGCCTCTACTGCTATGTAGTGGACTAAACATCTTAACCAAGAAGTTTACCCCCGCTGCCGAGCGGGTTTTCTTATGAAGTAAGAGAACCAAGTTCAAGCAGAGTTTTTTGAAAACAGAATAGTCCATAAAAATCACAAGCATCAGAAATGATGCATAGATCTCACCGATCTAGAAAATGTGTCTTGCCTTTTAAGTGAGGGGCAGGGCACATGCAAGCAAACATTAGGAGCAAGAGAACATTGTTTTCTTGTTCCGTTCAAATCGAGTCTAGGTCCTGCTTAGCTCCGCAAGGAGCGACGCAGGATTATAATCAGAGTTTGATCCTAGCTCAGGATGAATGCTAGCGGCGTGGATAAGGCATGCAAGTCGAGTGGGTTTAGACCCACGGCAGACGAGGTAGTAATACACAGGTACGTACCGAAGAGTCGGGGATATTCCATCGAAAGATGGCGCAATACCCGATGGTACCCCAGGGTTAAAGTAGCAATACGCTCTTTGAACGGCCTGTGTCGCATCAGCTAGTTGGTAGGGTAACGGCCTACCAAGGCGACGACGCGTAGGGGAGCTGAGAGGCTGACCCCCACCGATGGAACTGAGACACGGTCCATACACCTACGGGTGGCTGCAGTCAAGAACATTTGGCAATGGGCGAAAGCCTGACCATGCGACGCCGCGTGCTGGACGAAGTCCTTCGGGACGTAAACAGCTTTTATGCGTGAAGAAGTAATTGACATTAGCGCATGAATAAGGGGCTCCTAACTCTGTGCCAGCAGGAGCGGTAATACAGAGGCCCCGAGCATTATCCGGAATCACTGGGCGTAAAGGGTGTGTAGGCGGCGCTATTAGTCTTCCGTGAAAGATTTTGGGCTTAACCCAGAAGACGCGGGGGAAACGGTAGTGCTTGAGGACGCGAGAGGTAGAGGGAACTCATGGTGTAGGGGTAATATCCGTTGATATCATGGGGAACACCAAATGCGAAGGCACTCTACTGGCGCGCTCCTGACGCTGAAACACGAAAGCGTGGGGATCAAAAAGGATTAGATACCCTTGTAGTCCACGCCCTAAACGATCACAACTGGCTTTGCGGAGTATCGACCCTCTGCGAGGCGAAGCTAACGCGTTAAGTTGTGCGCCTGGGTAGTACGATCGCAAGATTAAAACTCAAAGGAATAGACGGGGACTTGCACAAGCGGTGGATCATGCGGCTCAATTCGATGACAAACGAAGAACCTCACCAGGGTTTGAAACCCAGACGACATCCTTAGGAAACTTTGGACTCCGCAAGGCGGCTGGGCAGGTGATGCATGGTCGTCGTCAGTTCGTGGCTTGAGTTGTTCCCTTCAGTGGGGTAACGAACGCAACCCGCGTTGCCTGTTTTATATGTCAGGCGAGACTGCTCCCTCACGGGAGAGGAAGGTGCGGATGACGCCAGATCAGCATGTCCCTCTGATATCCTGGGCTGCACGCATGATACAATGGACACGACAGAGAGACGCAATACGGTAACGTGGAGCAAATCTTTAAACGTGTCCCCAGTTCGGATTGAGGTCTGCAACCCGACCTCATGAAGCCGGAATCGCTAGTAATCGCGGGTCAGCTATACCGCGGTGAATACGTTCTCAAGTCTTGTACTCACCGCCCGTCAACTCAAGGGAGCCGGGAGTACCTGAAGCATCCTCACGGGTGTCACGGTAAGTTCGGTGACAGGGAGTAAGTCGTAACAAGGCACGGGTAGCGGAAGCTGTTCGTGGAACAATTCAAATTGATTGCATTCGTTGTCGCAAGTCGGCAATAGAATTGAATCGGCGATCATTTGTCTCGTGGAATTCGCGAGAGAAATGGAGTGATGATACTGACTCTAAACTGTATCCGCTAAGCCTCTACAACGTTAAGGCACTCGATGATTCACAGAGTACAGAGGTGGAGTACACCACTGGAAAATGAGTTAGAACGGAGCAAGAAAATAATGTTTTCTTAGTGATTTTTACGGACTATTGTGTGACAACAACCCCGGCTTTTGCCGGGGTTGTTGTTTTGTATGGGTGTGATACAACAAGCGCAGATGAGTTAAGGCAGGGGAGGGATGCCTATGCGTGAATTCGTGCAGCACGGATTTCAAACCCTGTGCTATGTCCTGGCGATGGCCATCGTCGTGCATGTCCTCGGCCTGTGGTGCCGCCGATTCATTGAATGGTGCCGCACGCGTATCATGGTGCGCCAGGCCGAGCGCGAGATGGACATCGAAGACAGGGGTCAAGTGCCACGCGAGTACTTTGCCTACAGGGTGAAGCATCAAGTGTGCCAACAACCGCTCCGTATCGCGCGCGATCCGAGGGGTGTCGTCTTTCGCTACTGCCCACTGTGCCGCGGTGGTGTCGACAATCACCTCACGTTTCGTCCCGCTACAGTGGTTGGCATCGAGAGCCACTCCAACTTTAAGCCGACCAAAACTGCACCCGGACGGACTCCAGCAGCCTGATAAGCTGCTGTTTTCATTTTTGTGCATAAAGAGTATTGCATTTGAAACTGATGGTGGTATAAAAGTGTTTGTCACCTCGGTGACTGGATGCACTTTTTGGGGAGTCTGTGCAGGATGGAAGCCACGGTAAAGAAAATTGGCACCAAACAATTCGGATTCTTGAAAAACCCGGAAGGAGGAGACGACATATTCTTCCATCTTGGTGGACAACGAGTACAAAACGGGCAAAAGCGATCGCTTCCTGCAAAGGGACAAAAAGTAATCATTTTGAGCCTAGTAGGGCCGAGACCAGACCAGCGCTACGCCCAAGCCAGACATTGGAAGCTCCCATAGGTTTACGCAGTAGCGTGGGCCTATTTTTTTTGGTACTATCCCCAAGACGCGGGCATAGCTCAGTTGGTAGAGCATTCGACTGATACTCGAAAGGTCCTAGGTTCGAACCCTAGTGCCCGCACAAAAATAATGAGCACGACGCATGTCGTCGGGCGATTATATTTTTGTAGCAGGCACTAGGGTTCGAAAGCGAGCGCGGGCACCCTGTCAGCAGGCAGGGTCGCGCGAGCAGGGTCGAGAAATTTTTTGACGCGACGGCGTCTAAAAATGTTCTTGACCGATCCTAGTGCCCGCACAAGACAACGCGTGCATTAAAGACTTATTTTGGTGTAAAGTAGTCCCTACGGGCACGTGGCGGAATTGGTATACGCTAGTTGTTTCAGTAATGATATAGTGAGAGGATGAGGCGCGGGCCGAAACCAAGAGGTCATATCAAAACTGCATGGTCTGTTGAGTTTGCTTATGCCGTTGGGCTTTTTGTCGCGGACGGTTGTCTGCAAAAGAATGGCCGCCACCTGAACTTTACGTCCAAAGACAAGGCACAAGTCGCCTTGTTTCAAAAGTGCCTTGGCTTAAAGACCAAACTTGGCGTCAAATACTCCGGCTCTGGCAATCTGGCGTATCAGAGCCAGTTTGGTGATGTGGCTCTGTATCGATTCTTGGAAGAAGTTGGACTAAAACCCGCAAAGTCAAAAACTTTAGGGTCTTTGAAAATACCAGCAGAATATTTTGTAGATTTTGTTCGAGGTTACTTCGATGGAGACGGATGCAGCTTTTCGTACTATGACCCAGTGTTTAAAAACAGTTTTAGATTCTATATCTCGTTCGCTTCGGCTAGTCCGGAGTATCTTCTCTGGTTACAAAAAACATTATTCAAAAAACTTGGCATTCGCGGATATATAAGCCCCTACAAAGGGAGACCGTATTACCAACTGCGATATGCAAAGAAAGAATCCATTGTCTTGAGCGAGAATATGTATTATCGTACGGGAGTTCCACATCTGCGTAGAAAGTATTTAAAAATACAAAAGGCTCTACGTGTTATAGATGGCAAACGCCGGAGTGGCGAAATTGGTAGACGCGCTACGTTCAGGTCGTAGTACTCGCAAGGGTATGGAGGTTCGAGTCCTCTCTCCGGCACCTGGTGTGTATAGAAGATTAGACAAGTAAAACTACCTGTATACTTTTGGTATAGCAGGGGCCTTTTATATTTTTGTATGAAAAAATTATTACGCAAGCGCATCGGCGGCAAACGCCATCGCGAGTGGGCGTGGGCAGCAGTGTTTATAGCATTAGTTACAGCAATTGTTGCCATGTGGGGCGCACAGGAACCTCAGACGACCCCCGCCGACAGTATGGTCAACGCGGGCAACGCACCGGGCTTGGTACAACAAAAGCCGACTACGGCATCGCAGCCAGTGGTCGACACGTCGGTTGTTGGGGTCTTGGCCACTATCCCCGAGGCAGCAGACTTTAACAACTACCTCCACTCGACCGGTGTTGCCAACCAGCTGCGCAATGGCTCGTACACTATCTTTGTCCCAACCAACGCCGCCATAGCGACACTGCCAAGGGGCACTATTAGCGGCCTGTCGTCGTCGGCTCAAACACGCCTCGTGCAGTACCACGTCGTGAGCGGCAAGATGCTCGACAACGACGCTATTATGAGCGGCACCTACCAGGCCATGTCGCGTGATACGCTCAACTTTAACGTCAATATCGAGACAGGTGTGTCGTACGTCAACAGCGGTAAGATTATTAGGCAGTACAAAGCAAGTAACGGCATCATCTACTTGGTAAGCTCGGTGCTCTTCCCACCTAAATAAAAAAATAGCGATACCTATAACAAAAAGGCCCCGCATAGGGCCTTTTTGTTGTGCAGAGAACAATTTAGGAAATTGACAACTTTAATTTTGTTAAGTATGGTGTCGTAGGTTTAGTTCGCAACGGAGAAGCAGAATGTTCGGAGAACTTGAATCGTACCGCCAACGGCCGATCCCTCATCTCGATATCGAAAGGCAATACAAGGCTGGGTATCGAGCTTGGCCAATCGACCCAGGCGATTCTCGCAACCAGGAAAAATGTGAGGATGTCCGGAACGCTCGGATCTTGGGGGCGAATCACTATCACCGGCCGGACAATCCTCCGTATCACGTCAGTATCCCAGGTTCGATCCCCGAGCTTTTTCTTCGGAAATCGATTGTCGAAAAGTTACTTCGAGTCGATCGGAAACTTCGAAGTAACGGACTCGCGTTATTCGTCCATGACGCCTGGAGGCCAGCGGAGATTCAGTCCTACTTTCACGATCGGTGGTTCCCCGACTATCTTCGGGGCCATTACCCCGATTGGGACGAAGTTCAGATCATGACAGAAGTCGAGAAGTATTGGGCCCGAGGGGCGCCGACACTTCAAGACATCGATCCGATGTCACCCCCGCCGCATGCAACAGGGGCGGCGACCGACCTCACGCTTTGCACAGTGCGTGGTGATCTGTTATGGATGGGCACGATATTCGACGACGTTACCGAGAGGGCTCATCCTGACTTCCTCGAAAGGGAAAGCGGCATATCCATGTCGGATGACGAGGCCCGCAAGAATCGCCGGCTTCTCTACTGGCTTATGCGGGAGGCGGGCTTCCAGGTTAACCCGACCGAGTGGTGGCACTTCTCCTGGGGAGACCAGATGTGGGCGAAACTCGCTTCTACTCGAGGGGATACCCACATCAGTGCATGGTATTCGGTTGTCAATCCATTGGGAGCTTAAGGCTCCCATTTTTCTTGCTCATCGTGGTAGGATGCGCACATGGAGTTTGAGGGCTTTTTCAGAGACAAAAAGGTAACTCTCATGGGGCTTGGGCTTCTGGGGCGAGGAGTCGGCGATGCCGAATTCTTGGCACCTAGGTGTAAAGAGCTTGTGGTAACCGATGTGAAGTCCGAGACTGAACTTGTATTATCTGTCGAACGACTTAAACAATTTTCAAACACAACCTTTGTTCTTGGGCAGCACAGGGAAGAAGATTTTACACACACCGACATGGTGATCAAGGCGGCGGGTGTACCGCTTGAGTCACCATATATTGCTGCTGCCCGCGCTGCGAGTGTACCTGTTTATATGTCGACAGCTCTGTTTGCTAAGTTTGCCCGAGAGGCGGGAGCTGTGTTGGTTGGTGTGACCGGTACACGCGGCAAGTCGACTGTCTCGGCGCTGATACACCACACGCTCAAAGAAGTGGGGAAGTCTGCTCACTTGGGCGGAAACATCCGCGGCCTCTCGACCTTGGCAATGCTGCCAGAGGTTAAGAAGGGTGATATCGCCGTGCTCGAGCTCGACTCGTGGCAACTCCAAGGCTTTGGCGATCTTCGTATCAGTCCCGATTTTGCCGTATTTACCAACTTGCTTGATGACCATTTAAATTATTATCAAAACAAACCTGAACAGTATTTTTGGGATAAGGCCAACATATTTATTAATCAAAAAGCAGGTGACAAGTTGGTGGTGGGTGAGCAGGTGCTCCACAAAGTTCAAGCGGCTAATCCGCCCGTGGCCCCTGTCGTGCCACCGCCATTGCCGCATGACTGGCGTCTGCAACTCTTGGGCGAACACAACCGTACCAATGCGGCACTTGCTGCGCTCGCGTTGCGTATGCTTGGACTTACTGACGCCGAGGTTAAGCACGGGTTGGAATCATTTGCTCCGGTAGAAGGGCGTTTGCAGTTTATACGAGAGGTTAATGGAGTACGAATCTACAACGACAACAATGCGACCACCCCCGATGCAACTGCTGCTGCGTTGGCGTCCCTGGCTAATGAAAAACCAATCCTCATCCTGGGAGGCTCAGACAAAGGGCTGGACCTAAAAACCCTCGCTGGAATAATTCCCGAGCTAGTAAAAGAAGTTATATTTTTGCCAGGTACGGGGACTGAAAAGTTGAAATCAGTTCTTCTTTCAAAACTGCAAGAGAAGAATATACACTGGCTAGAACTTGATTCCATGAACGACATCGTCGTAAATGCCTTCAATTTTGCGGAACATAAACACCCGATACTTTTTTCGCCGGGTTTTGCGTCGTTTGGGATGTTTAAAAACGAGTACGACCGCAACGACCAATTCATGGCAGCAGTACAAAGTATTGAATGATTGGAATATTTGATTCGGGCTCCGGAGGATTAACAGTGCTTAAGGCATTGCGCGAAGTCCTGCCGAGTGCCGACGTTGTATATTTTGGCGATATCAAAAACGCGCCATACGGAGAAAAAACACAAGAGGAGTTATCACTGCTTACCGTTAATGCAATCAAACAGCTGCGAAACTTCGGTGCCGACAAGATCATCAGTGCCTGTAATAGTGTGTCTGCGTCTATGGCGTTGTCGATTTTTGACGCGTTTGATCTAAACGCCGGCAGTATTGTTGAGATGGTTGGCCCAACAGTTGCATATTTAAAGGACACGAATAGCTCTGTTGCACTTTGCGCTACACCAGCGACCATTCGCTCGGGTATATATCAGAACGCATTTCGCATGATAGGCAAAGAGATCGAAGTGGTTCCTATGCCTGGGCTTGCTTCAGCTATTGAGTTTGGCAAAACGGCTGAAGAAATAGATGGGTTAGTACAGAGCGCCACGCGCCCTATACGAGCTCAACTTGTAATACTTGCTTGCACCCACTACCCACTCGTCACAGATGCATTTAAAAAAGCCTTGCCAGACAAGGATATTTTCGATCCAGCAGTTGCTGTAGCGGCGCGAGCTAGACAGCTCTTTTGGCCGCAAGAAGTTCGCGACGGCAAAACACAACTCACTATTAGTGAGGAGTCGGAGCATTTTCGTGCATTGGCGGCTAAACTATTCCCGAGTGCACAGTATACAGTAGAAGTGGTAGAGTAAAATCCCATGGCGCAGAAGATCTACATGATAGGCATTGGCGGTATTGGTATGTCTGCGCTCGCGCAATACTACCAAGCACAAGGAGCTGCTGTTGGTGGCTCGGATCGCGAGGCGTCTCCCACAACAGCGATGCTTGAAAGCAAGGGTATCACTGTCGCTATTGGTCAAAAGGGGGATAATGTGCCGGCTGACACGACGCTTGTTGTGTACAGCGACGCGGTGCCGCCTGAGAATGCTGAGCGTGCCCGCGCGGCCGAGCTTGGCATTCGTCAGATAAGTTATTTTGGCGGGCTAGGAGAGGCTGCAGAAGGCAAACGCGTCGTAGCCATCGCGGGTACGAATGGTAAAACCACTACCACTGCGATGCTTGGCAAAATTCTAATAGATGCAGGACTAGACCCGACAGTTATCGTGGGGAGTATTGTATCGGAATGGGGGAGTAACTTCCGTTTGGGCAAAAGCGATATATTTGTGGTCGAGGCATGCGAGTATCGAGATCATTTTTTAGTATTTCATCCTGATGTATTAGTTATAACTAACATCGAGTGGGATCATACCGATTACTTCAAAACTCTAGGACAGCTAGAAGTGGCATTTGCTGAAGCAAAAAGTCATGCCAAGGCGGTCATTGAGGCTGCGCAGTATGCGAAAGAGTCCGTACCGGAGCTGCTACTGCCGGGCACATTCAATCAAGACAACGCGCGAGCAGCAAAGGCTGCCGCAAAAGCAATCGCTCCAGATATTTCTGATACGAGCGTTGATACATCTTTGGCTTCGTTCAAGGGCACTTGGCGACGTTTTGAGCGTAAAGGTACATTGCCAAGTGGGGCAGAGCTGATAGATGATTACGCGCATCATCCGAGTGCAATTGAAAAAACAATAACTGCGGCACGCGAAAAGTTCCCAAACAAAAAAATAATCGTGTTCTTCCACCCACACCTCTATAGTCGTACTCGAGATTTGTTCGCGGATTTTGCGAAAGCACTGGCATCTGCCGATGAGGCGTATATTTTGCCGGTGTATGCCGCTCGCGAACCCTTTGATCCAACTGCTACGCACGAGGCGCTGGCTGAGGCGGTCAACAATAATGGCGGGCACGCTAAGGGTGTTGCGGATTTTGCCGAAGTAACAGCGTTGCTAACATCCTTTGGTTCAGACATAGTGGCGTTTACTATGGGCGCAGGAGATATATATAAAGCGGGCGAAGCGGCACTAAAATTATGACAGGCAAGCTCTCAATCGTCGCGACCCCCATTGGCAACTTGGAGGATATTACCCTCCGGGCACTTCGCGTACTTAAAGAGGCCGATGTCGTTGCGTGCGAGGACACGCGTGTCACTAAAAAGTTGCTGAGCCATTTTGATATTCATACGCCAACCGCGACACATCCGCGCGTGTTGTCGTTGCTCGAGCAGGGCAAGCATGTGGCGTTGGTGAGCGATGCTGGCACACCCGGTGTGTCCGACCCTGGGCTCGAGATAGTGAGCCACGCGCGCGACATGGGCGCCACGGTAGAGGTTATCCCAGGGCCCAGCGCACTCGCGGCCGCAGTGTCTATCGCGGGTCTGCGCGCACCGGGGTTTACTTTCTACGGATTTTTGCCAACTAAAAAGGGTAGGGAGAAGTTGTTTAAAGAGATAGCAGCGAGCGACCGCGCCAGCGTGTTTTACGAATCTCCACACCGCATAGGCAAGGCGCTTGCCGTGCTCGAGTCGCTCATGCCCGAGCGCCGCATTGGTATATACCGCGAACTCACCAAAATGTTTGAGGAGCACATAGTTGGCACGCCAGCCGAGGTGCGCGAGGCGCTGACCGCCGACAAGGAGCGCGGCGAGTTTGTCGTAATCGTCGAGGCACAGTAGACTAGAGTCATGTCCAAAGAGATGACTATTATTGTGCTTGGTGTGTGGGTCGCCATAGTCCCGTATCTTGGTGTCCCTGGCACGTGGCGCACTGCTTTGTTGCTCGTCTCGGGTCTTGGTATCGCTATCGTCGGATTCCTCTTGCGTGGTGAGTCTATCGGCCGCGCACAGCACCGCAATGCACGCTCCACCTTTGTCGAGACTACCGCCGAGCAGCCACACTCGCATCATGACCACCAAGAAGGAATCACCTCACTCAATTAAATACTACGCACTGCGCGCGCTCGCGGTCGTCCTTGGTATGGCGATCGTCGTAGGCGCGGCGTACTTTGTCTTGCCGGCCGTGTTGTCGGTGTCGTACGACGGCGCAGCACAGGTCGGCACCACGACCGGCCAAGTCGCAGCCAAGCCAACTATCCCGCCATTAAACACGCTCGAGTATGACAAGCGGCTGCTCGCGTTAGCACAGGTCGCGACCTCGAGCCCGTGGTACCAAGCTTTTATAGATCACACCACTGCCTCGACCACAGAAAAGAGGCCGCTGTGGCCGGTGCGCCAGCCGTATCCGGCGGACAGCCGCGCACTCCTGCCGTTTAACCGCATCGTTGCGTACTACGGCAACTTTTACTCTAAACAAATGGGTGCCTTGGGCGAGTACGACAAAGACACCGTGCTGGCCAAACTGCGGGCCGAGGTCGCCGAGTGGGAGGCCGCTGACCCAACCACGCCGGTGGTGCCTGCTATCGAATATATAGATGTCACTGCACAGGGGAGTGCCGGCAAAGACGGCAAGTACCGGCTGCGCATGCCAGACAGTCAGGTAGACA
>Ga0209979_1003996_pt1 | contig 12521 bp, 16 predicted proteins | sample AnhtaG_FD_183114 | JGI IMG/M metagenome (GOLD analysis project Ga0209979, IMG submission 183114) | Deep subsurface microbial communities from Anholt, Denmark to uncover new lineages of life (NeLLi) - Anholt_01485 metaG (SPAdes) (version 2) | ecosystem: Environmental > Aquatic > Marine > Oceanic...
TGAAATTGTTTATTAACCTCACCCCCTTTATCCCCCTCTCCTTGAGAAGGAGAGGGGGAAATGGTTTTAGAAGAGGGGCTGACGCCCCTCTTAGACGCCCCGTTAGGTTAGTCTCCTTGAGAAGGAGAGGGGGAAGAGATTTTAGAGAGGGGCGAAGCCCCTCTCTTACGTATACTCCCCCTTCCCTTCACGAGTGAAACACAATAAATGCAATTCGGCGGCTAGGTGGATGATATCTGCTGCACTGCCCGGGCGGCAGGTCTAGTGATGGCAACGGTCTTCCGTGGCAAGGAGAGCCAGTCTTGAGTTCGCGAGACGCGCTCTCTGTTCGCGGCGACGACGATAAGGCTATTATTGGGCCACGGCAGGCAGGGGAATGCCCACCTGCTCTGCCAGGTTAGCTGGAATAGGCGGCTAGGCGTCGCCAGAGTGAGACTTTAATTCATGGTACAGGCGAGTTCAAGTGCGCGTGCTCCTCTCGCCAGGCTTAGCTCCACCAAGAGCGCAGTAGACTCCGGTCTTTGACGGTCGGAGGGCTTCCGCCGGGCTGTGGATATCTGACGAGGGAACCTCAGCAACGGCGACCCGTTGGGTGCGCAATTCCCCAACGACTCGTCTTATCCCTTCATCTGATAGTTTCCTTACCACGAGGTCAGCTATCTGTTCAACCGAAGTGGTTCGGCCATCCACATATTTCACGGTAGGTAATAGGCCTGGAATCTCAGTGTCATCGAGCCTCACTGAGTCAAATCATGTTTTGCGCTGAGGATAGTGTTGCTGTCTCTATCATAGCTACATTAGAAGTAAATACCCCGCGCGGTACTATCCTTCAAGGTCTTTGTATCTCTTCAGTAATCCCTTGGTCTTCTCTTTGGAGCTTTGAAGCTGATTAACCTGTTGAACCTGCCGCTCGGTAACAAAAATACCACACGAAGTATGACCGTCTCTCTCTATCTCACCCTCGACCTTGCGGCACGGGCACATGAAGACATCTCTTTCGCTCCCAACCGGGCATTCCAACTTCTTAACGAGGGCAGCAATATGTCTATCAACGTCTAAGGTGGGGGAAAGCAAGCAGTGGTGGCATATAACAAACTCTGCCATGTTACGAACTACAATTTCAGCCTTCCGTTCTTTTGAATCTAAACTAAATTCACCCCATCCATCGTCTTCGATTGGTTCATCGGTAATCAGTCTAAGCTCCTCCGGAAACTCATATTTTTCTGTCATGTTAACCCCCTCCAGTACAGCCAAATTTTCCTCACGGTCCAGCGACCGTCCATTACTCATGCGCGGTCGTCGGAACTATGGCCGTCCAAGGATGCTTCCCAGTAGGCGGCATCGGCGCCTTTAACGCTATAAGAACCTGCTTCCACTCCAGTGTTTGCTCGATGGGCGCCTTGGCCTTTCCCCGCACGCCTGTGGTAAATACCTTTACACGGAGGCAGTCCTTTTCAGGAGTCAGCCAGACGGCCGTCTTGCCACGCAGATAAGTCAAAACGATTCTCATTAGATTGTCCCCCTTTTTTCTCCCGGTGCACCGAACCTGTTGAGGACTTCAAAAATGAAGCCCCCTTGCGGGCTGGGCACCAACTTTTGTTAGTACTGATTCTTATCCACTATACCACAAAATGTGCTCCTAGAGAACACTTATCGATTCGATTTTCCCCTATTATTCAACTAATGCGAAGAAAGAACATAGTCGGGCCACGTGTTCGTAAGGCCAGGAAAGAGTCGCAGGTCACTCAAACGGAGTTGGCTGCTCAATTGCAGCTATTGGGCATAAGCATAGACCGCTCCGCGATAACAAAACTTGAGAGTGGGAGAAGGCCTGCTTCAGACATTGAGGTTGCCGCTATCGCTAAAGTATTGAAGGTTCCTATATCGTGGCTCTTTGAAGAGGATATAGAGGAGAACTCAATCTAAAGCCATTTCGTTTACACAATAAAGGTAATCCGGCGGCGAGGTGGATGGCTACTGCTTCGCTACCTAAACGATAACATACTGTGCCGGTCAGCGGCAATTCTCACATAGATTTTGTTTTATAAGCATACTACAAACGAATCCGTGTGCGGTGCCTGTCATTGTAAAGGCACTTACTGCCCTCGATAATCTGATAGAGTAACCTCAACAAGCTGCTGCACTCAACCATGTTTCTCAACCCAGCGTGGATAGAATATCCAGGTAGGGTATTCCTGTGGCGCTTTCACTATGACCGTCCCCCCTCCAAATCTCCATGGCTTGTATCTCGTTCCGGTTCCCGGGCAACCTGGTCACCTAGTCCCTAAAAGTCCGGCGGCACATAAGTCACCTTCCCAGTCTTTTCGTCATAGTACGGAAACGACCCTTCACTCACTGGTTTGAGACCCGCCAGCTCTACGCACACCTGGCATTTAGGGCAGGGGTTGAAGGCATTGCTATGAGCCAAGCGCAATAGATTGTCGGCTGTCTCCTGGGTGACATTTTCCGTTGTCACGTCTTCCCAGTAGTCGTAAGGTGATTTCCCGAACTTGTCTTCATAGTGGACAAAGACACACCGTGACAAGTGGGGCTTAATTCCGCCCGTTATCTCCTCCCAATCGAGAAAAGGAGCTCCAACGACACGTAGGCCATCTATGATATTACCGCCACTTATGAAATATTCTGCCCCTTCACTCTTGCAGTAGAGCAATTTTTGAACACGAGAAGCAAACCTTTTGGCTATAGCAGCAAGCTCATCAAAATGCTCATTTAGCCGCTGTCTAACCAAGTCTTGAGAGGTGCGTATGGCGATATCTAGCTCGACGGATGCCTGCTCCTGTAGAATTTCAGCTACATTTGAATCTTTGGTTTGCTCAGTCTTAGGCTCATCGGCAATTGGCGACTGTTGAAGATAAGTCAAATATGGCTCAAGCTTACCTTCCTTATATAGTTTTCTAATCTTGTATACAGTACCTTTGCCGCAAATAGGTATTGGACTGTCTGGTCTGTTAACGTACAGCGAATAAAGAGACTTATCAGTTTTGCCAGATAGTACACTCACCACCTGGGAAATTACATCTTCGGGTATGGTGATGCCTAACCCACGTAAAAATTGTTTTAACTCTGTGGGATTATCAATCTTGTCCACGGTCAATTAATTTGTCCCTCTTCGTACGTATCCTGTCCACTCCTACTCGTCCGTATTCGTGTGCTATTAATTAGTTATACCCAGGTAATGACCATTCTAGCATAGAGGCAATAGAAAAGGTATGTGATGCGATTATTCAGGGTTAGTGAAGTAGCCCAGGGAACTCGGTTGTTCTGAGCGCTTTCTAAGGCAGGCGGAGAAGCTAGGTAAGCTGCCACGGGCTAGGCGTGATTTGAATGACTGGCGAATCCATAGCCAATAAGACTCAGACCGCTTGAGGGCGATACTTGTCCCCATGTCTGAGCAACGATCCAAGTAACAGGATAAGCGGAAGTGGCGAAGCGGACGGCAGCGAAGTTGATAGTGAAGGTGATACACTTTCCCACTCCAGATTGTGAGGAACGACTGCAAAGAGTGGTAAGGTTGCTGTTGGCCCGCTACACAAAAGATGGGAATATGCCACCGCATAAGGGAAGCGAAGCTGGCAACAAAGTAGAAGGCGAGGGGAGCCATGACCACTGACGCAAATCTTACTAACGACGCGTTCTCAACCCAAGTCCCTGCTCTGCTAGAGACTCATTGAGAATATGGTAAAGGGTATATGGTAAACCAAGAGGTAAACGATATGGCAAACGACATGGTAAGCACTATGGCAAACCACAGGGCAATCTAGGGGGTAAACGCACATGGCGAAGGCTGTTAAGAGGAAGGCTCCTTCTAGGGTAAGGTATGAGCAGAGCCATCCTACGGTAAGCTGCCGGATTCCAAGGGACATTTATGACCGGCTTCGAGTGACCAAGAAGACGGAGGGTAAGAGCTTTTCCGACATCCTGAAGATAGGTCTGGGTATTCTTGAGGTGCAGGCGAAGGAGGAAGGAGAGGTCAGAAAAAAGGGCCACGCCGAGGGGTATAAGAAAGGGTATGCGGAGGCCGCACGCCTCTATATGGTCACCTATCCGTGCCGCATATGTGGGAAGACGCTTATGGTAACGAGCGGAGATGAGAAAGAAGCCATTAAGAAATACATGCAAGAACATGGCTGGGGTCACAAGGAGTGCCACAAGAGGAGGCAGTAAAACCTGTGCCGAGTATTAACGGAACTGGCATGATGGCTAAAGTCTACTTAGAAGCTGATGAGGTAGAGGGTCTGGAAAAGGCTGCTACCAATCTCCGGGACCGTCTGCTTATCAGGCTGCTCTTTCACCTTGGCTGTCGTATCTCAGAGGCTTTGGGCATTAGTGCTGGCGATATTGACTTTAACCAGAGCACGGTGACTATTGAGCACCTGAAGACGAGGATTAAACTATCTTGCCCCCACTGCAATGCCAGGCTTAGTAAATCTCATAAGTTCTGCCCTGAGTGTGGCGAAAAGGTAGATGAGCTAACGGCTGATGAGAGGGAACGCCACCGGTTAAGGACGCTGCCGCTTGATAACGATACCTTGGGCATGATTAGAGAATACATTAGCCGTGGCGGCCCAATTCTTCGTGATGGCAAGAGATTCATCTTCGGTATTAACCGACACCGGGCCTGGCAGGTGGTGAGGGAGTGTGCCGAAAAGGCTGGTCTGCCAGATCTGGTTAACCCAGAGACAGGTAAGGTGCACGGGGTCAGCCCCCATAGGCTAAGAGATGCCTTCCGCTGTCCACGCCGTGAAGGTGAACGACTCAGGAGATGGACTCAGACTTTTACAGCAGCATCTGGGGCACGCCAATTTCAATACCACCGCTAAGTACAGGAAGGTCTCTGGCAGAGAACAGCGTGACTGGTATGACAAACTGTGGCAGAAAGGAAGCTCATGAGTACTTTAGGTTCTCTCGAGGGAGAGGCGCAGTGGTACTAATATTGAGACCATCACGAGGCGGATTCTTGCGTCCCTTTGGCTGCGGCTGGTTTATTCGGGAGTTCCTCATGGGTCATGGCCCCAATGGCTCACCTATGATAGACCCCAGTGTGGGTGCTCCTCAAGCCGATATCTTTTACCACTATAAAACATCCCTGTTTAAAGCCACTGCCCTGGATAGAGCTACTAGAACTGAAGAAAAGCAGGCTCAACGGGAGAAGCGGTCAATCAGTCCTGACAATATCGAAAGACTAGCTGAAAGATATTTGGCTCGTATGCCCTATAAAGCCAACGGCTGTCGCTATCATTCCTTCGTTGTTTACTTCTCTAATCTCCAAAGATTAGGCTGGGTAGAGTTTAGTGGTAAGGAAGAGGCGTCAGCGTTTCAAGACCACCATCCACCAGGCCCACCACGAAGATATTTCCGCCTAACCGTTGCTGGTAAGTCTGCCACCGATGCCGCTTGGTCAAATCCTCTTCTTGCCCTTTATGGGTAGGCTAGGGGTGGGGCTGGCAGGCTCGGTAGAGCACACATAAGCCACAAGTCTTAATCCGTTTGAATTCCTCTCTCTATTCCTCAATTCCTATCATGAAAATATAGGTTCATTTTGTTAATGCACAAGAGTTCCTTTTGTTCAATAATTAAATAGTGGACTAAACGGGTTTTTCAAAAGGCTCTTTTGTAAAACATAATCATTGTAGCAGATATGAGATTTTGAGTGAATCTTAAGTTTTACTAGCACCTTAACAATTGAATACTGGAAGCCAAAGCTGGACGCTTGCCCCAGTCTAAAAGAAGGGGGTTAAGCGATGATAGGACATTGTAGCAACTGCTATAAAATTTGGACACTAGAAACAAGGCAAGGCGTGTGCCAATGGTGCGGTCAACCAGCAATATGCCAAACCAAAAGGACACAAGCCTTGCTTATCAAGTCTAGGTCAAACGGTAGAAAAAGGCAAGCCCACACTAACGGTAACGGTTACGACCAGCTAGACGGTGAGTGGCACGACTGGCTAGAGGTAGCCAAACGCTATGAGCATAGAGTTCCCGCTCCGGAGCGGTATGACATAAGGCATACTATAATAGTAGAGCTTCACCACGCCAGGCAAAGGGATGGAGAGCCTATCCCTATCTTAAGAGCCTATCGCATAGCTAGCTTAACGGTTGCCTTATATTGGCGACGGCTTAAGCGTCAACCGACTATCTTAAGCCTTGACCAACCGACTACCGACTACGACGGCAACGAAAGCCGACTGCTGGACACCGTAGCCGACGATAAGGCAATTGAAGCAATAGACCTTGACGCAGGGCTAGACGCTAAACAGTGGCTACTCGGTTGCCGAGTGAGACTAATTGAGATTGCCACAAAGAAGCTAGACGGTATTCCGCTAAACAAAAAAGACCAGAAGTATCTGGAACGCTATCGCAAGCGTTACCAACTAGCTTTAGTCTAAAATGTCGCAATTTACCCCCCTTTGGCAGTATATATAGTGGAGACACCGTTTAGGCTAGCGTGTAGCAGTTAAGCGGTTGCCTACTACTAGGTGAAGCCGATAGCCTTGCCCGACTATCGGATAGCCAAAGGGGGGGAGTTTGGAAAAACTGAATATCGTGGGCAAGCGTTCTGGCGACGGCTTTGTAGCTCATAAGGCTATACTGGTAAATGCCTTGTCAAGGACATTAGCCGATAGAGTGATGCTAATGGACTTGACCATAGGTCGCAAAGGCTTACTAGGATACCTTAAGGCTTTGGGGGGTAGTAACGCAGTTAAGGTTATTCCCTCTAACGGTAGTGCTAGCGACACGCAGGCTACTGATAAGAGGCTTAAGGTTATCTGCGGAGCTAATACCAGTTGCCTAGCCGATATGGAGTGGATAGGTGCAAAGACACCCTTGACCTTCTGTGATGTTAGAGTTAGTCCTAGCAACACCGTCACGCCCAATGTCGGGGCTATTGAACTAGCGGAAGCACTAGCAAGAGTTTTACCGTTTACCGCAAAAGACGATGACCGCCCTATATTCCAATGCGTCAACTTTGTGGCAAAAGACGGTAAATTGACGCTGGTTAGTGCCGACGGTTTTAGGCTAGCGATGATTAGCCTTGACTATGATGACGGGGAAGGACAAGCCCTAGTAAACCGTGCCGACCTTATAGGCGTAGTCAACGCCTTGCGGAAGGCAAAGCGGACAAGAGTTAGCTTTGAGCCTGGCGGTGAAACCATTGGCGGTTACTCACTCATTATAGACACCGAGCTAATCCGCTATAAGTGGAATAGCGTCAACGGTGAGTATCCCCCCTATGAGAAGCTAATCCCTACCGACTTTCATACCTTTGCCTCTTTTGACACGGTAGAGGCAATCAAGGCGGTCAATTCACTTAAGGCACTAGCCGACAACAAAGCCTATCCAATAGACTTGACCATTGGTAGCGGTATGGTGGTGATGGCTAATCCCGACGATAAGGGGCAAGCCGAATTGACCGCTGATACTGATGGGGAAGGCTTTGTGCGGATAGACGGTCAATACCTTGCCGAAGTCCTTAAGGCTTGTGGTGGTATGGTAGATTTTAAGCTGGTCAATGCCACTTCTCCAATGCTTTTTACCAATGACGGTTATCAACTGGTGGTTATGCCAATGCTAACCGATAAGGCTAATGAGCAAGCCAAAGCGGAAAGGCAAGAGAAAGCCGAGCAACCTACCGAACCAGTAGCCGAGCAAGCCGAAGAATCCGGGGAAATGTCTTGGGCGGAAGCCGAGAAGAAGGCAAAGGTAGCTATTGAGTTAGCAAACCAAGCCGAACCAGTAGCCGAGAAGACCAAAGGCAAGCGTAGCCGAGCCAAAGAGCCAGTCGCAGTCTAGCCAAAGAACGCTTATAGTCCACAAATAAGAGCCACGCATAAGAAGCGGGGATGACCCGCTTTTTGTGCTTTTTGTAGGGGGTATTCTTCCCCGAAGGCGTGGGAAGAATACCCCTTTTTTGTGGCTAGAAAGGGGGAACAGTGTCAGACGCTCAAGCTGTCCGACAAGAAGTCGCCGATTGGATTGACCGTGATGTAATAACTTCTCTCATAGTAATGGAGCTTGAGGAGAACGGTATTGAGGCGACGATTGATAATGCTCAAAGAGTGTGGCTTGACACACTTGAGGACTTGCATCACCTTGTCGGCTCTACCATAGTCGGTCTCATCAACAGAGGCGAATTGTAAACAGAATAGTCCAGCAGGACAAGTGGGAAGGGGGGTCGGGAAACCCAAGAATACCGACCCCCTCTTTTTGCCCAAATCCAGCTAGAAGGGAGAATTATGACCATAGTTTACCCCTGTAAGAACACAAGGCAGTGTTATTGGCTTTGTAGAGAGTGCCTCAAAGGACACACCCACCGTTGCCATCCAAAATGCCCCGATTACCTCTCCATAGCCAAAGTCAAGAAGCAGAAGAAATAGCCGGGAGAGAGGGGCGAAGCCCCTCTTTGAAAGGGTAACTATGCCTAGAAAGGAGGTGAAAATATGCCTATCAAGTGGAGTGCGGTAAAGGTGAGTGACGCTATGGATATGGCTGAGGAATTTATCAGGGAAGCAGACCTACCACTATTCCAAGCCAAGATTATAGCTACCGAAGCCAAAAAGATAGCCAATCTGCCCCTTTACATTGATGACCGCCTTCGTCGCCTAATTGACCAGATTGAGCGGATAGACAATGTAAAGGGAGCTATAAAATCAGTCCGAGAGGCTATCCCCGATGGAGCAATAGAGGCGGAGCGAGAGAGCCTGAAGTATGGCAGCCAGCAAAGCCTAGCCTAAAAGTGTCGCAAAGTGATGCAAACTGTTGCAAAGTGTATCACTTTGAAAGGGTAGCTATGCCCAGAAAGGAGGACTCGATGAGACACAAGGACATAATGTTAGCCCCCGATGAGGAGAAGGAAAAGCAGTATGAGGAGGTCCACGCGCTCTTTCTCCAGGGGAAGCCTATCAAGGTGAGAGAGCACAAGAGCGGATTCCCCGCGATAACCGTGGATTGTGAGGACATCCACCTCCTCACTGACATCATTAGCCTTGAACTGTGGTGGGCAAAGAAGAAAGAAAGGAGGTGATAAATTGACAACTGAAAAGCAGATTGAGAAAGGCATCTCCGAGATAGTGGGATGCCTTACAGACCCTATCCTTGTTTTTCCCGGGGGATGGGGAGACACTCTTCCCGAATGGCTAAAGAGTGCCATTACCCTGGAAAGGCTAGCGATGAATATGAAGGCACTCAAAGGTGAGGAGATGACAGGGACGGATGCCGAAGCCTGCGCCTATCTCAACACAGCTTCGCTGACTCAGCCGATGGACCACGACTGGGGGCAAATCTATCTCTATATTGCCAACAAAGTCTACAGCCAGTGGCGACAGAAGGAATCGGGTGCTGAGATACCAGAAGATATCGCGGTGGAGTCGCTTAGGGATAACCAGATGGCAGACCTTAATCGGCTCAAGGACTGGCTCTACCACAAGAGAATCCAGGTAAGGCTAGACCGAGAGCGAGCTGATAGGCGGCAGAAGAAAGAGGAAGAGGCAGCGCGAAGGAAGTCAGAGCAGCCGGCACTGTTTGAGTTCTAGAATTATCTGTTAATTACTTTAAGGGGGACTGGGGGAATTCTCCCCAGTCTCCCTTTTTTATATCTAATCACACTTAACAAGCTATTGTTCAAACCTTTTCCGAATCACATGTGGCAGACTGGGTCCAGCAAATACGTAGTCTAGCAGGATCTGCTGGGTTGCTTTGTATCATGCTATAATGTAGTTACACCAGGAGGTGGTGTAATTGTCATGGATGCCAAAAGCCTGGAACTACTCGAGTTTCCTCAGATAAGGGAAATATTAGCTGGGTTTACTTCGTTTTCGGCCAGCCGTGCATTGGCCTTCAATCTTCAACCTCTTTCTGATTGCGAACAGGTTTCTCTGTTGTTGAGACAGTCGGCCGAGGCACGCCATCTTCTCTCGCTAGAGCCCGGCTTCTCTATCGGAGGGGTTATTGATATTCGAGAAGCGGTTAAAATGGCAGCACGAGGTAAGGTCCTTGAGCCTCGAAGTCTCCTAGAGATTCAACAGACTCTAACCGCTATAAGGCAATTGCGGGGCACTCTCGAAAAGTTGCCGGGGGAATTTCCACTGCTCTAGAACATCGCCAAAGATATGGTTGAGTTTCGCCAACTAGAGGAAGGCATCTCTAGCTGTCTGGCGTCAACCGGAGAATTGCTGGATAGTGCCTCGCCCGGTTTGGCTGCAGTTAGGCACCAACTAAAACAAACACGTTTGCAGTTGTTAGACCGTCTGAAAGCCACCATGGAGTCACCCAGAGGGCGTAAGATAGTCCAGGAGCCTATTATTACTAAGCGGGAAGGGCGATACGTCATTCCCATTAAGATTGAATTTCGAAGAGAAATAAGAGGCATTGTCCACGACGTCTCTAACAGCGAGGCTACCGTATTCATCGAGCCGTGGACGACCGTTGAGTTGGGGAACACACTTCGGGAACTGGTAGCAGAAGAAAGCCGTGAGATGGAGAGGATTCTCAGAAACTTAAGCATTGAAGTGGGAACGCTCGAGGCAGAGATCTCTCACAGTATAGCTCTGGCAGCCGACTTAGACCTGGCGCTGGCTAAAGCGAGATATGCCATGAAAGCTAGAGCTACTGAACCCATCGTTACCACCTTCAGCGACACTAGGAAGATGCCTGATGGTGAACAGGCTGGCATGCTCAGACTTGTCGAAGCCAGGCACCCCCTGCTTGCGAAAAAAGCAGTGCCGCTCTCTCTAGAGATAGGGCGGGACTTCTCCATCCTCGTGATTACCGGACCTAATACCGGCGGAAAAACCGTAGCCCTTAAGACAATCGGTTTGCTCAGTTTGATGGCACAGGCTGGCATACCAATCCCGGCTTCAGCGGAAAGTCGCATCCCGGTTTTTGATAGCGTATTCGCTGATATTGGCGATGAGCAGAGCATTGAGCAAACGCTTTCAACCTTTAGCTGGCACATGGGCAACATTGTGCGTATCACCACCGGTGCCACAGAGAAGAGCCTAGTGCTTCTTGATGAGCTTGGTACCAATACCGACCCGGCAGAAGGCTCTGCCCTGGCCCGCGCTATTTTGCTTCACTTCTTATCCCGGGGAACGATAGCTGTAGCTACCACACACTACAGCGACCTCAAGGCGTTCGCACACACCACCTGGGGGCTGCAAAATGCTTCGCTCGACTTTGACCCAGTTACGCTGACGCCGACCTATCACCTGACCGTGGGTATCCCCGGTGGCAGCAATGCCCTGGCTACCGCTTCTCGCCTGGGTTTGTCTCCCGAAATTATCACCGCTGCCAGAGATATGCTATCGAAAGGTACCCAGGAGCTAGAGACCTTGCTGGCCGGTTTGATTAATGAAAAGCAAAAACTTGAAGCTCTTAGCGTAGCCCTGAAAAGGGAGAGGGATGAGTCCACGCAACTGAACCTTAAATTAGAAAACGAACTTCAGCGGCTAGAAGCAGAGGAGCGAAAGGTCATTCAAGAGGCCCGGGACAAGGTTGTCCGTGAGGCCGCCGAGCTCCATCAGGAAATCCAACAGGCCGTATCGGCCTTACGTAAAGAAAGAACAAGGGAGAGAACCGAGCAAGCCAGGCAAGCTCTCACCGTGGTGCGGGAACAGCTGAACAGCGAAGTGTGGCAGACAAAGCCAGGTGGAAAAACAGAGGGCGAGTCAGTAGACGAGGGCATGGTCACCGCGGGCGATATGGTCTGGCTAAAAGAAGCAAACCTGCGGGGCACGGTTATCGCGGTATCCGAGGAAAGAGGGCAGGTTGAGGTTCAGGCCGGGCAGATCAAGCTCACGCTCAGCCTAGATAGTGTAGAGAAGACAACACCACCCCACCCTGAAGCAGCGCCAGAATCTCCCCCCGTAACAAGACAATTAGGCAAAGGCCCGGTTTCGAATGAGCTTAACCTCCGCGGGAAAAGAGCCAATGAGATAGAGCGGGCGCTTGATAGCTACCTCAATGATGCCTTCCTGGCTAATTTGAGCGAGGTGCGTATTGTCCATGGTATTGGTACCGGGACAGTACGTAAGATTGTCAGAGACCTCCTGGCTTCTCACCCTCTGGTCAAGTTCTTCCGTCCCGGTGGGCGAGGGGAGGGTGGTGACGGGGCGATCGTTGTCCAGCTATAGCTGCAGTACGGCTTACTGCCGCAGGTTTCTAGAGTAGAGGTAAATACTACGATGCTCATATCTAGGCGGTTCTTTCTCAGCAGAGTGAAGATACTGAGCTTCCTCAATGAACTGGAAGCAACCACTGGCACAGCCAAGTCCCTGTACATATCTTCTGGTCTGCCTCTACCAGAGGTTGAAAATTTACTCGAAAGAATGCTTGACCCACAAGCTATCCCCCCGGAATTAGCCAAACTTACTGCCGATTCGAAAACAGGGGCGGTCATTTTTTGGAATCCCGCGCGAACTCTTCTAGTCCTACCACCATTTCCAATCGTGACAGAATACTTCACTCAGGACTATTTTGTTGAGCCGTTGTGTTCTCTGCTTGAG
>Ga0209979_1003997_pt1 | contig 12521 bp, 9 predicted proteins | sample AnhtaG_FD_183114 | JGI IMG/M metagenome (GOLD analysis project Ga0209979, IMG submission 183114) | Deep subsurface microbial communities from Anholt, Denmark to uncover new lineages of life (NeLLi) - Anholt_01485 metaG (SPAdes) (version 2) | ecosystem: Environmental > Aquatic > Marine > Oceanic >...
CCCTGGCGCTCGCATTACCCAATCTCCTGGCTCCTTCTCATTGTCTTTATGGGCTACTTTGGTGTCCGCGACAGACCCATGAGTAACCTTCTGTTCTTCATCCCAGTAATTGGCTTACTTCACTCGGACCTGCTTCCCTGTCGCAGCATACTATTGCCCGCCGGCCGCAGCGAAAAGTATTACGGCGCAGCCTTCTCGGCAGCCGCCATGACCCTGATTACCGCATTATTCCCGGTCGCAATGTTCCTCGCCTCGCTCCTCTTCGATTCTTTCCTCCCCGATATCAGCCTCAAAGGAAGGACTTTTAGTTATCATCCGATGAATATCCGGTATCTTTATCTTTGCTTACTATTTGCCTTTATAACGCTCATTATCGCCACCATCTTTCCACGAAACAATCTGTTAAGGATAATCTTTGGCATGGCACTTATGTACCTCGGAATCCTCCTTGTGATGATGCCAACCGGTTTTCTCAAAACAATCGGGCCTGCTGTCGCCACAGCTCTGGTCTTGGCCGGTTGGGCAGCCTCCCTGCTGATTTTACGCTACCATTGTTTGAGAAAGTCACTCGTCGGACAAAGCAGACAATACTAACCGACCCCGCTTCTCTGCACGCGTTCAGAAATCCTCAATATCGACCGTATGCGGCAGCTTCTCCAGCGGACACCCCGAACATCTGGCTTTGCGTTTGCAAAATTCCTTGCCGACCCTGACCAGCAGCGCATGGTATTCGTTGAATAGTTGCACATCCTCCGGCAGATTCGACTCAAATAACTCCCGCAACTGCTCATAGTCCGCATCCGGCTCAATCAGTCCGTGACGAAAAGCCACACGAGCCGTGTACGCATCGACAACAAAAATCTTTCTGTCGAACGCATAAAGTAGAATTGAATCAGCGGTTTCACGACCTATACCTTTTATGCCTAAAAGCTCCCTTCTCAATTGCTCTGTGTCAACACTTTCCAGCTCCGTTAGCTCCCCGTTGCAATTGTCAAAAAGCCACTGTACGAAACTCTTGAGCCGTCTCGCTTTTATATTGTAGTAGCCCGCTGCCCGAATATGCTCAGCCAGTTCCGAAACTTCTATATCCTGCAGTCTTTCAGCAGTTAAAAGCTTGGCTGACTTCAAATTCCCTATCGCCTTTTCCACGTTGCCCCAGTTTGTATTCTGCGTCAGGATAGCCCCTGTGATTATCTCGAATTGTGTCTCGCCCGGCCACCACCGCTGCTGCCCAAACCGCTCAAAAAGCAGCTCATAAATTTCCGTCAGCCTCTCACTTATCATCGTCTTAACTGCAATCTCTCGGCTATCAATATCCTTGCGCAGGGCTATCTATTCGCTGAGCTTGACCGCTGTGCCGTAAGCTAATAGTTCAGCCGCACTGCCCACAACACTCGTAGTCATATAGCGAACATTGATTATGGCATCCGCACCCATCTGCCCGGCCTGGGCGAGCATCCTGTTAGTAGCTGTTGCCCGAGCCTTTCCCATCATCTCCGTGTATTCAGTCAATTCACCGCCAAGGACAAGTCTGATTAGGGCCGAAAGGTCTTTGCCAAGCCAGATAGCAAATACCGTATGTCCCTGGACCAGACCCAGAATCTGATGCTTTCTGCCGGGCACTTCTGCCGAATTCAATAGCAAAACACCTGCTTCAGACTCGGTAGGCAGCGGCGCCTCTGCTGGCCTCTTTTCTTTCCTGTGTTCGAGAGCCACTGTCAGCAGGACCACAAGGATACCCCCTAAAAGGCAGAAAACCGCTATCCGCAGCCACCACGGCACGACCGGGTCATCGGCAACCATCACGTGCCACGGTATCCCCGCAAAAATGGCAGTGAACAAACCAACTACAAACGCTAACGAGCCAATTTGCCGAACTATCTTCATAATTTCTCCTTATAACACTAAAACCTGTTCCCGCATGTCTCTGCCGGGGATCCAAAATCTCACATTTCCCAAAGCCGGCTGACGTTGCAACTGACCGGCACAAAAACGCGTAGTGTTTTTCGCCTCCGCACCCAGCCGCTGCTTCCGTTCAAATTTTGCATTTCGTATCTCGTGGTAATATAGTCACAGAGTTATTATGCTGCTTTATTGCCTGCCGACCTGCAGCCGCATCGCAGTTTGTGAATGAATTTCTGTTGTGGGCAAAGCAGGCGGCGTGGCTCGATTGACTTGGTTTCCTCTGCTTCGAAAATGTTCGATGCCGTTGGTTTCAATCTTATAGACGACGGCCATTTTGTCAGGCCCCGATATGGGTGATGTGACCGCCAGGCCGTCTTCGCGCAGAGACCAGGCGATTTTCTCATCCGAGCCTAACATTCTGACGCTCTTGATTTTCAGGCTCTCTTGCCGGTGTTTCTGCGAGAAAGATTTCAACAGCGTCTCGTGCTTCGCGCCAGGCCAGCCGAGCCCAATCGCATAGACTATGTTGGCCTTCGTGGTAAACCGGATATCCTCCGGCTTATACAGCAGCTTCTCCCTTGCAAATTCACCGCCCTTTTTAAGGCGCGTCGGCCCTTCGCCGAAGACAACGAAAGGACGCGTGCCGTAGATGGCCTCGCCGTACTTGCCGAGCCATTCACCGATGCCAAGCAGCACCTCCCGCTGCTTTCTCGGAATCGTCCCATCCGCCTTGGGCGAGATATTCAGCAGCAGCTGGCCGTTCTTGCTCACAATGTCTATCAAAACGTGCAATACATACCTGGTACTTTTGATTTTTAGGTCATTCGTATAACACCAGCTTCCGTGGCTGATAGTGTCATCCGTCAGCCATACGAAATCGGTGATACGGTTCTCGCGGCCCCTTTCGAAATCTTCGACCCCTATCTCACGCGGAAGACACTGCTCTTTGTATGTCACCACCACTTCCTTGCCCCATTCGTCGGCCTTGTTGAAGTAATACGCCAGGAACTCCGTCCGGTATTTGTCTGGAATCTGCTCCATCTTGCTGTCAAACCACATAATGTCCGGCCGGTACTGGTCAATAACCTCTTTCAGCTTGGCCAGCCACAACTTGTTGAACTGTTCCTCCGGCATGTTGCCGTAAAGCATTTGTAATTTGGCATCGTCGCTGGTCGTTGGCCAGCCTTCTACACGCGGATACCACATCCGATTGCGGGCGTGGTGGAACGTGGTAACCAAACGCATCCCCCGTTTGCGCATCGCGCCGGCAAGCTCGCCGGTGACATCCCGTTTCGGCCCCATATCTTTGGCGTTCCAGCAGGTGACCCGGCTGGCCCACATTGAGAAGCCGTCGTGGTGTTCTGCAACCGGACCGGCAAAACGGGCGCCGGCCTGCTCAAACAGCTCGGCCCATTCGTCCGCGTTGAACTTCTCCGCCTTGAACATCGGCACAAAGTCGTGATAGCCGAACTTCGACGGCTCGCCGTACGTAGCGATGTGATGCCTGTATTCCGGACGCTCCTTGATGTGCATGTTGCGCGGGTACCACTCATCGCCGAATGCCGGCACGCTATAGACGCCCCAGTGAAAGTAGATGCCGAACTTCGCATCCCGAAACCAGTCCGGCGCCGCGTTGTGTTTCTTCAGCGATTCCCAATCCGCTATATACCGTCCGCCTGCGCCAACCTGCGCCTCGCCGATTGAAAAACTCGACAGGACAATGCAAAGTAAAAAGTACATCGAACAAATCGCTCTTGTGAACATAATTTGCCCTTTTTTGCCTTAACTGAATTCTATTGCTGACTTGATTACAATACCAGAATATTCTCCACATTGCAATCTCCGCCAACTAAATACCAAATACTATCGACCAACGACTAATTCGTCCCCCTTGTCATTCTGAGGCGCAGCCGAAGAATCTATCTTCTCGCACAGAAGCGTCGCTAAAGCGCCGGCCAGTGCCTTTATCTTTCCGAACCACCAAAGTAACAAGACCCACCGCTAAAGTCAAGATTCGAACCAATCGCCAAGCATTCCTTGTCGAACCAATCGCCAAGCATTCCTTGTCATTCCGCACTTGATGCGGAATCCACTTCTTAGTTCAAAATTCCTTGTTCGATATTCGATACTCATCTCCCCCCTTGTCCCCAGCCGTTAATAGATATAGCTGTCCATATTATTTCCCGGATAAGCGTTTCTTTGGGTATTTATTCCTTTCGACTCGTGATTTCAATAAGATGAAAACCAAATTGTGTCTGGACGGGACCGTGGATTTTTTCAAGGTCTCCGCTGAAGACAACGTCATCAAATTCCTTAACCATTTGGCCCGGGGAGAATTCGCCAAGCGCTCCTCCCTCCTGTCCGGAGGCACACTTGGAGTGCTCCTTGGCCAATTCCCCCAAATCGGCTCCGGCTTCAATTTGCCTCTTGATGTCTTCGCATTGTTCCTGTGTTTCAACCAAAATGTGACGTGCTGTGGCTACGGCCATAATTACCTCCAATTTGTTAGTACTACAACGCCACTTGGTACTGTAAAATCTGGTTTTTCTGTTAAAATCCGAAGCACGAAATCCGAAATCCGAAACAATATCAAATGTTCAAAATCCAATTTCTCAAAACAAGAACGTTAATTTGGCTGCCGTCGTTGTTTTAGATTTTGGTAATTTGAATTTCGTATTTGTTTCCACCGTAAGGTGTCCTGCGGAGAGTTTCGATATTCGAATTTTGGATTTAATGATTGACATAACGTTCTATATAACAAAAGGTTATCATTGCCGAACAAATCTAAGTAGCGCTGTAGTATTAGGTTAATACATAATACTAATCGACTCTACCGACCCGCTTATACTATCAAAATCCTCTCTGTTTGTCACCAGCTAACTACAAAATCCGCCTTTAACTGATACTGAAAAAAAACTGCTCTGTTTGGCTGTTGTAATCTCCGCCCACCTTGAGTAAACTCTGCAAAAATCCGGAAAACTTACAACAGAAGAAGACGCCTGACAAAATGAAAGATAAACGCAAGTACAGCACAAGTCAATTGTTCAACTTTGCACAGGATTCCTATCTTGAACGCTCCGCTCGCCCCATTTACGCCGTAGTTTTTCTTCTGCCGTTTATTGTCTTCTATGAAGTAGGCACGATTCTCATCAACAGCGATCTGCTCAGGCAATACTGGCAGGGCCGCGTCGTGGCATTCTCATGGCTGCAAAAATCCCTTGAACACATCGGTTTCAGCACAAAGTTCGCATGGGTCGCAACTCCTTTAGCCGTTGTCCTCATCTTAATAGGCCTCCAGCTGGCCTCACGAAAGCGATGGCGTCTCTGGTTTGCTGACCTCTGGCTGATGGCTGTCGAGTGCATCTTCCTCGCCATCCCCTTAATTGTGATGGGTTTGTTTCTAAACAGACCCGCAAGGCCCCAGGCCGACATCCACCAATTCCTCCGCAGTTCAGTGCAAATACAGACCCGACCCCTCTCCACTTGCTCTTCAACTGAAAATGGCCCTTCATTGTCCCCTGCGAACGACAACAATGGCAACGCATCAGCCATAAAGCTGCTTGCTGATATTGTTACGGGTATAGGAGCGGGTATTTATGAGGAGCTCGTTTTTCGGCTGATTTTGATTTGCCTTTTGATGCTCTTATTTCAGGACCTCCTCCAGCTCAATCATGGCAGCTCCGTTATACTGTCCGTGTTCGTCTCAGCAGCGCTCTTTAGTGCATATCATCATATAGATTTTTTCAGCGGGCAGCTATATCAAAGAGACCCATTCAACTGGACCGAGTTTGTTTTTCGGACAATCGCAGGCGTTTATTTTGCCGTCCTTTTTGCCGTTCGAGGCTTTGGAATCACCGCTGGCACTCACGCTTTTTACGATGTTATTGCCACCGTTATCAATGCGGGTTTTTTTAGCAGCGTAAATTAGCTGGAACGGCCGCATCTCAAATTTTTTTTCAAAAAAACTTCGCCGCCCTTACTCTTTTAGCCTCCAGGGCTTGCGAAATAATCGTCCTATAAGCACCAAAATCACCCCTATCAATACTGATATTGCGCTTGAATCGCCTGTGCAAATTTTTGTATAATAGTACTAAGGTTACTTGTTTACGTTTTTGTCTTGGGACTTTTTTCTACAATGGAATGGCCACAAATCAATGTAGCTGTTGAAGAGTTGACTTTCAGCCTTTTTCAAAGGCCTTTACATCCTGAGCTTTTCCAGATTTATGCCAGGCGGCGATTAAAAACCCCAAAGTATGAGGCTGATATCTGGGTAACAGGCTGTACCCACGTCGTCAGCGTCTATACCGGGGGCATCTCTCTCACAGAGGTCGTAAGCTCCCCCGGACAGATGCTGCCGCAGCATGGTCTTATCGAGCGGTTTCAGTTCCGCGGCCCACACTCTCACAAATGCACTTTAACCAGAAACGTAAGTTATATGACCGATTTTCAGGTCGAGAAAATGAGCCCAAATTTGTATCGACAGAGTCATCTCGACCTTGAACGGTTTGCTCGAAATCGTGGCGTCTTTGTAAAATTCCCCAGGTTAAAAATCGACGGACTCCAGCCCTTCTGCTATATTGACTTCGAGGCGAGGCGAAGCGAGTTGCACGTACACACCTTCGCCGCATATCCCGACCAGGTCACAATGATTAAGACCCAGTCATTGTTTGATTTTGCCGCAGGATAACAACCCCTGTCGCCGGCCAGGCGACCGGCCAACAACCTCATTGGCCCCCTTGTTGTGCCAATTTCTGCTTCAAAACATCCAATTTTGCGCGGAGCTCCTCAGCAACCTTGCTGTTGGGAAAATCCCGGGTAATCTGCTCACCGACCTCTATCGCTTTCGCCCAGTTCTTTCCCGATACAGCCAGTGAAAACTGAACGCCAAGGTTGTGCAGCTTCGTCTTGAACACATCTTTTGCAGCTTCCTGCAGAGCCAGTCCTTCATTCGGACTCAGGTACGTATCCAGCTCCTTTAGAATCTCCAGACTGCGGTCTGTCGCCCGACGCTGTACCGCATCCTCCCACGAGGTAAGCAGTATCTTCTTGCGTTCCTCCTTCTTGGCGAGCAGTTTTGAACGCAGCGTTTTTGCTTCTTTGCAGTTCGGATAAGCCTTGATTAACTCTTCAATCTGTGCGCTCGCCTCGGCCCACTCATGGTTTTGGAAAAGCCTTTCAACGTCTGTTATGGCCTGCTTTATCTTTTCGTTGCCCGTTGTGTCACGGTATTTGTTTGCCTGCTCTCGCAGCTGCTTGGCAAGCTCCTTATACCCCGTGCGGCTGGCAACCTCATCAATTATCTCATAAGCAGCGACAAAATCCCGCTGCTCAAGCTTATCGAAAACCGCTTCGCGCAGGCTCCGTTTGTCTGCATCCCCAAATGTGATACTCTTGGCCGCATCGCTGAGCCTTACCTTTTGCTCAATCTCTGCCAGGACTGACCGGTTCTTTTCAAGTGCCTCCGCTATCCTCTCCAGCTTTGTATTATTTTCACCAAGTGCATCAAGAATCTTCGATATCCGCGAAAGCATCAGCAGAAACGTCACCCACAATATCACAACAATCCCAAACCACAACACTTGCGGTATCTCACCCGCTTGTGATGTCTCGAATATATTACTGGCGAACACAATAAGACCTGTCACCACCACCAGCGCGGATACACCATAGACAATAACAAGAAGATTCCGTTTGGATTGCCACGTCGCCCTGTCTTTTCCCGCGTTCATAACCGGCCCTTCTCAAAAAATTTTTCTCAACCAGCCTCTAACATATTATAATACATTAAATGCCTGATTGTGTCAATAATTGAAAAAAAACGCCGGCCGAAACGCCAAAAAGAACGCATCAGCAAACAGGCAGCGACTAATTTGAAAGCCATAAAATCCATCCTCCCTCTGTCATTCCTGCCAAGCCTGTCCCTGCGAAGGCAGGGGAGCAGGAATCCACCCCAAACGCTACCCCTTATCCCCTATCCCCTATCCCCTATCCCCTATTCCCCATTCCTTGTTCGATATTCGATATTCCCAATTACCCGCTCATGCGGTTTTTACTTCTTTATTGACATTACTGGATTACTTTGGTAGTATTTTTTATCGTGTGGCGTTCCTCTTTGATTTTTCACAAAATGGAGAAAAAAAACGATGCCTGATGTGCCCTCCAGAGTCCTGGAGCTTATCGAAACCTTCGACCGCAACATCGATGCCTACAAAAACCAGCAATACAATGAGGCACAGCTCCGCAGCGAGTTCATAGACCCTTTCTTTGAAGTTCTCGGCTGGGACGTGACCAACAAAAGCGGCTACGCCCCGGCATACAAAGATGTCATACACGAGGACGCTATAAAAATCGGCGGCTATACCAAAGCACCCGATTACTGCTTCCGAATCGGAGGCGCCCGAAAATTCTTCCTCGAAGCAAAAAAACCCTCCATCGACATAAAAGCCGACCCACATCCCGCTTATCAATTGCGTCGCTATGCCTGGAGTGCAAAGCTGCCACTTTCAATCCTCACCGATTTTGAGGAATTCGCAGTTTACGACTGCCGCATCCGCCCAAAACAAACCGACAAGTCCGACACCGCACGCATTATGTATTACACCTACAAACAATACACCGACCATTGGCCCGACATCGAAAACATCTTCGGCAAGAACGCTGTCCTTAAAGGCTCATTCGACAAATTCGCCGCCGACACAAAGGCCAAACGCGGCACCGCCACCGTCGATAAAGAATTCCTCGCCGACATCGAAAACTGGCGCGAAATGCTCGCCAGGACCATCGCCTTAAAAAACACATCGCTGACCAGAGACCAAATAAACTTCGCCGTCCAGCGTACCATCGACCGAATCGTCTTCTTAAGAATGTGCGAGGATAGAGGTATCGAGCACTATTCTCAACTCTTGGGCCTCAGTACCGGCCGAGACACCTACGCCAGATTATGTCAGCTTTTCACACAGGCCGATGCAAAATACAACTCAGGCCTCTTCCACTTCCGCCACGAGAAGGGCCGACCAGACCCCGACGAACTAACCCCAAACATTACTATAGACGACACTCCCCTCAAATGGATTTTACACAACCTTTACTATCCCCAGAGCCCCTATGAATTCTCCGTCCTGCCCGCTGAAATACTCGGAAACGTTTACGAGCAGTTCCTCGGCAAAGTCATTCGCCTCACACCAGCCCATCAGGCCAAAATCGAAGAAAAGCCCGAAGTCAAAAAAGCAGGCGGCGTATATTACACCCCCGCCTATATCGTCGACTACATCGTCAAAAACACCGTCGGCCGACTCCTCCACGACCCAAAAGCAATCCCCAGCCAAACCGTGAACGTCATCCCGAGCGCAGCCGAGGGATCCATTCAGAATTGTCATTCTGAGCGCAGCGAAGAATCTCATTCTTCAATCGTAAATCGCAAATCGCAAATCGAAAATCACAAGCCCCTCGCCCCGAACCAAATCTCAAAACTCAAAATCCTCGACCCCGCCTGTGGCTCAGGCTCCTTTCTCCTTGGTGCCTATACTTATTTACTCGATTACCACCGTGATTGGTACCTTGAACAGGACCCCGCTAGCTCTGCCACAGGTAAATACAAAAAGAAAATCTACCAGGGAAAGGGCGCCCAATGGTTCCTAACCATCAAAGAGAAAAAACGTATCCTTCTGAACAACATCTTCGGCGTCGATATCGACTCCCAGGCCGTCGAAGTTACCAAGCTCTCGCTCCTCCTCAAAGTCCTCGAAGGAGAAACCGCCGAAACAGTCGGCCAAACCTATAAATTCCTGCACGAGCGCGCCCTCCCCGACCTCGCCGACAACATAAAATGTGGCAACTCCCTCATCGGCCCAGACTTCTTCGATAACCTCGACCCCTCCGCCCCCGACGACACAAACAAAGAACTACGAACTATGAACAATGAACAACAAACTATCCTCGACGACCTCCACAAAAAAATAAACCCCTTCGACTACAAAACAGAATTCCCACAAGTCTTCAAACCCAAAAACCCCGGCTTCAATGCCGTCATCGGAAACCCACCATGGGGAGCCGATATCGACAAAGAATTACACTATTTTCATCAGATGTACCCTGATTGTGTCCAGAAGACTACAGATAGTTTTAAATTGTTCATTTCAAAATCCCTCAAGTTAGGAGCCAATGATTGTTATATTTCTATGATCGTTCCTCAGACATTGCTCCGACAAAATCGCTACTCGGATGTTCGTTCCTTATTAATTAATTTTACAATCAATTCTCTCGTTGATTTAGGAGAGCATGTCTTCGAAAAGACTGTTGCTCCATCATCGATTTTTATAGTTCAGAAAACACAACTTAAGAAAGGCAGCGTCTTAGAATTTTTGGACTTGAAACATTGTTCAAATAACCTTGAAAAATCGGCTCTTTTGAGTAGTCCAGATACTATAAAGAGACGCATAAAACAAAACCTTTTTCTCAAACTACCTGATTATGCTTTTATTCCTAATGTGATGGTTTCACAACACACTTGGCCTAATCTTGGAACAATACAAACCTTACGCGGCAAAGACGCTGGAATCAATTACCAAAGAGTGGGTGTCGGTATGTCTGTCAAGGGCAAAAGTGATCTTGGTAAAAGATTACTTTACGAGGGGAGTCGTGAAAAACAATCTCATGTTATGTTTTGGAAAGGTTCTGATATCGGAAGGTATTGGATTCTCGATGAAACAAAAAGATTTTGTCGGCCTGAATGTAAGCAGAATTTGCGGCCAAATGAAGTAGTCCGATTGGCAGTAGATGTTTACCAGAAAACTCCCAAAATTCTGATACGACAAACTTCTGACAGGATTCTTTCCTGTATTGACTATAAAGGTGTGTGGTTTGGCAGGAGTATCTTATGTATAGCCCCTTATGGTAAAGACCAGCACAAGCTTGAGTACTTTCTCGGTTTATTGAATAGCAAATATATCAATCATCTTTACCAGTCAATTGCAGGCGAAAAAGGGCGTGTCTTTGCCCAGGTCAAATTCGCAAAACTTAAGCAACTTCCCATTCGCACAATCGATTTTAATAATCCGGCTGAGAAAGCCGAACATGACAAAATGGTAAAACTTGCTGACCGGATGTTGGATTTACACAAGAAGCTAACCGCCGCCAAAATCCCCGCCGAAAAAACCCAAATCCAAAGACAAATCAAAAACACCGACAAAAAAATCGACCAACTCACCTACGAACTCTACCGCCTCACCGAAGAAGAAATAAAAATCGTGGAGGAATCTACGTAGTGCACACCGATCATTCTAACAAAAAAGAAATAAAAATCATCGAGGTGATCCCTGAGCCCACACAATCTGCACAGGACGTAACTGCGAAAAAACCGGAAGAGGTTTTCACTTCCCATTTTTTGCCGGCCTATAGCCAGCTTCACCAGGATATCTGGCGCCGCCTAATTCGCGTTGACGCCAACATACAGATTCTCGAAACAATAGGCCGCTTCCCTCTCCATCACTTATACGCCCCTCAGGAAAATATCTTCTGGACGATGGTTTTTTGCAACTTTTTTCAAATCTCTGTTATCCTTTTGCACAGCCTTGTTTCCGACCAGACAAAGGGTGCGCACACGTTGCCGAAATTCAGGAACAGCGTGCTTAATCATCTCCGCACAGATTCGCTCAAATCCGCCTACTCTAAGAGATTAAGCCAGATCAAGTTAGATAAGCAACTTGACCCTATACGTAAGAATATCGCCGGCATGCGCCACGATCTAATCGCCCACCGTTTTCTCGACGATCAAGGCCACTTGAAGGCTCCGCATGTTGAGGGCGTTACCGTTTCTACATTACGCAAGGTTTTTGAAGATGTCAAGCGTCTCTTCGAGACATGCTCCTTTGGCAGCGAATACTCTACCTCACTTTATCCAGCCACGGCACCGGGCCATAAGCCCCCCAAAAAGGATATTGAACAAATTCTCAACCTCATAGTAAAATACAGCTATTGGCTCAATCAGCCAGAACGTCGCGCCCCATTCTGGCAACAGATAAAGCCACACAAAGCTCGTGAGGACATTGAAGAACTCAACAGATGGAGAGCCAAGTTCAACCTCCCGCCCGCCTAATCCCCAATCGAACACCCCAAATTGCAAATCGCTCGTCCCGCAAGGCTCGTAGTCTTTTCGATTAGTCAAAAGGACTACGGCCGGTTGCGCTCAACTGGCCAATAGTCAACAGCAAATAGTAAACACAGAAATCCTTTTATCCCCTCCGCACGTAAAGCGCGTACGCGCTTTACGTACGCGACACCCTCTCTCCATTCTACTTTTCTATTTCTGAATTTCACAGTTGTGCGTTCTCCGTGGTATTACTACCAAGGACAAATTTTCGGATTTCTCCCGCCTATCCACTCAACGCTATACGCCCCACGCCATCCAGCATCGAGTATCGCCCCAATTCTTGAATTTTTATCTGTCATTTCGCTTTTTACATTTTAATTTTTGATTTCCCGCCGTCTTTCGTCCTCCGTCCTAAGAGCCTATCCGAATAACCCGAAACAACGAAACGTAATTATGGCACAAACAAAATGAAGCAGAGCCAAATAATTTTCAGGTTTCTTTTCCCACCGCGTCAGGATGCGGCGGAAGC
>Ga0209979_1003998_pt1 | contig 12519 bp, 10 predicted proteins | sample AnhtaG_FD_183114 | JGI IMG/M metagenome (GOLD analysis project Ga0209979, IMG submission 183114) | Deep subsurface microbial communities from Anholt, Denmark to uncover new lineages of life (NeLLi) - Anholt_01485 metaG (SPAdes) (version 2) | ecosystem: Environmental > Aquatic > Marine > Oceanic...
CTGTCTTCCGTTTACTCTTCCCAAACCGCTCACCAAGCCACTCGAACATCAGAACTAACCTGCCTTTTAAATTATTTTTGTCCGTTAACTAAATTATAATCCACCAGATGCCAAGAGGTAAATTTCCCCCAAAAAATTATACTGCTAGCTCATTCTCTAGGCAATCCTGCAAAAGAGTGATTCCAAGTAGAAACAACGCCCCTAGCAGTAGTCCATTCGGGTGAATCTTCGTTTGTTAAGCGCATACATACTTATGCTTTCAACAAATCTGAATAACTAAACCTAATTTCAGAATACAGGTTCACATAAAATTTGTCAATTGGCAGCTAAAACCTATGTCGGAGCCGATGACGACGGCTGAGTTAAGTAGAAGGTGTTTGACAAAACGGCTATTTTGTAGCACAATCGTAGCCATCTAGCATTTTCAGTTTACCTGAGCTCTGCCCTAGCCAACCCAACTAAAACTATAGACTCTCTCATACTCTCTTGACAATTGTCTACAGAGGGAGTATTATCGTGGCTACTGAGGTAATGGAAGCTTAGAACCTGAGGTAATACCCAAAAGCTTCAAAAAGATAGGGGAGGACTAGAGACAAAAATAAACAATAGGAGGTCTAACTTCAAGAATAATAGCTGATATGTTGAGGGTGGGGGGAAGATGGTGCTGGCAAGACAGAGATTATGTACAGCACCAATGTGAGCTACAGTCAAATACAGAAGAACTATCGTCTAGAACCTCATCACTTCCCATTGCCAAGATAGCCTGCGATGGTTATAATTGGAAACGTATCATGATTTACATAACTGTAGGTTGTCTTGGTTTCTTGGTAATACACCTTTTCGACATTGTCTCCTTAAGAAGGTTGCCCGGGGCAAAACCTGTTACCTGGATTCTGGGTAGTGGTCTGCTGGTCTACGCACTAGTAATGGTGTCCCTCCAGTCAAATAAGCTGCCATTACCCACATGGTCCACTTGGCTAGGCTGGGCACTACTTTCAATATCTTTTCTTCTGCTGATGTATTCCCTGTTTATTAATCTTCCCTTCCGCAAGACATATATTGCTACTGGTATCGGCGATAGGCTAATAACAACCGGACTATATGCCCTGGTTCGACATCCAGGAGTGCACTGGTTTATCCTCGTCCTGCTCTCGCTTATCCTAGTTTCAAGGTCCAGCCTACTACTTATAGCCGCACCAATATTCATAGTGCTGGACATAGTGTTGGTCATTCTTCAGGACAAGTTTTTCTTCAGCAGGATGTTCAACGGCTACGATAGCTACCAGCAGGAGACGCCAATGCTAGTGCCGAGCCGACAGAGCATAAATGCCTTTATAAACTCACTAAAACAACAATTTAGAACCTAAATCCCGACCCAAGGAGGGGAAAACGATGGAAATAACTGAACTACTCAGACAAGGTAGAGATGAGGAGGCATGGCAGAGGTGCTGTGGGTTTATTGATCTGAGTCTTGAGGATTTTATGAGGATTCAGCGGCGGCTTCTTTCGGAACAGTTAGAGCTTCTAAAGAGATGTGAACTGGGCCGCTATATCATGAACGGAGCTACTCCTCGCAACCTGGAAGAATTCCGGGAGCAGGTCCCCCTCACCACCTATGACGACTATGCCCCTTACCTCCTGGAGCAGAGGGAAGATGCGCTGCCTGATAAACCAGCCCTGTGGCAGTATACCTCAGGCAAGTCTGGCGAGTATCCCTTCCGGTGGGCTCCGGTCACTGCCGAGCAACTCAGGGAGATAGAGTTAGTAATATTTGCTCTGCTATTTTTCTCCAGTTGTAAGCAGAGAAATGAAATTGCCCTCAAGGGGCACGATAAGGTTCTCTATGGAATGGCTCCCCCACCCTACGCCACCGGCACAATGACTCACGTCTTCCCCTATGACCTATTTGATGTCTTGCCACCAGTAGAGGAAGCGGAAAAAATGTCTTTTGAGGAGAGGATTCAGCGGGGCTTTGAGCTGGCTCTATCTGAGGGGTTGGATGTATGCATTGCCCTCTCCAGCGTTGCCATAGCCATAGGTGACCGCTTCAGTCAAAAAAGCAACAACACCAACATCAAGGCTTTGCTCAAAAGACCAAAAGCAATAGCTCGCTTGGCAAGAGGACTAGTAAAAAGTAAGTTGGCTCATCGCTCCTTACTGCCTAAAGACTTATGGTCACTTAGAGGCCTAATCACATTCGGCATAGATACCTCGGTATATAGAGAAAAAATCAACGAAATGTGGGGCATAGAGCCGCTGGAATTTCACGGCTCCACCGAGACCGTCTTCATTGCCACGCAGACCTGGGACCACCAGGGTATGACCTTCATACCCCACCTCAATTTCCTTGAGTTTATTCCTGAAGAGGAAAGCAATAAATCCAGGGAAGACCCCACATATCAACCATCAACCCTCTTACTGGATGAGGTTAAACCAGGTAACTATGAGCTGGTCATTACCAGTCTTCACGGTGGCCCATTTGTCAGATATAGACTGGGACACCTGATTAAAATAACCTCTTTACGTAATGAACAGCTCAATATAGACATCCCACAAATGGTCTTCATCTCACGTGTAGATGACCAGATTGACATTGCTGGTTTTACCCGGCTATCAGAAAAGATTATCTGGCAAGCTATAGAGAACACTGGACTGGCTTATGTGGATTGGACAGCTCGCAAAGAGACTAAGGAGAAACCAATACTACACTTATATATTGAACTCAAGGAAGATGGAACTACTGCTGAGCAGGCAGGCATCTCCATCCACGAGGAGCTCAAAAAACTAGATACTCCCTATGCTGAGCTGGAATCATTTACCGGTTTAAGGCCGCTAGAGGTCAGCCTACTGCCCCAAAATGCCTTTCAACTCTATAATCAAAGACAGCAAACCTCCGGTGCTGACCTAACTCAACTGAAGCCGCCTCACATCAACCCAACCGGTGATACCATAGACTTCCTGGTCAATACTGCTGGCAAGGTACCAGCAAAGGCAGGGCAGAGGATAAAGGTGTAAATAAACCTCATAGTTTCAGGTAATCTGGCTACTATATTACATAGAGGCAGGTAGCAATAGTCAAGAAATTGCTACCTGCCTTATTATTATGTAGAACGAATCCATCAGCCTCACATTTAGCCAAGCAATTCTTTATGAAACCTTTATGAAACCTTTATGAAACCTTTAGCATCTTTACGCCTATATTTATGATTGTATGGTAGATTTAAATTAGGATTATTTGCCCGAGGGGAATCATAGTGACTATATGGTCTCTAATCCCGCTTATCACCTGTCTAACTTATATTATCTTATTCGCACTGACACTACCGTCCATAGAAAGGCGAATCAATAAGATATTTGCCTTTTATCTTGGTGTGGCTGCGGTCTGGAGCTTCACTTCCTTCATGCTCCATCTCAATGCCTTCCCGCAACAGGCACTACTTTGGAATGAGCTCCTGACAGCCGCCTTATTCTGGACCCTGATTACCTACTACCACTTTATCCGGACTTACACTAACAAACCTGCCGGGAAGGGGGTATTTTTTGGCTACGTCTCTCTACTGGTTCTGGTGGTGCTTTGCCTCAAAGGCTATATAGTCCAATATGCCTATGTTGTTGATGGAGTTCTATACCACGACCTTGGAATTTCTATCTATATTATCGGCGTCATTGGCATCATCTATTTTGGTGCCGGGCTATATTTGCTAATAAAAAAATACCGCAGCTCCACTGACCAGATAGACCACAACAGAACAATGTACCTGATAGCAGGCTGGAGCATAATAGTGCTTCTCAGCGCCACCAACCTTATTATGGTACCCGGTGTAGCCGGACTCCCCCTAGACCATATCGGTAGCCTAGCCAATGCATTAATTATTGCCTATGCCATCCGGAGATATCGTCTTCTTGATGTCAAACTCGTCCTGCGGAAGGGGTTGGTTTATTCAAGCCTGACTGTTTCCCTTACCGCTCTGTATTTACTGTTGCTCTTTATCTTGCAAATGTTCTTTCATGACTGGTTAGGCTATAGCAGCCTGGCACTTGCTGGCGGGCTTGCCCTTTTGGTCGCTGTGCTATTCAACCCCTTAAGAAATCTCGTCCAGAAATGGATAGACCGATTCTTCTACCGTGAAACCTATGACTACCGCCGGATGCTGCTCAACTTCTCCACCAAGGTAAGCAATGTTCTTGACTTGGGTGAATTGGCACAAAGCATGCTAGACCTAGTAGTAAAAGCCATACATGTTAAACAGGCAGCTCTGCTATTCCCTGAGATTGAGGGTGGTGATTTCAACACCCGTTTTGTCCAGCAAGCTACCAAAGAAGAACCATTCGCTAAGCTGAGGCTCGTCAATGACAACCCGGTTGTAACCTGGCTGGCTACTGAAGGCAATGTTTTCCGGCGAGAGTTCATAGATGTCATACCACAATTTAAGGGTCTTTGGGAAGTAGAGAGGATTGCTCTTAATGCTCTGGGAGTAGAGCTACTTTGCCCAATAAGGAGCAAGGGCAGCCTAATCGGCATCCTGGCTTTGGGTAAAAAACAATCCGACTCCTCATACTCTGACGAGGAAACAGACCTGCTTATGACCATGGCTAATGAAGCAGCAATAGCTGTAGAAAATGCCAGTATGCTCGATAGCCTCAAAAGCCAACAGCTTCAAGTGGAGCAGCTCCTGGCGCAGGTAGTCCTGGCTCAGGAGGAGGAGCGGAATAGGATTTCTGTCGATCTCCATGACAGCGTTGCCCAATGGCTAGTTGCCACCTCATATCGTATGCAGACCCTTAGCCATGGTCTCTCGGGAGATGAAGGCGCTAACGCTCGAGGTGAGCTAGCTGACATGGAAAGTACTATCACTAAAAGCCTGAAAGAGCTACGCCGGGTAGTGGTTGGCCTCCGCCCACCCGCTTTGGATGAACTGGGGCTTACCCATGCCCTACGGCAGAGTCTTGACGATTTGAAGGCCGATGGCCTAGATTGCAAATTTAGCCAGGTGGGCACACCGGCCCGACTGCCATCAAGCATGGAGATAACTGCTTACCGCGTAGTCCAGGAAGCTCTTACTAACATCCACAAGCACGCTAATGCTACCAAAGTAAATCTCCGCCTGCAGTTTCAAGAAGATAAGCTCTTGATTGAGATTCGTGACAATGGCCAGGGTTTTGACCGCTCTCAAACGCTGGGTAGTGCCATATCTGTAGGGCACATAGGCCTATTAGGTATGAAACAGAGAGCCGAGATGCTGGGCGGGGATATCAAGATAAAGACAGGCGAAGGGAAGGGAACTACAATAATCCTGGGTCTTCCCATTCATTCCCAAGTAGAGGAGAGATAAATGGACGCTATCCGGATACTTCTAGTTGATGACCACCAAGTTGTGCGCGAGGGGCTGCGACGCATGCTGGAGCTTGAAGCTGATTTGAAGGTAGTGGGTGAAGCCGCCGATGCTACAGAGGTGCTCACTCAGGCAGAGTCACTCTCCCCGGAGGTTATCCTAATGGACATCAAGATACCCGGGGTAGATGGGATTGAGCTTACTCGACAGCTAAAGGAAAAAGAGCCCTCCTGCAATGTTATTATGCTGACCCTGTATGACCAATACCTGACTCAGGCCATCGAGGCCGGGGCAGTGGGTTACCTCCTTAAAGATATCAAGCGCGAGGAGCTAATAAGAGCTATCCGAGCCGTCCACCAGGGACGCTCACCACTTAACCTATCTCTCAGTCAAGAGCAACTAGCCGAACTTGTCACCCCGGTTGAGAGCCAACAGCAGGCTTTTCTCTCAGAGCGGGAATTAGCCATCCTCCATCTGATTGCTGATGGTATAACCACCAAAGGGATTGCTACCCAGCTTTTTTTGAGCGAGGCCTCGGTTAAGAGAAGCGTGCGTCTCATCCTTGACAAACTCGGTGTTCATAACCGCTCTGAGGCAGTATCAGTAGCCTACAAAAGGAGGCTGATTTAACACTTGCACTCTTTCTCGAAAGACCAGGACTCTCTTTACCTAAAATAGCTCTCTAACTATGTGAGCCTTCAGGCTCTCTAAATTGACCCCTTTGGCTCACAGAGTTATCCCTTTGAGACTTCCGAAGTTGGTATCAAAAGGGTAAAATCAGCTAGGGTAAATTGCCCTCCTAATACTGGCTTCTTCTCACAGTAAGGTCAACAAGAACGGAGGATAAGATGGAGAAAGACATCCGGATTCTGGTAGTCGATGACCACCAGGTTGTGCGTGAGGGGCTGCGGCACATGCTGGGACAGGAAGAAGATATGGAGCTCGTCGGCCAAGGTGCTAACAGTGAAGAAGCCCTATTCCAAGTAGAAATCCTTTCCCCGAACATAGTGCTGATGGACATCAAGATGCCCGGGGTGGATGGGATTGAGCTTACTCGGCAGGTAAAGCAAAAGCACCCCTCCTGTAATGTCATTATGCTGACCCTGTATGACCAATACCTGAATCAGGCTATGGAGGCTGGGGCAAAGGGTTACCTCCTTAAGGATGCCAAGCGCGAGGAACTCACCCAAGCCATTAGGCAGGTTCACCGTGGCGAAGTGGTGATTGGCGAGGATATCAAACCTCAAACTCGAATCGAGTATGAAGAAAGACGTGGCAAAAAGACAGCAGAAGGCGCCAGCATATTGGTTGAAGAGTTGCAGCTAGTTCTACTTCCACCTGTTGAGGCTAACCAGTTGATGAGATTCGCTGGTCGAACGGAGGAGACACTTCAGTCCCGCGTGCTGCAGGTGGTTGGTTCCTGGCAGGAGGGCACCATCATAACGGTCGTCTTAAACAAGGCTATAGAGCTAGCGGATATCCTGAATAAGCTGAGAGCGATGCCCGAGATAGAAGCAATAGGCGAAAAACCAGTGACAGGGGAGACCAGTCCCAAACTTCTCAAACTTCTTAAGAAGGCAACAGCCATACCAAGGCTAAAAAATAGAACCAGGCAGACTATCTTTGTAACTTTTGAAAAAAACTAGGCTAGATATAGGCATTCAGCGTACCTTTTCTTCCAGCGCTAGCGTTGTGCCAACTCATCACTCAGCTAGATAGACCCTTCATCCATGTCCTGTTTCATCAACCGAATAAGCTCCATATTGTATCGACGGTGAAACCGCTTTGCTGCATCGCCTGGCCAATCGTAGAAGCCCTTGCCGCTTTTCATGCCCAGTTCACCTCGTTTCACCCGCTCAGCAATAGGCCCCCATGGCTCCAGACCATGCTCTTTTGCCATCTTATAACTGAAGTCCAATCCCATCAAGTCTAGGCGCTTGAAGTAGCCAGAGTAAGCCATACGACGGCCGAAGCCGAATGATATTATGTCATCTACCATGCCTGGGCTGCATACCCCCTGGTCCACCAATGACTGAACCTCCCGTCCGATTGCCCCTTGGATTCGATTTCCAACGAAACTCGGTAGTTCAACATCGATGACAACCACCTTCTTCCGCAAACCCCGCAATACCCGGGCTACCAACTCCACCACCTCCCGGTCCGTCTTTTCTCCCCCAACCACCTCCACCAGAGGGATAAAGTGAGGCGGCTGAAAGTAGTGTGTCGCCAAGATGCGCTCCGGGTGCTTGGCTGCAGAAGCAATCTCACTAACCATCAGCGTCGAGGTATTTGTTGCCAAGATAGCTGGAGGCGGACAGAGCTCGTCAAGCCTGGCGAATATCTCCTGTTTCAAAGATAATATCTCAAGTACCGATTCGATGACGTAATCGGCACCTGATGCTGCATCTCCCAGGTCAGTGGTAGGCCGCAACCGACCATATGTAGCCTTAGCTTCCTCAGCGGTCAGCAACTGCGTCTCCACCATCAAATCAAGGTCCTCGCCAGCCCTCTCCATAGCCTTCTGGCTGGTGGCTTCCGTCGTGTTATAGAGACTGACATGGTAACCAAATCGAGCGAACTCCACCCCGATGCCGAAGCCCATCAGCCCGGCACCAACAACGGCTACACGCTCTATGCTCTTCTCCTTCATACTACCCTCCACTATCAATTATAGCCCTAAAAAGAAATAGACAAAGTCTGTTAACGTTCAATCTGTTTAATCTGATAGTGCAGCTTGCCCGCCGGTGCTGTTATCTCCACCGTTTCTCCCTGGCCTTTACCCATAATAGCTTTACCTATAGGTGAAGCACCGGAAATCTTGCCTCTAGTCGGGTCTACCTCACTGGGACTGACGAGTGTATAGCGCAGCTCTTCGCCAGAGTCAAGGTCACGGAGGATAACACTATCGCCAATGCCTATCGTGAGAGCGCCCTTCTGTTTCTCACCAATAACAACGGCTGACTTTAGAGTCTCTTCCAGTTCCATAATCCGTCCTTCTAATTGCCCGCGCTGCTCCCTAGCCGCCTGTAGAGGCACGTTCTCACGAAAGTCCTTATCGGCGGCTGCTCTACGTATTTCCTCAATAGCCTGAGGACGCTTGCTCTGAAGAGCAGCCAGCTCAGCTTCCAGTTCAGCATACCCCTGCTGTGTTAAAGAGACAGTCTCCAGCGAACCCTGCCTGGAGGAGGGCCGCAGTCTAGTTTTACTCTTCCTAGCCTTAAGGTGAATAGCTAGATTAGTCTTACTCCACCCCTTTTTCTTGGCATAAGCCAGGAAGGCTCGTATCAGCTCAAGCTTTCTCATGTAATCGATATCCGATGTTGATAACCGCTCGGCATAGTTAGCTACCTCAGCAGCAGTAAGTCCAGCAAAAGGCCGTTCCCCCCCAAACCAGCGAACAAATTTATATATCTCCTGCTGACTTGCCCCTTTTTCTTCGGGTGGTAAGTTAGCCAGAAAATGGCCGGCTGCTTCACCCAAGCTTAGGTCCTGACTGCCACCACTCATCTCTGGGATACCCCCTATAAATACTATTAGGTCCCCTTCAACCTCTTCTGCCTAAGGGAAAGGGGAGTTTTATCATCTCAACAGTCTTAGACAATGCCTTGTGTCCTATCAATTTCAACACCACCCTACCATGCCAATCAAAGGACAAATCATCTGCTTTAAGCAAAGCCTCATCAATCCTATTGGACTTTATTATGTCAAATATCCTGTCAATCTGCCTATCGCTCAGCAGTTCATAGAATTTCCGAGCCCAGTAGCCTACTTTGAGCTCCTGCCCCAGCTTCCTTTTCCACACTCTCTCATAATTAGCCAGATTCTTGGCAGACAGGGTATCACTTGCCAAAGCCTGGTGCAAACTATTAGCCGCAATGTCAGCGCACAGCAGACCATAGTAGATACCACCACCAGTGGTTGGCTTCACCTGCCCGGCCGCAGTTCCCACTACCAATACCCTATCACTATAGCTTCTAGCTAACGGTTTTAACGGAACCCCGCCATAGCTCAACTCAGCCTCAGCCGAAGCTATTTTCCCCTGAGCCACCAGGGATGACATTAACCTTCTTAGATAAAGCCCCGGGTTACGACGGGACAGCAACCCCACTAGAGCCCTCTGTGGTAAGGTGGGCACCAGCCAGGCAAAAAAACCGGGAGCTATCTCCTGACCAAAATAGACTTCCACCTCATCCACCCCCATTGCTTCTACCTCAGCCTGGGCTCCCAAAACAAAATCACCAACCTTACCCAAACCCAACCCCTCAACCAGTTTCGAGCCAAAGCCAGTGGTAATAACTGCCGCTCTTGCCTCAAAAAAGCCTAGTCCTGCTCCCTGACCAGCTATCTCAATTCTAACCCTATCATTCCTGACCTCTATATTCCTAACCGGGCTATTTAACACATATTCCGCTCCTTTGCCCTGAGCCCGGCTGGCTAAAGCTACATTGAAAGCTGCCCGGTCCACAATACAGGCTTGAGGTTCCTGCCGCCACAGGCTGAGCAGCTTCCCTGAAGGTGAAAGAAACCTGGCACTATTTACTCGCCTAAAAATAACACCATCATCAACGGCAAAGGAGCTAACACACTCCTGGCTGATAATACCGGTACAGCAAACCGGCTCTCCCAGCCTTTCCTTCTGCTCCACCACCACTACCTTATACCCCATCCCGGCTAACTTATAAGCCGCACGGCTTCCAACCGGTCCACCACCTATGACTGCCACATCATACAATTTCACCATTCCAAGCCTAGAAAATAACCTACATAAATCATATTAACATTATTAATTTGCTCGAATTCGGGAAGGTTAATAAATAATCCTATGTCGCACTTCCTTTCTTTCGCTTTACAAGCCTGTTGAGATAATAGACTAATACGGGTAAAACAGTAATAGCAACGATAACCAGAACAGAGTTAAACCCGGTAATAGTAATACCAATCAGCCTATCCAGGAGAAGAAGACCGAGTGTTACTACAACTATGGACAGCCCGAAGGACAGGGTCACCCGTTCTATGACATTTATCTGCTTGAAGAAGACGAGAGTCCAGGCAAAACCAGGCAGGAAGAACACCAATATGAAACCCAGTATTGCCCTAATGATAGGCAAGCGCTCAAGGAAAGGAAAAACAAATCCGAAAAGCTCCCTAATCGGAGATAGCCAATCCATGCCCTTTATTCCTCTCTATCAAAATTTAGTCTGGACGGTATATGACCTTACTCAATGTTCATAGGATGCCTAGACTTGATTATCCAATGCTACTCCCCATACTGGGTCCCGCTTTCCTGGTCCCGATGTCTATGGGACTGCTCTTCACCCCTCTAATTCTCTTTCTAGCCTTCAATTTTAGAACCGTCTGGCCTTACCTGTTAATCTTTATCCTCATCTCTTTTCTGCTCTCGATACATGCCCCCTCAGCAATCTGCCCGATAATCGTGCTTACTCCCTATATCCTACTCAATTTAAGAGGTAACTTCAAGCACAGCTTGGGGTTAATATTAATCTTCGTCATCCCTTTCCTGGCAGTATTCCCCTGGATATTTAACATGCTGCTGCCCACGGCTAAGAGCCTGCTTACTCCACAACCTCTTACGGGATTTGTCCAGTTACCACGGGTTATACAGACCTATGGTTATCTCCCCATTGCATTCTGTCTCCTGGGGGCTTTCCTGCTGGCGATACGGGGCGGCAAGAAAAACTACGGCCTAGTATTGGGCTTGCTGACCTTGCTGCTAATGCTGGTTACCTTTTTTACATTTCACTACGGGGTGCCAATAAGGAAGCCGAGACGGGGAAATAAGTGCCTGATTTCCAGGAGTAAATAACCCCCTGCTGAGAAAATTGCCCCTATTACTGAGTTACCTCCACCATGCACGGTATGCAAAAAGTCCACAAAAGGGCTTGACTTTTCACTCAATGCAGTGTAGACTGGCAAAAGATTTGACTTTTTTCTCAAAAAATTTGCAAAAAGTCCACAAAAGGACTTGACTTTTTACTCAACATAGTATATACTGCTTAAAAAGTCTAACTTTTTATTAAGGATAAGGGGTAAGGATGGAAACCCGAGAATTTGGGGCAAGGTTAAGAGAGTTACGAATACAGGCTGGCCTTAACCAGAGAGAGCTGGCCGATAAGATTGGGGTTAACTTTACCTATCTTAGCAAGATTGAGAGCGGAGTAATGCCTCCTCCCAGTGAGAAGGTAATACTGAGACTGGCTGAGGTCTTGAATGCTGATAGAGATGAGTTAATGACCTTAGCCGGAAAGATACCATCCGACATAGTTCAGATACTGAAGAATCGAGAGACCTTGCAATTATTAAGATCGCGCCGCACCCAGCAAAAGAGCCGGGCTGCTAATAAAAAAGAGGGGTTTAATATAATGAAAAATTTAGTGAACTACAAAAAGCTCTCCAAGGTAGCAATAGCAGCTGCTTTAGTACTTGCCGTTGCTACCTCATTGTGGTTTGCCTCACCGTTACCGGTTCAGGCACTTGAAATTACTATTACACCCCCTGCAGACGGAACCCTTGGTAGCACCCACTCCTTCAAGGTAAAAGTAGACATTGCCTACCCAGAAGTGGTGCCAATACAAAGTATTGACATGGAGATCTATAATGTAGCTGACACTTCTAAAACGATAACCTGTACCAGTCTACCTCTGAACGATGAGGGCACTGAGAGTTATTCCAGTAGCGGCGGTACAGTAAGCCTCACCGCCAGTGCCACTCACTGGGAGTGGTTCTCTGGCACCGGCTATGCTTACTGGAAAGGAACCGGCTACTGGTTTGCTCCTACTCCTGCTGTCTATGGATATGGATACCAGGTTACGGGAACAGCGTCAATAACATATACTGGCACCTGGACATCACCATCAGGGTGGCCGTCTGGGGGCTATAAAATCAAAGTCACCATTAACACGCTTCCGGCTACATCTCCAGATTCAACACAGGCCTTCACCGAATACAGCAGCCAGTTCACACTTTCAGTGAGACGTTATGGGGAGGCGCCAGGCGCACCACCCGCAGTTGTGGTAGAAGGTGTTGCCGATGTATCTGATGTTGTCACTGATGAGGGCGTATTTACTGAAGAGGTTGCCGCTGAATCCGAGGATGGTAAAGTCGAGCTAGCCATCAATGAAGGCACCACTGGTATGACCGAAGAAGGCGAGCCCCTCTCTGAGATAAG
>Ga0209979_1003999_pt1 | contig 12519 bp, 7 predicted proteins | sample AnhtaG_FD_183114 | JGI IMG/M metagenome (GOLD analysis project Ga0209979, IMG submission 183114) | Deep subsurface microbial communities from Anholt, Denmark to uncover new lineages of life (NeLLi) - Anholt_01485 metaG (SPAdes) (version 2) | ecosystem: Environmental > Aquatic > Marine > Oceanic >...
GAAAGTGCAAGCGTCATCGATACCCACCGGCTCGACCTTGCCCGTTTCAGCGTGCATGCGTTCTTTGATAAAGGTCTCCGTCATGGCACACACGTTGGTGATGGGCCCGTTTTGCCACATAGCCGTATCTATGCAGTGGGCCAGAAGGTCGCCGGTTACACCTGAGCCGGCTGCCTTGATGTCCAGCCGCCATGTGGCCATCCCGCCCTGCGGCACTTTTGCTGAGATGGTCCAGTCCTGCAGGAAATTGGCCCGATAGTGAAAAATCTTCCCCAGCCGACCTTCGTCAATGAGCTGCTTGGCCAATGTCACGGCGGGCACCCGGCGATAGTTAAATGAGACGAGGTTGGGCACGCCAGCTTCCTCTACAACCTTAACCATCTGCTCGGCCTGCGAAACGTTCAGCGCCAGGGGCTTCTCACAGCAGATAGCCTTGCCGGCCTTGGCAGCAGCAATAGCTATCTCAGCGTGCAGGTTGTTCGGTACACAGATTTCCACAACGTCGATGTTTTCATCTTCAATAACCTTATGCCAATCGGTAGTATATGATTTGTATTCCCACTTATCGGCAAAGGCTTTGGCTTCTTCTTCGACCAATCCACAGACAACCTGCAGCACAGGATCGTAAGGGATGTCGAAGAAGTGTTTGACCTTATGGTAGGCATTGGAGTGTGTCCTGCCCATAAAGCCGTATCCGATCAGTCCAATATTAAGTTTTTTAGTCATTGTAGTGATTCCTTATTCAAGTTCTTAGGCTAGAAAAAGCATATGTTAAGCACCAATTCCGAATTCACAACTAAGACGTCCACCCATGCGCCGCCCGCACTTTGAGCATCACATCGAGGATCGCGTTCCACGTGTCCTGTGTTTCGAGCATCGCGTTGGAGAACATGCACCCGTCCCAGCAGATGTGTTGGATGCCGCGCTCCGCGGCGTCCTTAAGCCAGTAGCCTGCGCAGCGGACGATGTCAAGCTTGCCGTTGGGGTCGTCGGCTGGGCAGTGCTTGCCCGTCTTGTCGTGCGAACCAGCGCCGTGTACCTCGCCATCGTTCTGCGCCACGTGGAAGTCGATCGTCCAGGGCCGCAGCTTGTCGACCATCGTTTCGTAGGCGGCGTAGAACTCCTCGTCCGAATAGCCTGGCTGCACCAGCGCATGTTCCGGCGCATTGTAGCCCATCAAGTACAGGAAAGTGTGAGCCATATCGGCCTGGAAGCCAAGCGTCTCCGGCATTCCGACGGCTTCCAAGAGATCGAGCGTGTCCTTCCAACTTTGCAGGCCAGCCCAGCAGATCTCGCCCTCTGCGGCCAGGCGTTCGCCGTGGTCGGCGGCGACCTTGGCCGCTTCGCGGAACGTCTCGGCGATTCTCGCGGTGTTTGTCTTTGGGTCTTCGCCCCATTTTTCGACGCCGAACTCCGCCGAGTCGATCCGGATCACGCCGTACTTGCGCACGCCATGCTCGTTGAACACGCCGGCGATGCGGCATGCCATGCGCACGGCGCTGAGAAACTTCTCGCGAGCCGCTGCATCCCCCATCGCCGAATCGCCGATTGTGCCGGGCCAAACCGGGGCGACAAGCGAGCCGACATTAAAACCGTACCCCTGAATCAGGTCGGCGATCTTCTTCAGTTCGTCGTCGCTGGCGTTAGGGTCGGTGTGCGGCAGGAAAAGGAAGTAGTCAATCCCGTCGAACTTCCGGCCGTTCATCTCCGCACCGGCGGTCAATTCTAGCATCCGTTCGAGACTGATCGGTGGCTCCTGGTCCGGTTCATTTCCTTTGCCGACCAGCCCGGGCCACATGGCGTTGTGAAGTCTGGGGAGGGTATCCGAACTCATCTTTAGCTCCTTTCTGGTTCAGTAGCGTTCATGATAACTATTGCCTTGCCTTCTCGTGGGCCAACTCGACCGCGCCGCCTGAGAAGCATTTCCTTCTGGGCTGGCTGGCGGTTACCCTCGAGGGCAACTACTTTGCCGCCCGAATAGACTTCCGGGCCTTGCAGTATAACATTTTGCAATTATTTTGGAAGAATACAAGAAGATTTTTAGAGATTTCCTATATGTCCCGGAATTGACCAATCGCAGGACTGAAATATCGGTATTCAAGGAACGATGGCGTTTTATTCGCCTTGACACTGAATGGTTACCTCCAGCGTCTGGTTTTCAGAGAGGACCAGCTTTTTCTTCAGGTTGATAACGAGACGGCCGTCCTTGAGCGTATAGTCGTGTTTGACGGATTTGCCCGCCGCCGTTATTGTTACCTTCACCGACCGGAAATTATCAGGAACGGCAAAGGCAAGAGATTTCAGACCCAATCGACCCCAGCGCAGCTCGATTTGTTCGCGTTGCGTTTTGCTATCTCGCTTTTGAGCAAATGTGCCCCAGCCCTCGGCGGCTGTGAAGGCGGCACGGAAGTTCTCAGGCATTAGTCTCGGCGCAAATCCAAGATGACCTTTTGGGCCGTGGTACTCATAGCCTGCAAGGGCTGTATAAACGCCCCAACTGGCCATAGCACGCGCGTAGTGGTCGCCACATTCAACCTCATTAAACGGATTATGCCTGGCTGGGTGATAACGCTCATGGATGCCGCGGCAAATTGCAAGTGCCTCGTCAACCATACCTTCCCAGACCATATTGCCGGCCACTTGATACTCGATGCCCGTCCAGACCTCACTCTTGTAGCGAACGCCGGCTGCAAGGTACGGACTCTTGGGCCAGGTACAGGTAAACAGGCCGGGCTCGCCGGGACCGGCAAACCAGCGCTCCGGTTTGTACGCAGCGTTATACGGCCCAATGTCGGGCGTCCAGTTGTATTTCCAGACCGACTGCAGAGCCTTCTTGACATATTCCGGCGGATAAATGTAGCCCAGGCCAAGCTGATGTGCCCAGCCCTGGCCAAAAAGCTGGTCCGACAGACACCCTTTTGCATACTGATGTTTCGGATGCTTCTTAAGGTCAACAAGCTGAATGAAGTATTCGCCGTCCCAGAGACGCTCGACGCTCAGTCGGCTGCCGCCTTCGAAGATTTTTCGGCAGCGTTTGGCGAACCGCTCATCGCCTACTTCATTTGCCATTTCTTCGCCGGCGCGAAGCGCAGCCAGATACAGCGAGCCGACAAACGTGTTCGGCCCCTCGAAGTTGATGTCGTAGGTATTGTGCTGGCTGTTCTCGATAAGGCCGTCATCGTTGCCATCCTGGGCGATGGAGAACTCCAGGGCCTTTTTGATTCGCGGCCAGTTGCGCTTCAGAAAACTATTGTCGCCGGACGCCTGATGCTCACGATAGGCCTTGAGTATGGTACCGCATTGTCCATCAGCGGCGTAAGCGCGGTTGCTTCTAAAGCCTACCAGGCCTCTCTCGGAATCGAATCCCTCGCCGAAGTCCTGCATCTCTCTGGCGATTCGCTCAAGCTGGGGGAAAAGACGGGCCGACGCGTGCGCATAGTTCCACACGTGGGTACAGGTGCCCGCACAACAGCCGACTCCCTCCCATGCCCAGAATCGGCCGTTCTTCCACCACTGGCACGTCCCTGTCGCCAGATTGCTCACGGTTGAGTGCAGGCGGAAAAGCAGCCAACGTGGCAGCGTGCTGTCCTCGTAAAACGTTTTGTGCCACTTTTCGGTATTGCCGGCAAGACGGTCGTGGTTATCGAGGACGTAATGAGCGACCTGGGCCGCACTGTTAAAGCGGTTAGCGTACTCGCGGCCGTTTGGATGGTTGGGGAAAAACCACGCCAAGGCAAAAGTGTAAGTGCGTTTGGCACCCGGTGCCAATTCTACGGTGCGAGTGGCCAAGGCCGTGCTTTGCCTTTCGGTAATCGGCCAGGTAACATTCTTCTCGGCGCCCAGCTTAACATCTCTATTGCCGAGGGATACAAGAAGCTTGCGAACTCCCTGAGGCGCAGCTCCCTCTTTCGAGAGAGCCAAAACCAGCGAGCCATAATCAGCAAGTTGCTCGAGCGGACCTATTGGTCCTTTGTGCGGCTCATCAGACAGCTCTATCTGGTCAACGTTAATATGTCCCCAGCCACCAGAGAATTTATCAACGACCTGGATTTGCGCTGCTTTACCCTCAAATTTTTCTACGTTCCAGAAATACCATTCGAGTTTTTCGTTGTTCTTACCGGTTGCTGTACGTACGACTTTGCCGTCGATAAGCAGATTAATGCACGTTTGACCTGTATGACTGCCACCGCCGACCAGAAAGTTGATGAACTTCCGCGAGATTTTGAAAGGCGGCGATGTCAGCGTGCCGTGAGGTTTGTCCCCTCCCAGAAATGTATTGACAAGCCCTTTGCCCAAAAATCCGCTTACCTTTTGCTGGCCTGCCAGTGAGCCGTTTGCGGGTCCTTTGCCGAATGCCTCTCCTGTTATTTTCCAGTTACGGTAGTTTGCACCCTCGAAATCGGCCAAGACAATTTTGGGCTGAGGCACTACAACCCCCTTTGGTACAGGTGCCTTCTCAGCGGTGTGCACAATTAATGTCCGCTCCTTTTCATTGAAAATCCGGCTTCGGCGCAGGGCGTGTACAGCCTTTGCGGAATCAATAAGAACTGAATTCTCAAGCCATCCTAAAATACTGACGGAGAGTTTTTTGTTTGATACATTCTGGACGCTGATACTAAATAGTGTAGCAGGCAGGGCTGAATCTTTCGCATTGAGCGGAATAAAGGGAGAAAAGGCTTCCATCTCTACCTTAACGGGGAAATCTTTTTCACGGTAGCGAACAATACCGACTGGATATTCACCGGCAAACTCCACCGTCCCGAAATCCCGGTCTAATGTCTTCGCAAAAGTCTTGCCACCTTGTTTGGCAATGACGGCAAAACCAGAATCCACCGGCGAGTCGGGCTTATAAGTGCGGTAACACTCCAACCCATATCCTGAGAAAACGTGCTTGTTGAAGATTTGCCAAAGGCCGAGCGTGCCGTCACCGCGCAGATAGAGCTGCCCTGTTGCGACGCCTCCAATCGGCATTCCGATTGTATCAAGCTCTTCGCCGCTATAGACTTCGCGCCGGCCCCGCTCAAAAAGCTGCTGCATCGCATCCTGTGAGAGCTTTTTGTCCGCGGGAACGAGATGCCCGGCTTGCTCCTCTCTTGCCTCGGCTGTGTTGTGAACCATTATAAAAAAGCCGCAAACTACAAGTCCGATTACGATTGGAGAAATCCATGAGCCTCTCATCTTTCATTTCCTTTCTTTTTTATTAAAGTGACAGTTTAGATAGTTTCTTAACATTCTCGCGCATTGCCAACCGTGCCTTCAAGTTTAATTGCCAGTAAGGTAGGCTCTACAATATGCAGGTTATTCAAAAGAGGCTCGGTGTACTTAATGTCCCCGTACTCGGCCTGGTTGAAATGATGCTGCTTGCCCACGTGATTGTTCCAGTCCACTCCTTCAGTCAAAAAACCATACGGGCCGTGATGATGTTTGGCTATCGCCCGCAGGATAGTAAGCCCATCGGCAAGATACGATTGGTTGCTGGTGTCAATATAAGCTTCGATATACGCCAATGCCGCCTCTGCATTCTCCCACAGGTAAGCCGTGTCCCAGCTTTTCTCCATAAAGAGCAGCCCTTTGGTCTGCACGCCATTTCTGTCCTCTTTCATCTTAAACTGTTCCAGACCAGCAAGACATTTATCGTAAGCAAAGTTACGAATTTCTTTGTCACCGAGTAACTTGGCCGCCTCTCGCAGGACGCGGAACGCCACTGCGTATGCCACGTTTTCATGTTCATCGTAAGTATCATGATTAATACTCCCGAAGAACCCACCCGCCTCAACGAAGATGTTTGTCTTTTGTCTGATTATTTCCATATAGTCGGCAAGTCCTCGCTGGGTGAGGCCTATGTAGAGCTGGATAATGAACAATCCATCCCCGCTTTTCTGGAACAAGATATCTGAGTCGCCGTATGCATTCTTAGGGTAATGCTTCCCATCGGGTTCGCAGCGACGGGGAAACCAACCGTTCGACGTGGACTTCACATTCGTGTTGAGCCATTCTGCTGTCTTTACGGCTGCGCTGCGCATTTTACGTCTTCGTTCACCATCAAGCTGGTCGCTAAAAAGAAGAAGCTGATATGCGACTTTCGCCATCGAGCCGGGACAGAACCAGTTATTCTTGTGCTGATAGTTAAGACAGAATTTATCGGTAGTGGTCTCACGATAGCCGGTTATGAAACCGGTTTCATAGTCGATAAACCCATCCTCTAATACATGGTCCAGCAGTGAAATCGCTTTTTTCTCCAGAGATGGGTCTCTGATATGCCTGGCAAACAAATAGATTTCATAAGCGCCGCCGACGGCATTTGCCGCCCAGCCCGGCCCTTCGAGATTGCCAAAATCATGCCAGCCCATTACATTGCCCTGCTGGTCCACAAAGCTCGACTTACAACAAAGATGTCCCTTATAAGGTATCAACGTGCGCTCCGCGAACCTGACCGAATCACGCACAGAATCAAAAATCGTATAAGATGGATCCTGGGGTAGATAAAAAACTGATTCAACTTCTTCCAGCTTGAGGTAATCAAGCCCGAACATATACTTCTTCACGGCTTTTTTATTTGCACCAACAATCTCAACCCTTAATGTATGCTGACCCTTGCTGAGTTTATGAACACCCATATCCAAAACGCCGGTTGATATCACCCCGTTGTTGAAAAGGTCAATCGGCCCGCCGAGCTTCTCACCATCCAGATAGAGTTGAACAATGCCATAATCAATCGCCTTCGTAAGCTGCATCTTCAGTCTGTATGCTGCGGTTTTCTCCACCGGCACAGCCAAATCAAGCGTATCACCCGGTTTTGCATCTGTCCACCAGAGATGCGCATCGCCGCTCCAGTCGGTGCCGTAGCCGAACATGTCCTGTCGCCCTGCGTTCCCTGCCGTCTTTGCAAGAATTTTGCTCTGCTCGCCTTCCAATGCCCCTTTGACTTTGAAAACCTTGATTGGGGTCCAGTATCCGGTGCGCTGCCCAACAGGCACAGCTCGGTAAGGGTCGCTTTGACCGGCCGCCTGGTACCAGTACGAGGTGGCGGCATAAAGTGTCGGCTTGCTATTCGGATAGTATTTCTCAATCGCCGCCTCGAAGGATTTTTGGAACGGCACATTGTCGGTGATGTGCCAGCGGTTCACGCAGACGTGCCCGCGGTTACCCATACTTATTGTCTGATTGTGATAGCAGTTGCTAAACAGCGTCGGATCGCACCAGGCATAGCCGAAGTAATCTTCGGAGCCGGTGCCAATCGTAGAGGGGAATTTCTCGCCATCGACGAAAAATTTCTCGTCGCCCTCACCCCACCATCCGCCTCTGGGGTTCCATACGTGCAGCATCACGCCGCAGTAACGTCCCCGGCCTTTCGTCTTGAGCATAGTCCAGTCGATTGCTCTGCGGTCAGGGTCTTCAGGCAGAAATACATCTCGATGCCACTTTGCGTGGAATCTTCCGAGATTATTAATCGGCTTTGTAAGCGGAGCGTGTGTAATCGTAAAAGAAGCTGTGCGTTTTTTGTCTCCGTCATTGGTTAATTTTATTAAGGCGCCTTTATTAAACGGCATATACCAATAGCAATAAAAGCCTTCATCCGTCATCCCCAATGGCAGAGACTCATATTTGTTTACGCCGGCTGCGGTACCAAAAAAGTCCCCTAACGGTACCCAAACGCTTGGCCTGGGTTCGCCATCCCAGTAAATGCTCAAAACAAGTTCTCGGAGAACATCATAGTCTTCGGGAGATTCAGGCAAATCCATACTCACCTTAAGAGCGGTAATAGCCCGTTTGCCCTTTAGCCTGGCGACAGTCACCGTCGAGCCGGGTGCAACTGTCATATCCTCTTGCTCAATTGTTACTTGACCCGGGCGCTGCCCTGCCGGGTTGAGGGCACATCGGGTAAGTATCTGGTTTGCTCTATCGAGTGCTTTGGATTCGGCAGGCCAAAGGTTACGCTTAAACGTCGGCAGAATGGTCCCTTTAGGGTAAGTCGTGTACGTAAAATGATAGTACCTTCCCCAATCTCCTTCCGCCGTGATTTTACACGACTTCTGGAACGGAATAGGGACATAGCAGTTCTGTCCCCTTGCTGTCATATGCACCAAAGCTGGGTGGGTAAAAGGCTCATTCTCCCGATTGAAGTACCCTATAAACGGCAGGTCAACGGCAGGCTCCTCGGCACCATCGAGATAAATCTTTACGTGCCCCTCTCTTGCTAATGCCGACCAGATTCGCCAGATGACACCGGGGCCGTCCATTTCTGCAAAAACGAGTTCGCCGTCTTCTTTGCTGATGATGCCGGTGCCGTCGCCGTTAGCAGACCAATTGATATACTTACCGGATGTTTCATCATACTTACTCCGCCGGTCATAGCTCGACCACTGGGCGCACTTTTCGCCCGGAGCAGGCAGCGTTGCCAGGTGCTCCAGGTCGGTAAGTCGATTTATAAGGTCGATATATGTTAATCCTTCTTCAGCGCCGGCCTGTGGTAATCTGCCATAAGCGCAAAAACTGCAAACCACAAACCCAATCACGATTGGAGAAATCCAGGACCTTTTCATTTTCCACTTCCTTTCTTTTTGTGACAAGTTAATGCAGATAAGTTTAATGACACTTCAAACTTGTTAATCGACTTTTTGAAGCCTCTGTATTTTAACAAAAAAGGCTCCTCCTTGCCAACGTGTTTCGTAAAAAACACGCTTTGGCAAAGAAGAGCCTTTACTGCCGATACGTCTGCTGGACTCTTAACGCCTTCCCCCGAACTGCTCTAACCCGAGCTTCTGCATAGTGTCTTCATGTTCTTTGTTGCGGTTTGCGATTAGTTCTTCGAGACGCTTAGCTGTTTTCTCAGCTTTTTCCGTTGTCGCCAAAGCCTGAATCGCCTGGAGCTCAACTATGGATTCTTCATGTTCTCTGTCAAGCTGCCGTCGGCCTTTTAGTATCGTGACCTGCTGCTCAATTGCTGCAAGTGCTTGTTGCCGCTCTTCTCGCATCTTCGTGTATCTTTCTCTTAATTTGGCTCTTTCATTTTCAGAGAGCTCCTGCCACCTGCTAAAGCTCTCGCTGCCTCTGGCACTTTCCTCCAAGGCCACTTTCAGTTTCCCGGCTTGCTCCTGAATTGTTTCAATCGCTTTGGTTTGTGCCTGACGGTATTGGGCCATACGCTGCCTCCATTCGGCTTGCTGGCCAAATGCAACCAGGGCCGCCGCCAGAACCACCAGAATAACCACGGTTGAAATTAGGTACCGCTTCATAATACTGACCTCCAAAATATGTTAAAAAATTACACTTCAACTCATTCCCACTGCGGGAATTAGCTTTTTTACAAACCTGCTTGCTTCTGCCCGGCATGAACACAAATGCGCAGTCTTTTATCGCGGCAAGCCGAGTCGCTTACCGGGCCCCTTCAGTTTTTTCTCTCTATGGGCCTGGCCGGACTTATCGAGCGTATTTTACAGTGCAACCGTAAGGCTTGGTATTCGGGGTGCTTACCGCTTTACCAGCGGTCAGCTCCGCCAGGGCATTGTCAACGTAGTTAATTACGCCTTCCTTTTTTCTGCCCATCGGCGAATCATCAATTGCGCCCTCATAGACGAGATTGCCCCTGGGGTTGATGATGTACATATGGGGCGTTGTCTCGGCGCCGTAGGCTCGGCCAACCTTCCCTGACCTATCATCGAGTATGACAAACGGTAACTTATATTTTTCGGCGAAAGTTTTGTTCGGCCCCTGAGTTGTATGGTTTGTGCTGTTTACTGCAAACCAGACGACATTATTGCCTTTGTACTTGTTCGCAAGCCCAACCATCGTATCTTTTGTCTCGTAATGGTATCGGGAAAACGGACACTCGAAATTGAGCCATTCCAGCACAACAATTTTGCCCCTGTAGTCGGAAAGACTCACAGTTTTGCCGTCAAAGCTGTTTAGCTCAAACGCCGGTGCTCTTCTGCCTGAACTTTCGTCTTGGACATCTCTTCTTTGCCTTGCCGGCCGCTCCCTTGCCGGTCGTTCCCTATCTGGACGTTCCCTGGGCGGTCTCTCTAATCTTTCAGGCCTTGGCCCGGGTTCTGGCCCCCTGACTCCCGATTCCCTCTGGTACCGGGCAATCAGCCTTTCCAAACGCTTGGCTGTCTGTGTAGCTTTTTCTTTTACCGCCAGGTCGTGAATCACCCTTAGCTCGCCAATGGATGGCTGACGGCCTGCTTGTGGTCGCCCTGGTCCTCTCAGTTTTGCAAGCTGCTCTTCAATGGCTCTGATCGCCCCCTGTCGTTCTTGACCGGCTTTGACCATCCTTTCTCTCAGCTTGGCCCTTTCTTCTTCAGAGAGATCTCGAAATGAGCCTCTGGCTTCACGCCCTGTGCTTCGCATGGCTGCTTTGAGTTTCGCAACCTGCTCTTCAATCGCTTCGATCGCTTTGAGTTGTTCCTGTCGCCCTGTGCCGGGCCGTCCGCCGACAAATCTTTCGCGCATCTGGGCTCTGGCCTTCTCCCTTTCCTCTTCGGACATACTCTGCCATCTCTCTCTTAGCTCCTGCATTTCGGCCCTGAACTTCTCTCTTTCGGCCTCGGACATATTCTGAAATCTCTGCCTCATATTCTCCCGTTGTTGTTGTACTCTGGCCCCGGGTGTTTCGGCATCCTGCCCAAGCGAGGTCCACGCCACCGCCAGAACCACCAGAACGGCCACCGTTGAAATTAGATACTTCTTCATAATATTAACCTCCAAAATAAGTTAAATTGAGATTTCCCATAAATCCTTCTTAATAGAATATCACATCCATCTAAAAAGTCAATCTTTTCGTCAACCCAGAGACGCAAAAAAGTTCCTGACAGCCTCTTTTTCTTTGAGCTTCTTTGGTTCGTTTCCCGGCGGTTTGAAATTGGGTTTAAATTGGGTTTGTTTTTTCTGAGCCTGATGGCGGTTTCATTTTCATAATCCTTTGTGATAAAGACATTTGCGTTCATTTTGGCCTTTTCGGAAATTGGGTTTGAATTGGGTTTGTTTTTTCGGACTGCGAAATCATCATTTTTTCTGTAATCCTTTGTTAATACAGACTTTGCATCAATTTTACCCTTTCGGCAATTGGGTTTGATTGGGTTTGAATTGGGTTTGTTTTCACCAAGTGTCCAATTGGATTTATTTTCATAAGCCGTCTGTAAATAGATACTTACGTTCATTTGACTTTTTCGGAAATTGGGTTTGTTTTGCATAACAAAGAGTTGATTTGTAGAGGGTTCTCGACAGATGTAGAGGTGCCTTATAGGCACGTAAATAACGAGATTCTCGATACTGGATACTCAATTGTTGTGAATGGTTCATTAGTTAATCTGGTTAATTTGGTTAAATGGCCCAGCACCAATTAGTCGTGAGCTAAGCTCAATTGGTGCGGGGTCTGCGCTGCGCTACGAGATTCTCGATACTGGATTCGACTGGGCCTGCTGGCGGTTTATGTTAGCCTGCTGGCTAACATGTGCGTATTATAACATATTTTCAAACATAAGTCGAAAGAAAACGGCCAAAAAAGTACTTTTTTTGGTTCGCCTAAGTTAGTCGATTTGAGCAGTGTTTACGTGCGTTTTTCGTGGTGGTATAGAGGGGGATTAGTATGCTGTTTGAGAATTTGTGGATGTTTGGAGTTTGAAAGGGTAGTATGGTGGTGGGGGTGTTTGTATTTGATGAGAAACAGAAGGTTAAACTACAGGCTTTTGTTTTCTTTATCATAGTATTGTTTGACTTGCAGGATTCCCTTTGAAACAAAGACAATACATAAAAGACCCCCAAAACAATAAACACAGATAATGCACATTGTCCAAGTAGAAATATTTATGCGAGAATACTTTTTGATATACTGCATAAACAGGTGATATTTTCCACAAGGTTCTATACAACTCTATAACTTCGGATTCATTTTCACAGAATCTCAAGTCAAAACAATTTGATTCTGATATATACACAATGTCATTCAATGCTAACACACCACGAGCTATTTTAATTGCAATTCTTTGTAATCTGAACTCATCTAAACTACACACAATTTTCCCGGGTGGAAGAAGAATGCCCCATTGGGTCACGCCAGAAACATTTTTCAAAATTTTTCTTATCATTGCAGGCGTTTGGGGCTTATGAGTTCTTCTTCCTAAATCCTGAAGGATAATCTGTCCCATACTTGGATTGTTTTCAGCTACAAGTGGATACAAAGAATGATAGAAATACTCTTCGTCTTTTCTGTAATCTTCATTACATTTTTTATGAGACAGGGCAAGTTCAAGATTTAAGTCTTCTTGTTGACGAATGGCTTTTGGATAGAACTGTCTTGGTGGAACATGGTCCATTGATAATTCCAGCCCTGTATCTTCCGGGCTATCTTAAATAGATTCTCCACACAAATAACAAACTGGGCCTTTGCAGTCGGGTGTGACAAATTTTTCTGGCGCTCAAAATAGGTAATCTGTAGAATGTAGGAAATATAGTTTTTATTTCATTAACCACATTCTATAGGAGATAGTTATGGACAAGATGAATTTGCCGGTAATTGAC
>Ga0209979_1004000_pt1 | contig 12518 bp, 8 predicted proteins | sample AnhtaG_FD_183114 | JGI IMG/M metagenome (GOLD analysis project Ga0209979, IMG submission 183114) | Deep subsurface microbial communities from Anholt, Denmark to uncover new lineages of life (NeLLi) - Anholt_01485 metaG (SPAdes) (version 2) | ecosystem: Environmental > Aquatic > Marine > Oceanic >...
TGGCGGAGGCCTGCGACAAGCGCGGCCTGGGGCTGTTCTTCTACTACTCACATGGCCGCGACTGGAAGCACCCGCACGCGCCGAACAACGACCAATGGGGCGGCCGCCCGCGACCCGACTACGACCCGCCGGAGCCGTCGTACGCCTACGGCGACGAGCACGATCTGCAGATCTACCTGGACTTCATGACGGCGCAGATCAAGGAGCTGCTCACGGGCTACGGTCCCATCGCCGGCATCTGGCTGGACGGGATCGCCGTCCTGCGCCAGGGTCCCGGTGAGCGGTTCGAGTGCCAGGAGCTCTACGACTTCGTCCACGGCATGCAGCCGCAGGTGCTCGTCTCCTACAAGCAGGGGCTGCTGGGGACCGAGGACTTCTTCGCCCCAGAGCACCGCGTGCCGAAGAGGGGCAACGCCCGGCAGGAGGGGCAGGTGCACGCAGCGCCCGACAAGCCATTGGAGATCTGCACTACCATGATCGGGCCGCCGGTGTCCTGGGGCTACCTCGAGGCCCCGAACGCGCGCCACAAGACCGCCGACGAGATCTGGGAGGCGCTGCGCGAAGCGCGCCAGGGCAAACGCCAACCTGCTGCTCAACACCGGCCCGAGGGGCGACGGCTCCCTCGATCCGCGAGACGAGCCACAAATGCGCGAGATTGGGGCGAGGCTGCGTGAGGACGGGTTTCCGGGGTGAGGCCGGAGAGGTCTCCCGGGGAATAGAGGTCGTTCGAAGTGACGGACACGGGTAAGCAACGCGCAGACAGACTGGGCTGGGAACGCGTGCCGGTCTTGGGCAGAAACTCCGTATTCTGCTTCGAGGCCCGGCGGATGTGGCCCGGGTGGATGATCGGCGTGCTGTTGTTCGTAGCGCCCCCGGTCGCCCTCGTGGACTATGTCGCGTATCACGGTACGCTCCTGGCCATCAACCGGATCGACCCGGACAGCCGCGTCTGGCCGACATTCTGGCTCCTTCAAGCTGGCCTGCCTCCGGAGCTCCCAAGACGAGCCGTCTTCGCCTATGCGACATCTCTGTCGACGGGACACTGGGGTGCGATTCTCGCAGTCATCATCCGGACAGCCGAATGGCTAGTGCTTGTTGCCGCTCGCTACGTCCTGCCTGCGCACGCCGCGATGTCGCTTGTGGCTGACCGGAGGGAGGGCCGCCTGGCAGCAGCCCTCACCAGTGGCGCGTCAGTTCGCCAGCTTCTGGTCGGCAGACTCGGGGCGTTGGCAATGCCATTCTGCGTGGTGCGCCTGGTCTGCGCCGTGTCAATGGAGCCTCTCGCGATGGCCGCAGGCGCACATCCGGGTCTGCATGTGGTCTGGGCCATCGGCGTCCTCACGCAGCTTCTCGCCGCCAGCACACTCGGACTCCTCGTCGGCGTCCTGACGCGACGCCGGGCGGTCGCCGGCGTGGTCAGCGTCTTGATCGCGGGGGTGGGCCTCCCCATCGTCGTGGGCCGGCTGGCGTCAGTTGCCGCCAACTCTCTGGGTGGCACCAGCGAGGCGGTCGCGCTCTGGCTCAGCGTGTGCTCAGCGGCCGCCTATGCCGTCACCTTTGTAGTCGTGTGGCACGCGGCGAAGGGCACCCTCACCCGCGCAGCCCAGTAGCCGCCAAGGCAAACGCCAACCTGCTGCTCAACACCGGCCCGAGGGGCGACGGCTCCCTCGATCCGCGAGACGAGCCGCAGATGCGGGCGACCGGAGAAAGGCTTCGCAGGGAGGGCTTCCCGGAGGCGTAGCGCTGCTGCGCCGCCTCACTGGCCCTCAAAGCACTCTCCGAAGAACTTCAGCATCTGGCCGAAGGCGGTCGCCTGCAGCTTCTGCCGTGCCTCCCCGTACTCCTCAGCCAGGTGCAGCTCGCACTTGATCCCCAGCTTGTCCATCTCTTGCTTCAGCACGACGCCGAACTGCGGATGGTGGATGCATACCCCCTCGGCCACATCGGGGGGCAGGGGAAGGGGAGCCGCCTTCGCCGGGTAGAACATGAACACGGGCGGGTCGTCGGCGGTGAGGTAGTTGATGGCCGATGCCGCCTCGAACAGCTTGTGGGCCTTCGGCGTGTCGAACTCCTCCCGCGCAAGGCCGTAGAACGCCAGCAGCGCCGAATGCGAAATGTCGCTCCCGCCGATGTGCTTCCTGATGAAGCGCGGGTCGTACGAGCACTGCCCGTTGTACGGCCCGATGCACGAGAGCCGGGTGGACTGGCGCTCGATGGGGTCGTCGCTGTCGGGCTTTGCCATGTCGTCGCGGAAGGCGATCCACATGGAGATCCCGGCCCCGGCCGACCCGCCGGTGGAGGCGATCTTCGTCGGGTCGAGGTTCCACTCGGCGGCCCTCGAGCGCAGGAACTGAATGGCCCGGGTGCTGTCGAGCATCGGCGCCGGGTAGGTGGCGACGTTGCTCAGGCGATAGTTGATGGAGGCCACCGACATGCCCGCGGCGAGAGCCCCGGTGAGCAGCGGAGGCGGTACGCCCCGCTTGTCGCCCCCCCGGAAGCCGCCCCCGTGGATGAACACCACCAGCGGCGTCGGTTTGTCCGACTTGGCCTTCCAGAGGTCGAGCACGCTGCTCGCGTGCGGGCCGTAGGAGACGTCGGCTACATCCGGCGCCGGCCTCGGCGGCTGACGCCTCGCCTGCTGCGCCAGGCCTCTGTCTCCAAGAAGCGCCAGCGAAACGACCAGCAGTAGTCCAGCCACAACGAATCTTAGACTGCTCATTTTCCCAGCCCTCCATTCCTCGAGAATCCGTGTGCCACGGCGCCTGACCCCCCTCGGGGCCGAAGGGTCAGGGCCCAAGCCGTGCACCCCGGACCCCTAGTTCGCTCTCACCCGGCTCCCCGCCTGCTCGGCAGGACACATCGCCGCCGCGTGGAACTAGCCTCCGCCGCGTCACGCACGAAACGAGGCGATGTCCAGTGACCGCCCGCGAGCGCTTCCACGAGACCATGCACTTCGGCAAACCCGACCGGCCCTTCATGATGCCCCAGTGGGTCTTCCGCGACACGGTGAAGCGCTGGCAGGCAGAGGGCATGCCGAGGGACGCCCATTTCAACAGCTTCTTCGGCTTCGACCGCTACGAGACGCTGCCCATCAGCCTCGGGCTCGTCCCGGGACTGGAGCAAGAGACGATAGAGGAGACGGAGCAGTACAAGATCGTCGCCGATGAGCTGGGCGGGCGCATGAAGGTGTGGAAGGACCGCGAGATAGGCATGCCGCAGTGGATCACATATCCGCTCCGCGGAAGGGAGCAATGGGAGATCTTCAAGGAGCGGCTCGATCCGGCCGCGCCGTGCCGCTACCCGCAGTACTGGGAGGACGCCAAGCGCTGCTGGAGCGGGCGCGACTATCCGCTCGGCATCCACGGCGGCTCGTATTACGGCTGGATCCGGAACTGGATGGGCATGGAGCACCTGGCGGTCATGTACTACGACGATCCGGAGTTGGTGCGCGAGATCACCAACTACATCGCCGACTTCGTTATCGCCACCATCGAGCGCGCCGTGGACGAGGTGGAGCTGGACTTCGCGGTCCTCTGGGAGGACATGGCGATGAAGACGGGCAGCCTGATCTCGCCCTCCCTCGTCCGCGAGTTCATGCTGCCGTGCTACCAGCGCGTCACGGCCTTCCTGCGGGCTCGGGGGATTGACGTCTTCCTCCTCGACTGCGACGGCAACACCGACGAGCTCATCCCGCTCTGGCTCGAGGGCGGCGTGAACGGCGTGTATCCCATCGAGGTGGCGGCGGACTGCGACGCGCTGAAGTACCGCGGGCAATACGGGCGCGAGCTGCTGATGATCGGCGCCATCGATAAGCGGGCGCTGGCAGCGGACCGTGAGGCCGTGAGGGAAGAGGTGATGTCGAAGGTGCCCCAGCTCGTCGAGGCCGGCGGCTATGGCCCGATGGTCGATCACGCCGCGCCGCCGGATATCTCCTTCGAGAACTTCATGTACTACCTCGAGCTGCTGCGCGAGATCTTCGACGCGCCGGATTGGGGCCCGGCGGCGCGGGACTAGCCCTCCACCCCCCGGCCCTCTGCTACGTGGCTGGGGCGCTCGGCCCAAGGCCAATCTGTGCCCGACCCAGAACCTCGAAGTTCAGCCCCGACAGCAGGTGTCCACGGCCAGGCAGAGAAGGGATGTGTGTTCGCGCTTTGGCGGTACTGTACGCGAGGCTCCAGGACTGCGATATGGACGAAGGGAGGCGCTACCGTGAAGCGTCTAGTTGAGTTCGAGCTGGAGGATGGCGGGACGTTGCTGGTCGAGGTGGACGAACCGGAGCGCGGTCGGGGGGCGGTGCCGGCAGGGAGGGGTCGTCGTCGTGGAGAGCCGGGCAAGGCTGACGAGAAGTTCGAAACCGTGCTCGCGAAGATAAAGCCCGTGGGGACGGCGCTCATCGCCAAGATACGCGAGCTTGCGGACCCGCCGGACGAGGTGGGCGTGGAGTTCGGACTGAAGCTGAATGCGACGGCGGGCGTCGTGGTCGCGTCAGCGGCGACAGAGGCCAACTTCAAGGTGTCGCTGACGTGGAAGCGCGCCGGCGACTAGGGTGAGTTGGTCTCCACTATTGCGGAGGGTAGCAGCAAAGGGCGACCAGGGCCATCATGCCTCAGCCGCTTGAAGCATACATCGTGCGCATCTTCGACGTAGATGGGCAAGTGGCCGGAGCCGGCTTGCTCGTAGCCGAACGGTTGGTCCTCACGTGCGCGCACGTGGTGGCGCGCTCTCAAGGATTGCCAGACGACACGGCCCGCAAGCCGGAGACCGACGTGCGGCTCGACTTCCCCTTCCTCGCGCCCGGACAGAAGATAGAGGCACATGTCGCGTTTTGGGAGCCGCCCAGCCAGCGGGCGCGCGGGGACATCGCGGGCCTAGCCCTGCGGAGCAATCCGCCCGGCGGCGCGGAGCCAGCGCCGTTCACGCTGGGAGACAACCTGTGGGGGCACCCCTTCCGAGCCTACGGCTTCCCCGAGGGGTACGACGACGGGGTGTTCGTTTCAGGCGTGCTTCGTGCGAGGACCGTCCCGGGCTGGGTCCAGGTCGATGTTGACAGCACGACGGGATTTGCCGTCGAGGAGGGCTTTAGCGGAGCCCCGGTCTGGGATGAGCGACTGGAGGGCGTGGTGGGCATGGTTGTCGCCCGTGAGACAGCGCCAGGGATCAGAGTGGCCTTCGTGACCCCCGCACGCATATTGGGGGACGTGTCCCGAGAGCCTGCGCCGGTGCCGCTGGACCATGCCCCGGCGCTACAGAAGCTCAGAAATGTCCCGGACCTACCTCCCTACTTCCTCCCCCGCCCGGCACGGTTGGGCGTTCTTAAGGAGGCCCTTGTTGGGGATGCGACTGGGCCGCCAGGACGGCTGGGAGGGCCTGCTGTGGTGACCCTCGACGGCATGGCGGGTGTCGGAAAGTCCGTGTTGGCTACGGCTCTGGCGCGGGATGCCGAGGTCCAGCAGGCCTTTCCAGACGGCGTCATCTGGGTCACGCTAGGTCAGGACCCGACGATTACGACGCGTCAGCTAGACGTGGCCGTAGCCCTGGGCACTAATCCGGGTATATTCCACGACGAGCAGCACGGAAAGACGCACCTGGGCCGAATTCTCACCGACAAGGCCTGCCTGCTGATTCTAGACGACGTGTGGAACGTGCGTGATGCTACAGCCTTCTACGCTCTGGGGGCGCGCTGCCGCATGCTGATAACCACGCGGCACGCTGCTATAGGAAGGGCCATGGGGGCCGTGGCGATCAGACTGGACGCGTTGACCGACGAACAGGCCGCGGTACTACTGGCGGACTGGGCTGGTCAAGCGCCAGATAGGCTGCCCGATATCGCGCGGGACGTCGCGCGCGAGTGCGGGAATCTCCCCCTAGCGCTGGCTATGGTCGGGGCCATGGCCGAGCGGCGCCCGGACGGATGGCGCCGGGCTCTGCGCCGTCTCCAGACGGCGGACCTTAGCAAGATCCGGCACGAGTTCCCTGGCTATCCCTATCCGAGTCTGCTCCAGGCCATCGAGGTCAGCGTGGACGCCCTGGAGCCATACCAGCGTGAGCGCTACCTCGATCTCGCCGTGTTCCCGGAGGACACGCCCATTTCGCAAGATGTTCTGGAGACGCTCTGGCAGCCGCAGGGACTGGACGAGCACGACGTGCGGGACTTGGTAGAGTCGTTCGAAGACCGATCCCTGCTCTGGCGGGATGAACGCGGGCAGTTGAGCCTGCACGACCTCCATTCGGACTACGTCCGAACCCGGTGTGGCGATCCGAAGCCGCTCCACGACCAGCTTGTGAAGGGGTACGCGGCGCGATGCCCCGAGGGGTGGCCCACCGGACCCAACGACGGCTACTTCTTCCAGCATCTGCCGGGGCATCTGCTGGCTGCCGGGCGTCGCGATGAGCTGGCGCAACTTCTGTTCGACTTCGACTGGCTGCAGGCCACGCTGGATGCGACAGATGCGAACACGCTGCTTGGCCACTTCGACTATATGCCGGAGCACGACGAACTGGGCCTCGTGCAGGGGGCGATCCGGCTGTCGGCGCACGTGCTCGCAAGAGACAGGACGCAACTCGCGGGGCAGCTTCTGGGCCGCCCGCTCTCGCGCGAAGCAGCCATGGGCGAACTCCTTGAGCAAGCCGCTCAGTGGAGAGGCGCGCGGTGGCTGCGGCCTCTTACAGGTAGTCTCACTTCGCCTGGCGGCCCGCTGCTGCGAACCCTCCAGGACCACGGCAACTGGGTCCTAGGGGTGGCAGTGACCTCCGACGGACGTTGGGCTGTCTCAGGATCACGAGACGAGACCCTGAGGATCTGGGACCTGCAGACGGGTGCCGAGTTGGGGACCCTCCGGGGGCACCGGGATTGGGTCAACGCCGTCGCCGTAATCCCAGGTCGGGCGCAGGCCGTCTCTGCATCGTCCGACGGCACGCTGAAGGTCTGGGACCTCGAGGCTCGTCAGGAGTTGTGTACGCTGCACGGCCACGAGGACTGGGTCCTGTCCGTGGCCGTCACGCCCGACGGCTGTCACGCTGTCTCCGGGTCTTCCGATAAGACGCTTAGGGTCTGGGACCTCAAAGCCAGGACGCAACTGGCCACACTGCGGGGCCACACGGATGCGGTTCACGCCGTGGCAGTGGAGCGAGACGGCAAGTGGGCGATCTCGGGTGCTGCGGACGCGACTCTCCGAATCTGGGATCTCCGTAGCGGATCAGAGATGCGCATCTTGGAGGGCCATGAGGACGCGGTTCGCGGAGTGGCCGTGACGCCGGACGGCAGGCAGGCAGTGTCAGCGTCGCAGGACAGAAGCATCAGGCTATGGGATCTGCAGGACGGCAGGCAGCTGCGAGTGCTGGGCAGACAGAGGTGGTGGTTTCGTGCCGTGGCGGTGACCCCGGACGGGGGGTATGCCATCTCGGGGTCAGACGACAACACGGTGGGGGTCTGGCCTCTCAAGGAGCGAGGTGGCCCACGCACCCTTGGGCGCCACGCCGACTGGGTGTACGGAGTGGCGGTGACGCCAGACGGGGGGCGGGTCGTCTCGGCCGCGTCCGACGCGACCGTGAAGGTGTGGGATCTCGCCGTTCCTGCGCCGCGGGAGCACGCGCTCGCGAAGGTCCGTCGGCTCTCTGCAGCGGCCGTGGCGGCTCACGGGGGTGGGATAATCTGCGGGAGCAGTGATAGGCGTCTGCAGATCTGGGACTTGGGGGGACGAACTGAGCTGCACGCGCTTGTCGGACACAGGGCACTGGTGCGAGCCGTGGCGGTGACGCCAGACGGCCGCTGGGCCCTCTCAGGGGCGGCCGACGCAACGCTAAAGGTGTGGGACCTGGAGAGCGGGACGGAGCTGCGCACCATCGCATGGCACGCGGGCTGGATCTCCGCCGTGGCCTTGACGCCTGATGGACAACGCGCCGCCGCGGGGTATGGCGACGGCACCGTTAGGGTCTGGGACATACGCACCGGGCGCCAACTTCATGCGATGAAGGCCCACAACGCGCCGATCTGGGCTGTCGCGATAACGCTCGACGGGCGACGGGCTGTTTCGGGGTCTGCCGACAAGAGTGTGAGGGTGTGGGACATGCAGACCGGAGCGGAACTGCGTGCCCTCAAGGGCCACGCTCAGCCGATCTGGGCCGTCGCTGCAACGGCGGATGGGCGAAGGGTCCTGTCCGGATCAGACGACGGGACCGTGAACGTATGGGACGTTGACACCGGGGCCCGCGTGCGCTGCCTGGAGGGTCACGCCGGCCGAGTGCGTGCGCTGACATTCACATGCGAGTCACGTATCGCCATCTCTGGGTCAGCAGACACCACTGTCACGGCGTGGGACCTGGAGACTGGAACGCCCATCTGCAGCTTCTCCGCGGATGCACAAGTGCTGCTTTGTGCCATAGCCGGGGACGGGGAGACCATCGTCGCGATAGACGACGCAGGTGGGGTGCACTTCCTGGCCCTGGAGCAGCAGTAGATGAGCGGATGCATGGTTCACATTGGGAGACAGACAATGACCCAACGCGAACGCTACCTCGAAACACTGCTCTTCGGTCAACCGGACAAAGTGCCTCTGAGCCCCGGCGGGCCCAGGGAGTCCACCCGGGCGGCGTGGTATACGCAGGGGCTGCCCGAGGGGGCGAATTACCTCAGCACGCTGCTGGAGATCCTCGGCATCGAGCGGGAGCGGACGAAGCGGCAGGTCAGCGTCGGCGTGTCGTTCCGCATGATGCCCGAGTTCGACGAGAAGGTGCTGAGGCACGAGGAGGGCCACTACCTCGTGCAGGACTGGATGGGGGCCATCGTCGAGATCTCGGACGAGTTCGACTACACCTACCTGCGCAGCGCCAAGGACTTCGTCACCCGCAAGTGGCACAAGTTCCCCGTCGAAGGCCGCGACGACTGGGAGCGGATGAAGGAGCGCTACGACCCGGACACGCCCGGGCGCTTCCCGAGGGACTTCGAGCGTCGATGTAGAGCCCTCAGGAACCGCGACTACGTGACGGGCATAAGCTTCAACGGCCCTTTCTGGCAGCTCCGCGAGTGGTGCGGCATGGAGGGGCTCTGCATCCTGATGGCCGACGATCCGGAGTTCGTGGACGAGATGTGCGAATTCTGGGCCGACTTCGTCTCCCGCACCATGGCGCCGATCCTGGAGCGCGTCCAGCTCGACCGCGTGGGCATCTCGGAGGACATGGCCTACAAGGCGCACAGCATGATCTCGCCCGCCATGTGCCGCCGCTTCCTCATGCCCGCCTACGAGCGGTGGATCGGCGAGATCAAGGCCAGCGGCTGCCCCATCATCGACATGGACTCCGACGGCTACATCGGCGAGCTCATCCCGCTGTGGATCGAGGCGGGCATCAACTGCTGCTGCCCCATCGAGGTCGCCGCGCACAACGACATCGTGGAGTTCCGGCGAGAGTTCGGGAAGGACATGGCCTACCACGGCGCCATCGACAAGCGCGCCATCGCCGCCGGCGGCGAGGTCATGAAGGAGGAAGTCATGCGCGTGGTCCCGCCTATGCTGAAGGACGGCGGCTTCATTCCCGGCTGCGACCACGGCGTGCCGCCGGATATCTCCTGGCCGAACTTCATCGAATATACGCGGCTGTTGGCGAAGCTGACGGGATGGCTTTAGCGGGCTGGCGAGCCACAGGTGCTCGCCTACAGTAGAGGCCTAGAATCTTTGAAGCAGGTGAGGCACATGCCCAGAAAACTGCGACTTGGGATGATCGGCGCCGGCGAGATTACCTACAAATCCACGGGCAAGGCGATCCGGAACTCCGACCGCACCGAGATGGTCGTCGCCATGGATGTTGTGGAGGAAGTGGCCAGGTCGTTCGCGGCCGAGTATGACACGGAGTGGACGACGAGCCTCGAGGAGGTGCTGGAACGCGACGATGTTGACGCCGTCGTGATCTCCACGCCGCACAACCTGCATGCCCCGCAGACCATCCAGGCCGCCGAGGCTGGGAAGCACGTGATGGTGGAGAAGCCCATCGCCTGCACGCTGGAGCAGGCCGACGCGATGATCGACGCGTGCAAGAAGGCCTCGGTGGTGCTGATGGTGCGCCTCGTCAGTCGGTACATGCCCGCGGCACGGCGAGCGAAGGAGCTCATCGAAGCCGGCGCCATTGGAGACGTCATTGCGTTGACGTTCACCGCCGCCGGGGACAAGGCGGACAGTTACTGGACGGGCGGCTTCACGGGGCGCGTTCAGACGACGTGGCGCAAGTCCAAGGAGGAGTCGGGCGGCGGGATTCTGATCATGAACCTGGTGCACGATATCGACCGACTCCGGTACATCACCGGCCTGGAAGCCACTCGCGTGTACGCCGAATACGACACGTTCTGCACCGACGTCGAAGTGGAGGACTTCATCAGCGTCACGCTCCGCTACGACAACGGCGCCGTCGGCAACATACTGGGCTCCTCCTGCGCCCGCGGCGGACGCGGCTCGCCCAACCGCATCTACGGCACCCACGGGCAGATCATCTTCGAGGGCAGAGGGAGCCTGCAGGTGTACACGACGCGCGAAGTCCCCGGGCTGGAGAGTGGAGAGTGGACTGACCTCGAGCTCGAGTCCATGGACGGTGGGGTCCTTGCCATGGACCGCTTCGCGGCTGCCGTGCTGGATGGCGAGCCCGTGGACATACCGGGCGAAGAGGGCCGGAAAACGCTCGAGGTTATCGTGGCCGCGTATGAGTCTTGTGAATCGGGTCGGCCGGTCGTTCTGTCGAACTAGCCCCCAGCGAGGCTCACCTCCATGTCGCTCGCAGACATGATGAGCCGGGCGCCGTCGGACTCGGTCCTGTGGTCGCTGCGGGCGGAGCAGGATGAGCGCTTTCTGTAGGCTGGAAGCCTGGGATGCAGGCTGGAAGTCCCGTACGGGACCCCGCTTCAGACAGGGGCCTGCGCCCCACGGCATGACGACTGGGGAGTGAGGAGTGCCTCCATGCCGGGTCAACCGAATGTCGTCTTCCTGATGACGGACCACGCGGGCGAGAAGGCGATGGCGCCGGGCGGCCAGTGCCTGACGCCGAACCTCGATGCCCTGGCCGCCGAAGGCATCCGTTTCCGCCGCTGCTACACGACGAATGCCATCTGTTCTCCCTCTCGCGCGTCGCTGCTGACGGGGACGTACCCGTCCACGCACGGCGTGTGGGACTGCACCCACACGCAGCAGAAGGAGTGGCTCGACATCCGGCAGCATCTCGTGCACTGGCCCCAACGTCTGCACGACGCGGGCTACCGAAACGCCTACTTCGGCAAATGGCACGTCGAGCAGTCGGAGAAGCTGAAGCGCTTCGGCTGGGACGAGTACGACACCGACGTCCAGGGAGCGAGAGTGCCGCGCGTCAAGGGCACCGAGGTCGTCCTGCACAACGAGGGCTACCGCGACACCGTCCTGACTGCCGAGGCGGCGGATGGCAGCGAGCCGATCCGCCATCCGGCCATCGAGAAGGGGATCGACTTCATCCGCAGGCACGCCGACGGCGATGCGCCCTTCTGCTGCTTCGTCTCCATGATCGAGCCGGGCGGGGCGCTCGTCGCCCCCACCCAGTTCATGAGCATGTACGACGTGGAGAGCGTGCCCCTGCCCGCATCCCTCCATGACGACCTGCTCGACAAGCCCGAAATGCTCCGCCGGATCCGCGACTCGTGGAGCAGCATCACGGACGACGAGTGGCGCAGGACCCTCGCCTCGTACCTGGCCGTCATCACCTTCGTGGACCACGAGGTCGGGAGAGTGCTCGACGTGCTGCGGGAGACCGGCACGTACGACGACACCATCATCGTCTTCACATCGGACCATGGCCAGATGGTCGGCGCCAGGGGCATCATCGGCCTGGGGCTCTGCCTGTCGTACGAGGACGTGTACAACATCCCGCTCATCCTCCGCGCACCGGGCATGACCGATGGGCGCCTCGACTCCGACACGCTCGTGAGCATGGTGGACATCGCGCCGACGCTCGTGGATCTGGTCGGGCTCGAGCCGCTGCCGGATTGTCAGGGGCGAAGCCTCCGGCCTGTGCTCGAAAGGACCGCCGACGCGGACGAGTGGCGCGAGGCCTACGCTGAGTTCTACAGCCAACGCTTCTTCTACACGCAGCGACTCGTCTGGCGCGACAACTGGAAGTTCGTCTTCTCGCCCGGCGGGATAGACGAGCTCTACGACCTCGCCGACGACCCGCATGAGCGTAATAACCTGGCAGGCAACCCCGCCCATCGCGACATGCTCATCGACATGACCAAGCGCATGTGGCGGAAGATGCGGGAGATCGGCGACGAGTGGCTGTTTAACTCCGACTACCGCACGATGCGCACGGCGGCGATTGGGCCGCATTCCATCGAGCAGGAATAGCCTTCTCTGGGAGGCGATCACATGAGTCGTGACATGACCCGCCGTGAGTTCATCACGCGCACCGGGGGCACACTGCTCGGGGCGGCCGCTGTGAGGGCTATGGAGCTGCCGGCTCACGCAGAGGGAGAGGGCCTCAACATCGTCTTCCTCATGACCGACCAGCAGCATCAC
>Ga0209979_1004001_pt1 | contig 12512 bp, 11 predicted proteins | sample AnhtaG_FD_183114 | JGI IMG/M metagenome (GOLD analysis project Ga0209979, IMG submission 183114) | Deep subsurface microbial communities from Anholt, Denmark to uncover new lineages of life (NeLLi) - Anholt_01485 metaG (SPAdes) (version 2) | ecosystem: Environmental > Aquatic > Marine > Oceanic...
GTCCTGGATGGCTAGAAGGAGTTGGCGCTCTTGGTCAGTCAGCATCGTCCACCGGGAACTGGAACCTGACCTCTAGGAAGTACTCCTCCTCCGAGGGCAGGTTCAGGACCTCCAGGCTGGTCTTCTCTTCGATGGTGCGGAGGGTGCGGGCGATCTCCGTTTCGTCCTCCGAGGAGATGACGAACCACAGGTTGAGGTGATGCTCGCGCTCGTAGTTGTGGGAGATGGACGGCAGGCTGTTGATGAAGTTGGCCACCTCCTCGAAGCGCTCTGGAGGTACGTGCATGGCGACTAGGGTTCGTTCGCTGCCCAGCCGGGGAGCGTCCAGGATGGGCCCGAAGCGGCTGATGGCGCCCGCATCCACCAGCCGTCGCAGGCGTGACAGTACCTCCTCTTCGCTCATGCCCATGCGCTCTCCCAGCTTCCGGAAGGGGCGCGAGCACACGGGGAAGTCGCCCTGGGCGTGATTCAGGAGGGTACGGTCGCCGCGGTCCAGCTTGATGGGCATGGCCTGTTGACTAATCCCGCGCGGTGGGCGGGGCGTAAGGGCTGCCGGCGGGCCTAGGTGGCGCGGGCGCGCCCACGCCCGCCTCGCGTGCGGCGGGGGAGACGTAGACGCAGTAGGGCTCCGATTCCAGGTAGTCGCCGGTGACGCCAAAGGCACGGGCTCGGGAGCCCCCGCAGACGTCCCGGAAGTCGCACAGCCCGCACTTGCCCTTGAGCTTGGAGTAGTCGCGCAGGTCTCGGAAGAGGGGCGAGTGGCGGTAAATGTCCACGAAGGACTGCCTGCGGACGTTGCCTGCCGGTAGCTGGAGGAACCCAGAGGGGTACACATCGCCGATGTGGCTGACGAAGGCGAAGCCGTTGCCGTCGTTGACCCCTTTCATGGCTGACTGGCCCAGGCCATCGGCGAAGCTGTAGCCGGCGCCGGTGAGATAGATGCTGTCGGCAGGGTCGGTGGACGCGGCCCCCTGCCCGCGGGCGGCCTCGGCCTGCTCCTGCTGGCGGCGCTGGATGACCACCCGGCGGTAGTGCTGGGCGGCAGTGCTGCGCACGTCGAAGGGGGCGGTCTTGGAGAGGTCATACATCCAGTGGAAGACCTGCTCGTGCTCCTCGGGCGAGATCACATCGTCGTGGCTGCCACGGCCGGTGGGCACCAGGAAGAAGACGTTGAACATGACCGCGCCGTATCGGGCGGCGATGTCGGCGATCTGGTCCAGCTCATGGAGGTTGTAGCGGCTGACCGTGGTGCCGATCTGCAGGGACATACCCAGGTCCCGCAGGTCGTTCATTATCTCCATGGTGCGCCGGAAGGAGCCGGGGCTCTGGCGGAAGCTGTCGTGACTTTCGGCGGTGGCTCCGTCCAGGCTGATGTGGGTGCGGCTGATCCCGGCGTCGCTGGCCTTCCGAAGGCGCTGGCGGGTCACCAGGGAGGTGGCGCTGGGAGAGAAGGCCACGCGCAGGCCGGCGTCGCTGGCGTAGCGGATGAGTTCGAAGAGGTCGGGGCGCATCATGGGGTCGCCGCCGGTGATGATCAGGATGGGCCCACCGATCTCCACGAAGCGGTCAATGAGGCGGAAGCCTTCCTCTGTGCTGAGCTCGCGGGGGTCGCGCTTGGGCTGGGCCTCGGCGCGACAGTGCACGCACTTGAGGGCGCAGGCCCGGGTGACCTCCCAGGCTAAGGTAAAGGGAGTCCGGTCGAAGTCCACCGCCGCCAGCGAGGGCTTCGGGGGGGTGTCCTGGTCTGCCTTCTCCGAGTAACGCATGATAGGATCGATGGGACATCCCTGCGGGGTCTAGTTGTCGCTCGTAGAATCGTTCTAGCCCCGGGTCTCGCCCCACGTGCCAATATTATCGTCCACCGGGTACGCGCGGCGCAATGTATGAAGGCCCTTCAGCCTAACGCCCCCATGGTGTATAAATTAAGGCTGCCCCTGGGGCGGCCTTCGCCGGGTTCAACAACCAGGAGCCGTCTCCATGCCCTCATGCCGTCACCACCCCCTGGAATTCGCCTTCATCGGTTCAGGCAACGCCTTCGCCCGCGGTCGCTACTGGAGCTCCTTCCTCCTCAACGGTCGCTGCCTCTTCGATGCCCCTCCCACGGTGGTCCCCCACCTCAACAAGATGGGCCTTCCCCTCGAGGACATCGAAGTGGCCTTCATCAGCCACTTCCATGGCGATCACCTCTTCGGGTTGCCCTTCCTCCTGCTGGATTTCACCGAAGTGACCCCACGGACTAAGGACCTGACCATAGTCGGCCCGCGGGGCATCCAGCAGCGGGTAGAGGTCATCACCGAGGCGGGGTTTCCCAATGTGCCCCGCGAGGGCAAGGGATACCGCCTCCGCTACCTGGAGGTAGCGGACGGCCGTGAGGAGTCCCTGCCCCTGGCCGACGATAGCTTCACCTTCAAGGCCCTACGGGTGGAGCACTCCTCGGAGCTGGAATGCTATGGGTTTCGGGTGCAAATAGGCGACCGGGTCGTCGCCTACTCGGGCGACGCCGTTCTCAGCGACGCCCTGGTGGACTTGGCTGATGACGCGGACGCCTTCGTGGTAGAGTGCTCGTGCTGGAAGGGCTCCTGTGGGCCGCATCTCGCTCCTGAGGACATCGTCGAGCTGCGCAGGCGAATTTCGCCTCATACCACCTTCATCCTCACCCACCTGGACGCCGGCCGAGCCGACCTGGGGCTGGAAGGCGTGCTCATTGCGGAAGACTTCGCCACCTTCCGCTTGTGAGGGTCTTCCGCCTGCTGCCCCATCGGCGCCTGCTCCGCTCGGAGGCGTCTGACTATTGAGTAAACTGAGTGAAAACAGCACAGTCTCCCAAGGCCCTACTCATGGACCTTCCCCATAGGGAGTGCCCCCGCTATTCTTGACCGGGCGTAACTAGAAGGGATTCCCGTGTACGGACTGGGCATCGCTAAGGCCCTTCTCACCACCCTTAAGCACCTTATCCGGCCCACCTTTACTGTCCAGTACCCGGAGGAGATGCGCCCCATCCCTCCACGGGCCCGCACCAGTCTCCTCTGGTTCGAAGAGCGCTGCACCGGCTGCTCAACCTGCGCCCAGGCCTGCCCCGACGGCTGCATCCTGGTGGTCACCTCTCCCGTAGGGGACGGCTCCCTGAACAAGGACCGCTACGAGATCGACTTCCGTATCTGCATGTACTGCGGCCTCTGCACCGAGGCCTGCCCCTATCGGGCCATTCAGCCTGGTGGGCCCGTCGAAGACGTGGTGTATGACCTCCACTACCTGTACCGGGATAAGCACGCCCTCACCAGAATGGCCCACGAGTACCTGAGGGAGCACGATTTCACCTATCCCCACGGGGAGCGGGCCCCGCGGGAGGTCATTGAGTTGGTTCAAGCCCAGGAGACCGCCAGCGTCAGGGAATAGCCGTGGCCAAGCTCACCATCAACGGCCGGGAGATCGAAGCGCCTGAGGGCGCCCCCCTCGTCGAGGTCATCAAGCAGAACGGCTTCTACATCTCCAGCCTCTGCTACATCGACGGCCTGCCCCCCTACGCGGGCTGCCGCACCTGCCTGGTGGAGATCGAGGGCGCCCCTGGTCTCCAGCTCGCCTGCAGCACCCAGGTGCGCGATGGCATGGTCGTGCGCTCGGATACTCCGGAGGTGAAGGAGGCCCGCCAGGCAGTCCTCTCCATCATCAACGCCAATCACTCCGACCGCTGCCTCACCTGCCACCGCCGTGTCAGGTGTATGCCCGGCGACATCTGCCTGCGCGACGACGTGGTGACCCATCGCTGCGTGACCTGCGCCAAGAACTATCGCTGCGAGCTCCAGACCACCAACGAACTCCTGAAGATGGAGAGCTACGAGCCCTGGGAGGGGGAGGAGCGCACCTACTACCAGAAGGAGCCGCCCGAGCCGGACCGCGTCAACCCCTTCCTGGAGTTCGACCCCCAGATGTGCATCATCTGCACCCGCTGCGTGCGCGCCTGCCATGACATCCGCCACACCGGTGCCATCACCCTGGCTTGCAGGGGCTACGAGACGCGCATCGCCTTCGGGGTGGGCGGTGCCGTCCACGAGTCCAACTGCGACTTCTGCGGCGCCTGCCTCGACGTCTGCCCCACCGCCACCCTCATGGAGAAGCCCAACAAGTGGATCGCCCGCACCGAGGACTGGGTCTCCACCACCTGCAACTCCTGCAGCGTTGGCTGCACCATAAGCATGGGTGTCCGCAACGGCAGGGCGGTCATCGTCAAGCCTGACCGTCTGAACCTCGTCAGCGACGACCAAATCTGCGTGCGCGGCCGCTTTCACTACGACGCCATCAAGGACAGCGAACACCTCTCCCGCCCCCTGCTACGGCGGGATGAGATTCTCAGGCCCTCCTCCTGGGAGGAGGCGCTGGAAACGGCCGCAGAACGCCTGGCCCAACTGCGGGAGCAGCACGGGCCCGGGGCCATCGCCTTCCTGGGCTCCCCCTTCGCCACGAACGAGGAGAACTACCTCCTCCAGAAGCTGGCCCGCGAGATCGTGGGCTCCACGCACATCGACTTCACGGTCGGGCCCGTGGCCCGGGCTGCCGCCGAGGCCTTGACCGCGGCCTTCGGCACCGAGGCCCTCCCGGGGGACATGACCGACATCGCCTCCGCCAGGACCCTGCTGGTCGTGGCCGACGACCTGGAGTCCAGCCACAACGTCGCCGCCCTGCGGGTGAAAGACGCAGTGGTACGCAGCAGCGCGCGGCTCATCGTGGTCAGCCCCCGCTACGGTGAGGTGTGTGACTTCGCCGAGCCCTACGGAGGCGTGTGGCTGCGAGCCGAGGCCGGCGGCGAGGCCGCAGCCGTGGCCTCCCTGGTCGCCTCCCTTGCCGCTCGCCGTGAGGTCGTCGCTGCTGCCGAGGCCGAAGGGCTCAGCGCTGTCGAGGCCGTGACCCGCGCACCCAAGGCACCCGGCGTCGAGACCGAGGCCCTGGAGCGTGCCGCCACTATCCTGGCGCAAGCCGCCGCAGACCGCGAGTCCGGCCTCGCCGTCATCTACGCGCCTAACCACATCGGCGCTGTCGCCGCCGGGGAGACCGCCAGGGCCGTGGCCAACATCGCCCTCCTCTGCCGGGGGCGCGAGGGCGGTGCCCGCTCCCTTCACGTTCTGCCTGTCGAGGCCAACGTCAACGGCGCCCGCGACATGGGCGTCGCGCCGGACCTGCTGCCGGGTCGCCGGCCGGTCGAAGGGGAGCCTGGGCTGGGATTCCAGCAGATCGTCGAGGCCGCCGGGGGGGGGAGCATCAGGGCGCTGGTCGTGCTAAAGGACAACCCGCTCATGTTCGCGCCGGCGAAGGGCGCGGTGCGAGAGGCGCTGGGAAAGCTGGACCTCCTGCTGGTCATCGATGATCTGCTCACGGACACGGCAAAGCTGGCGCACGTGGTCCTGCCCGATGTGCCCGCCTATGGCAGAGAAGGCACCTTCACCAGCGCCGACCGCCGCGTGCTGCGCCTGCGGCTGGCCGTGGACGCCTCGGGAGAGGCCCGGCCCGCCTGGCGGGCCCTCAGCGAGCTGGGACAGCGGCTGAGCACGCGGCTCTCCGCCGGCGTGGAGTTCAGCTACGATGGGCCGGCGGCGGTCATGGAAGAGATCGGCAAGGTCGTGCCCGCCTATGCCCCCTTCCGCTACGGCGATTTCACCCTCTGGGGTAAGGGCCGCGCCCTGGACGGCGCCGCTCCGGAGCGCGCCGTCCTTCAGCTCGTCGCCGCGCCCGAGATCGCCCCGGCCGACGGCACCTTTGCCCTGCTCACCGGACGTACCCTCTATACCAGCCTGGAGGGCGCCTGCCTCCACTTGCCCGAGGCCGACAAGCTCCAGCGCGAAGAGTTCGTGGAGGTGCACCCCGCCGACGCCGCGGACCTGCGCATCGGCCGGGGCCAGCAGGTCGCCCTGGCCAACGGCACGGCAGAGCTGGTCCTGCCCGTCCGGCTGACCGAGGCAGTCCCCCGAGGCGCCGTGTTCGTTCCCCTCTACTACGATGGCGGCGCGGTGACCGCCCTCGTCGCGCCGGAGGATGGCCTGGCGGGCCCGCCACGAATTAGGCTGGCAGCGCGCAGCGAGGACTAGTTGCCCAGGCCGTCTCCAAGACTTAGCGGCCTGCTTTGAGCCAGGCCAGGTTGCCGCGCTGCCGTTGTCCACCACGCACTCCCCTGAACGCCTGCCTCTCCAGGGCGATGAGGATTGTAGAACCCAACGAGTACAAGGTCTTGCAAGCGGTTGGAGGCACTGCTATAATGCCGTCAAACGGGCCGCGTTCAAACCTTTAAATCCGGTCCGGCGAGGCCGGGAAGGGACAACAGTGGTGGCCTGTCAGGCTACGCAGAGCCAAGCAGTCAGTTCAAGGGGGATGGCCTCCTGTCCGCGTGAGGCGGGCGGGAGGTTTTTCTATGGCTGAGAGCATCATCATGTCGGAGCAGGATATGCGGCGCGTCATCCTGCGCATCGCCCACGAGATCGTGGAGAACAACCGTGGCTGCCAGGACCTGGTGTTCGTAGGCATGCGCACCCGCGGCGTGCCCCTGGCGGAGCGCCTCGCCGCGGCCATCCGCGACTTCGAGGGGGAGGAGGTTTCGGTAGGAGCTCTCGATATCGGCCTCTACCGGGACGACCTGCCCGCCCGCGGGGTGGAGGTGCGCATCAAGCCCAGTGAGCTCCCCACCGACATCGCCGATAAGCGGGTGGTGCTGGTGGATGACGTCCTCTACACCGGGCGAAGCATCCGCGCTGCCCTGGACGCCCTCATCGACTACGGGCGCCCCCAGCGCATCCAACTCGCCGTGCTGGTGGATCGCGGCCACCGGGAGCTGCCTATCCGGGCTGACTTCGTGGGCAAGAACATCCCCACGTCCCACCGCGATGACGTTCAGGTCATGTTGCGGGAGATCGACGGTGACGACCGGGTGGTCATAACTCCAGTCGAGGGGGAATAGTCATGTCGAGCAATGCCGTGGAGAGAAGGGGAAAGTCCTCAGCAGCGGCGGTGCGGGAGCCTCCCGGGGAGCCTCTCCCCTCGGCGGTGGGGGCCTGGCAGCGTCGCCACGTCCTGGACCTGGACGACTTCTCCAGCGAGGAGATCTCCCTGGTCCTGGAGACCGCCGACGCCATGAAGGAGGTGCTCGCCCGCGAAGTGCCCCGGGTGCCCACGCTGCGCGGCACCACCATCATCACCCTTTTCTACGAGTCCAGCACCCGCACCCGCTCCTCCTTCGAACTGGCGGGGAAGGTGCTGGGTGCCGATGTCATCAACGTCTCGGCGGCCGCCAGCAGCGTGCAGAAGGGGGAATCCATTATCGATACCACGCGCACCCTTCAGTCCGTTGGCGCAGACATCCTGGTGATGCGGCACAAGGCCTCGGGGGCGCCCTACCTGGCGGCCCGCCACGCCGACATCAGCGTCATCAACGCCGGCGATGGCTGGCACGCTCACCCCACCCAGGCCCTCCTCGACCTGTACACGATGCGCTCCCGGCTGGGCGATGTCCGCGGTCGTAAGGTGGTCATCGTAGGCGATATCACCCACAGCCGGGTGGCCCGCTCCAACCTGTGGGGCCTCACCGCCATGGGCGCCCAGGTGGTGCTGTGCGCCCCGCCTACCCTCTTCCCCGTGGGACTGGACCCGGCCGACCGCGACGGCTGCGACGAGCTGGCCCTGCCACCGGTCCGCTTCGACACGAACCTGGACCGGGCCATCGAGGGAGCGGACGTGGTGATGGCCCTGCGCATGCAGCTCGAGCGGCAGCAGAGCGGCCTGGTGCCCAGCCTGCGCGAGTACTCCCGCTTGTACCAGGTAAACAGCCAGCGCATGGCTCGGGCGGCGCCGGGCGTCTTCGTCATGCATCCCGGCCCCATGAACGAGGGCATCGAGATCTCCATGGAGGTGGCCCACGGAGCCCGCTCCCTGGTGGAGGAACAGGTTGCGAACGGGGTGGCTGTACGTATGGCCCTGCTGTATCTGCTGGCGAGGCGACGATGATGACGACTGACCAACCGCCCATCCTCATCCGCGGCGGACGGGTGCTGGACCCCGGCCGTGGCATCGACTTCCTCGGCGACGTGCTCATCGAGGGCGGCCGCATCGCCGCTATCGACGAGCGTGTTGAGTCCCCCGAAGCCGAAGTGTTCGACGCGTCCGGGCTGCTGGTCTGCCCGGGGCTGGTAGACATCCACTGCCACCTGCGCGAGCCTGGCTTCGAGTACAAGGAGACCATCGAGACGGGGACCCGGGCGGCCGCCCGGGGCGGCTTCGCCACCGTCTGCTGTATGCCCAACACGGACCCGCCCGCGGATAGCCGGGCTACAGTGGAGTACGTCCAGCGCACTGCCGCCGCGATGGGAGCAGTGCGGGTGCTGCCCATCGGCTGCGTGAGCCGGGGCCGTCAGGGGCACGAGCTGGCGGAGATGGGCGAACTGGCCGAGGCGGGCGTCATCGGCTTCAGCGACGACGGCAGCCCCGTGGCCGACGCTGCCCTGATGCGACGGGCCCTGGAGTACGTCTCGGCCTTCGGGCTGCCCATCATCAACCACTGCGAGGAGACCTCCCTCTCTACGGAGGGGGTTATGCACGAGGGCTGGGTGGCAGTGCGTCTGGGCCTGCACGGTCAGCCGCCTGCGGCCGAGGAGGCCATGGTGGCCCGCGACATCTCGCTGGCAGAGCTCACGCGGAGTCATGTGCACATCGCCCACGTGAGCACGCGCGGCTCCGTGGAGCTCATTCGTCACGCCAAAGAGCGGGGCGCGCCCGTCACCGCCGAGGTCACCCCCCACCACCTGACCCTGACCCACGAGGCGGTGGCCTTTACTGCCGAGGGCGCCAATACCCTGGCCTACGACACCAACGCCAAGGTGAACCCGCCCCTGCGCGCCCGCGACGACCTGGACGCCTGCCTGGAAGGGCTGCGGGACGGCACCATCGACGCCATCGCCACGGACCACGCCCCCCACGAGGCGGTGTCGAAGATGTGCGAGTTCGACCAGGCGGCCTTCGGCATCAGTGGCTTCGAGACGGCGCTGGCGGCCTGCCTCTCACTGGTGCACGAGGGCAAACTTGACCTGCCGACTCTCATCTACCGTATGACCGCCGCGCCGGTGGCTGCTCTGGGTCTGGAGCGCTTCGTGCCCGGCCTGGGCTCCCTGGCCGTCGGCGCGCCGGGCGACGTGACCGTGATCGACCAGGAGGCGCTGTGGGTGGTGGAGCCGGAGGCCTTCGCCTCGAAGGGGAAGAACACGCCCCTGGCCGGCCGAACGCTCCGCGGACGCGCGGTGGTGACGATGGTGGAAGGGCGAGTCAGCTTCTGTGCGGAGGCTGCGATAGCGTCATGAGTCAGCCCAGACCAGGCAGAAATGATCCGTGCCCATGTGGGAGCGGCAAGAAGCTCAAGAAGTGCCACGGCACATGGCCACCGCCCGCTGACCGGGGATGGCCCGAACGCACCGAGGCCTTCGACGTACGCCCACAGCGCACCCCGGAGCCTATCCTTCATCACTTGGTGCAGAAAGACGGCAAGTGGGAGAGGCGGCCGGGGCTGCTAGCCGCCCGATTGATCACGGTCCCGCGCGGGCTGCTGGATGAAGAGATCGATGGCCTCATGAACAAGCACGGAACAGCTCTAGGTGAGCTAGACCTTCCTCCAGGAGAGGATCGCCGGCTCCAATCGAGGCTGGCAGCGGTTCGTCACAAGCTCCACGCGGCGAACTATCACTTAAGGAATTACCGGTCTGCCGAGGAGCAGAAGACCAGCGACTTCAAGACGTCGCACTCGCCACCCGCCGGCGTGGAGATAGCACAGCAAGATCCGCGTCTCGTATACGAGGTTGAGGCATTCTTGTTTCAGGCCAGGAGCTGCCTCGACATGCTTGCGCGAGTGGTGGCGCACGTCATGAGGTTCAGTGGCGACAGTTTCGGAAGCCAGGGCGACGACCTAGTGAAGCAGCTTGAGAACAATGCCCCAACGAGGGTGCAGTCAGTCTCCACGGCATTGGTGGCACTCATAAGGCATGTCCAGCAATCCTGGGTGGACGAGCTTGTTCGCATGCGCGATCAGATTACGCATCGCTCTGCCCTGGAGAGGTTCGAGTGCTTCCTGGAGGAGCCATATCGCGGCGGGCAGACGGCGAGAATCCACTACCCAACAATGCCAGATGGACAGCGGGCGCTGCACTTCTGTGAACGCATTGAGAGGGAACTGAAGGCGTTTGCCGACGAGTTCCTCGGGCTGACACTTGAGGCGCAGCGGTTAGTGACAAAGACCGAGTCAGCATGACTGCAATGGCCCACCGTAAAGCCCTCGTGGCCGGTGAAGGGGGCTCCCTGTCCACTAGCCAGCCCTTCAGGCTGCAATGTTCCATCTGGGCCCGGGGCGCAGCCCCAGGGGCGGGCCGGGCGGGCTCCTCTGCAGGGGTAGGGGCGGCGGCGCGGGGGCAGAGGAGGCGAGACCGTGAAGGACCTGGCTTCGGGCTGCCACCGCGCCTTGGCCCGCAGATGCGCAGAATGGTAGGCGTATGACTTTGGAGAAGGCCCTTCTCGTCCTCGAAGACGGCACCGTGTACACGGGACGGGCCTTCGGCGCTCGGGTAGCTGCCCACGGCGAGGTCGTCTTCAACACCTCGATGACCGGCTACCAGGAGGCGCTCACCGACCCCTCCTACGCCGGCCAGATCCTGGTGATGACCTACCCCCTCGTGGGCAACTACGGCGTCAACCCGGAGGACAGCGAATCGCGCCGCATCCAGGTGCGAGGCTTCGTGGTCCGCGAGGACTGCGACATCCCCAGCCACTGGCGCAGCCAGGGCACCCTCCACGACTACCTGTCGGCGGCGGGCGTGCCGGGCATCGCCGGCGTGGACACCCGTGCGCTCACCCGCCACCTGCGCTCCCAGGGCGTCATGATGGGCGCCATCACTCAGGACGAGTCGCCCGAGCAGGTGCTCGCCCGCCTCCAGGAGATGCCCCGCTACGAGGACGTGGACTACGTGCGCTGGGTGAGCACCCAGGAGCCCTATGAGTGGCCCCACCCTGGCGCAACTGACGGTCGTCACATCGTGGTGTTGGACCTGGGGCTCAAGTACAACATCCTTCGCATCCTGCGAAGCCTGGGATGTCGGTCCACCGCCGTCCCCTGCGGTGCCAGCGCCGAGGCCATCCTGTCGATGCGGCCCGACGCTGTCCTTCTCTCGCCCGGGCCGGGCGACCCCGCCCTGCTGGACTACGCCGTGGAGACAGCGCGGGGCTTGATCGGCCGCATCCCGATCATGGGCATCTGCCTGGGGCATCAGGTGCTGGCCCAGGCCTTCGGCGCGAGCACCTTTAAGCTCAAGTTCGGACATCGCGGTGCCAACCACCCCGTGCGCGAGCTGGCCACCGGCCGCGTGTACATCACCGCCCAGAACCACGGCTACGCCGTAGACCCCGAGAAGTTGCCGCCGGCGGTCGAGGTCAGCCACATCAACCTGAACGACGACACGGTGGAGGGCCTGCGACACCGCGAGCTGCCCATCCTCGCCATCCAGTACCACTCGGAGGCCTCGACCGGGCCGCTGGACAATGTGTATATGTTCGAGCGCTTCCTGGAGATGCTGCCATGACCGGCGAGCCCACCTACCGACAGGCTGCTATCCAGGACGCCGAGGCCATCGCCGGGATCATCGCCACCATCGTGCAGGAGCCGAATCCCGTCGCATTCGAGGGCCCCATGTCCGCCGAACAGGTGCGCACCTGGTTCACCCGCCTGGGCGAGCAGGGCGCCGTCTTCCTCTGTCTCATCGATGGCAAGGTCGTGGGCTTCAGCGCCCTGGACTTCGATACGCAGCAGCCGGAGACGGCTATCCTGGGCGTGTGGATGCTGCCGGAGCACCGACGGCGGGGCCTGGGCACGGCGCTGGCTCAGTATGCCCTCGACTTCGCCCGGGAGAGGGGATACCGGCGCATCCGGGGGCGTCTGCCCGAGCAGAACGAGGTGGCGCTCAGCTTCCTATCGGGCATCGGGGCGCTGGTGCCCCTCTACAACCCGGACGCCGTATTCGAGCTGCCGCTGTGATTGTGACAGTAGATGATTCGTCGCATTGACCCAATCGGTAGGACCGCTTTCGGGGCGCTGTGCATCGCCGGGGCGGCGGCCATCGCCGCGCCCGTGCTCCTGCTGGCCGGCGCCGTGGGAGCCATCGTCTTCGGCGCTACCGGCGACGTGGTCTACGCCATCGTCTTCTGGCTGCTGGCCTGGGCCATGGCCATCTTCTCGGCGGGACTGGCCCTGGGCATCTTCTTCAGCGCCTTCCCCCTCTCCTCGGACTGGATCACCGAGTGGCCGGGCTACGCCGTGGCCCTGACCCTGGGCGCGGCGACCGTCGCTCTCATGGCGCTTCTGCTCTTTCCGGTGCCCGCGCCCATCTACGTGGCGGTCATCGTCCCGCTGCTGTTGTGCTTCGGCGGGGGCTTCGGGGTGGCCGGACGGCTGGCCGGGCTGAAGGCGCCCAGCGCCCGGCCCCGGCCGCGCGCGGCCAGGCGGA
>Ga0209979_1004003_pt1 | contig 12497 bp, 16 predicted proteins | sample AnhtaG_FD_183114 | JGI IMG/M metagenome (GOLD analysis project Ga0209979, IMG submission 183114) | Deep subsurface microbial communities from Anholt, Denmark to uncover new lineages of life (NeLLi) - Anholt_01485 metaG (SPAdes) (version 2) | ecosystem: Environmental > Aquatic > Marine > Oceanic...
TTTGTACTGTACTCCTAACATAATTTTGTCCTTTCGTTTGACTTTTTCATTGCCCCTTTTCTAAATAAACCAACCCGCAACTTGCAGGTTTATGTAGTCATAAGTAACGTTAGATATTCTGTATTTTATTTTGAGGTCTGGACTTACGGGTATGATAGCGCTAAATCCATGCCCAATATAAGCTACCTGCTGAATGAACAGGCCTTTTAGATAATTTCCTGAGTATCCGGCCCTGGCAAGGCATACTTCAACGTTGTTGGTATTACCTTTGAACGCACCCCACAAAAGCACGGCAGTAGTACCAGCGGGTATGATACCCGACAAGTCCAAGTCGTGATATTGATAGTCGGTAGTCAAATCGGTTTTAACAAAGTCGTAGCTTTCTTGGTCTGCTTTCACCATTAACCTTTGTCCGTATGTAGTTGCCAACATATTTTGTCCCTTTCTAAATTTGTATTCTTAATTTACGGCTAAAGAATCACCCAGCTTATTCACCCAAAATGTCCGGATTATCGCACTGTTTCTCGTTTCATCATTGACATTGCTTCTTATCGACCGTTATTCTTGCCCTCCATTTTCTTCCCGACGAGTCCCAGCAAACTCCCTTAAAAGAAGATGACTTTCCGGTCCTCTTTTTTGAGTTTTGCTGATTTTCTTCTTTTGTGCATACTCTCAAGTTTGCTTTCCTGTTGTCAAGACCATTTCCATTTATATGGTCAACTTCCATTCCCTCTGGCGGATTCATTAACTCTCGGTGCATATAGATTGTTTTTCTATCTTTAGTACGCCTGGCACACCTCTTTCCCTGTAAAGTAACATTCATACACCAACGATATAGGTTGAGCATTCTCAAATCTTCTGTATCAACGATTGCGTAAGAACCATAAGACAGTGGGATTAATGATACAGAATCTGGTATATTTGCTAATTTATTAAACATAGTTTAATTGCTTTCAGGGTCTATGATATACAGATTACATTTTCTGTTGTCGTAAGGATTCCCGTTTTTATGCCCTACTTGAACATGAGTTGGAACGCCAAGTATCTCGTTTGCTAATAGTTTTATAGCACCGTCCATATCGACCCTAAGTATGTCAACGTCTTGTTCTTTCGCTAATTCTTGCAGGGTAAGATTTCTGGGATTCTGCTCGTTGTGTTGTTCTTTTTTCGCCATGTTTATAAGTCCATCATAAATCTTAAGGCCATCGCACCGACCGCTTTGACCTCGTATTTCATAGCTTCTATATTACCTTTTCTCGATACGCTACTCTTGATTATTTTCCAAACTTCATCCAGCTCCTCAAGTATCACTGCGTAAGCCTCGTGCGGACTGTTGAATGCGGGATGTTTTTTCTTAGCTGCACAGTATTCTTCATAGATAAGAATCAGGTTGTTTCTCTCTGTTTGCGGAATTTTGTTTAAATCTGTCATTTTTCATTGCCCCTTTTCTGATTCATTTATTCAGGTCTAACATAAATCTCAATGCGATTGCACCGACGATTTTGATTTCTTCCCTTAATTCACCTCTACTGGATTCTGTCCAGGGCTTTTCTTCGTGATTTAATAAAAAGAGTGTCCCTTCTAGTTCTTTGAGGATAATCTTGTATGCTTGCTCTGGATTATCAAAGTTAGGATGTCTATCTCTGAATTCAAGATATTTCTGATAAATGAGTTCAAGTGCAATTCTATCTTGTTCTGGAATCTTGTTAAGGTCAACCATCCGACAAATATCCTAACTCTTTTTTGAGGATTGATGTAAAGACGGCTGCCGGATTACGACTTTTCGGGCCGGAAGCCTCAAGTGCAAAATCAATAACGCGACGATATATTGTATTCTCGTTGAATTTACCATCGTTGCATTTTCTCGTAATCCAATGTGATATTTGTCTGAATGCTGTTCGGTCTGATATATTTTTCGGGTTAATTATTATTCTTAGAGCGCGTTCAAATTGCAGAGCCTTTTCCTCAATAGTCTCTGCGTTTATTATGTCAATGCCCCTTTCAAGCATTACTTTTTTAAGCTTTACTTCATCCATGCTTTTTATCACCCTCTGACATTCTACTTAAATTTAATCTTAAGATTTCCCGGGTATATCACTACGTGCGTTCCTTTAGTGTAAAATTTACCTGGGATGGTTACGGAAAATACATATAAAGTATCATGATTCGGATGTTCATATAATCCTATTCCAGATACAAGTGTATCTTTAAGGAATTTATTGAAAAAGATAGTCTCCTTATTTACGATAACGCCCGGTGATTCTTTCGCCCAATTACAAGTCGGAATTAATATCCTTTCGTAATTTTCGTCATCTGGTTCGTAAAATGAACCTTGTTCCTTATCGCGAATTAAAATCGCGGCTTCAAATACGAAAGGTATCAATTCTACTTTTCCAAATAGATGATTCAGAATATCGTTATTAAAAGTAGCAGTGAATGGCATTCTTTCCCTTTCGTAATAGAAAAAAAGCTCAAGTTCATTCGAATACGTATTCGAAGTAACGTAGTCGTAATCACGAGTCGTTTCGATTTCGTAACCACATAATAGGAGCTATCTGCGTATTTGATACGAATTTTCCACTATTAAATTACAAATGTAATCTTCATAAACCTATATACAGTAACGAATAAAAAATTTTTCGATTTTTTTTATTTTTGCCTTTACCTATCAGCGGTTTTGATTGAAAATCTGTTAATATGGGTAAGAAGGCTAAAAGTGAATCAGTCCGGCAACTCCATAGCAATCAAAGAAGGCCTGACGGAAATGATTTGAAAAGTGTCGGCGGAGAGACAATTTTGGACATTAAAAATGGAGATTGCTTGTTATACCGACCTTAAAACAACCGATTTTTTACGTAATCAATAAGTCCGATTCTTCCTATTCGAATAACGTCACTACCGACCGCGTAGAGCTTGTCCCAGGTACTACTCTGCGTAGTAGCTACGCTACGTAGCACGAGCTTGCAAGGAGATAACTATATTAGTTACGTCGCAACGGACGGTTCGACTCCGCTCACCATGAAGAAAGGCCGGGCAGCTTGCCGGCGAATACATGGCGAAACTGCTCAATGGCAGAGGATAGAAAACAGAGGACAGAAAACAGAGAACAGAAAACAAATGACAGATTTCTGACTTCTGACATCTGACCTAGTCACCAAGGAAAACCTGGACCAACCCGAAATTCGTGAATTGCTCAGCCCCGATCTAAGTAAATGGCTGAAATAGTGGACTCCTCACGAGGAGAAGTGATACGACAACGAAGATACATAAAAAAAACACAACCTTGAGTCCGCCGGTGGCGGATAAGCTGTTTTACCCATTTTAACTATCCTCCGTTCGTCACTCTCCCTGAAGTGCGGTGTTTAGGCCGGTACACTCACATTATTATACCTGATTGACCTTGTGCCGGTAAGAGTGTTGTGTAGGAGCATAAGAGTACAGGACCACCCTTCGACAAGCTCAGGGCAGGCTGGGCTGCCTACAATTATTTGGTTTATTTTTATTGATTTTTCACAGTCACTCTATTATGTTAAGGTGTTTGTAGGGCATGTTCTTTCGTCTCTCAAGAGTATGCCCCTAATAAAGCAAAAAAGAGAGATGTTATTTAAACGGCTTGTAAACAGGCCAAGGAGAAGTAGAAGTGACTACAGGCATAGTAAAATGGTTCAGTTCGAGAAAGGGATTTGGTTTTATTGTCCCGGATGATGGCAGCGATGACTTGTTCGTCCACCACTCCGAAATTAAGACCGATGGTTATGCATCACTTGAGGAAGGTCAGAAGGTCGAGTTCGAGGTCGGACAAGGCAAAAAAGGCCCATGTGCGACCAACGTAATCCCCGGCTAAGCAAAAAGCGGGGCTTGAGAACCGAAAGGCCCTGCTAAATGGCTGGGCCTTTTCATGTATTTTTTTCTTCGAAGGTAATCTTGTTTTTCACTTTTGACTGCCCTGATGAAGATGGCAGGCAGAAGCTTGGAACTCGAGAAAAATCGACCGGGTGGTTAAGATTTCTTAGGCTTATTGTATCGGATTCGTTATAATTGGCAGGAGAAGTACCTCAGAGCAAAGTTGAGGAGGTTCTAATAGAAAAGGGCAATATAGTAATGTTGAACGATTACAGAAGGAGGACCGAATGTTATCACACGATATAGGATTGGTTTCGAGACGCGGCTTCATCGCAAAAAGCGTTGCCGCCGCAGCCGTGTTGGCCTCGAGTGTGGATGGAGCATCGCAGGACCAAAAGAAAAAGCAACGAACAAAGAAAAGGAGCCGTCGTCGATTCCCAATCGGGCTTCAGCTTTACTCGGTGCGTGAAGACTGCAAGCGAGACCTGCCGGGCACGATTGCCGCCGTGGCAAAGATGGGCTACAAGGGCGTTGAATTCGCTGGTTACTACGACCGCACCGCCGGGCAATTGCGCAAGATGCTCGATGACAACGGCCTGGTGTGCTGTGGAACGCACACAGGGCTGGATACGCTGCTCGGAGACAATCTGCGCCGGACCATCGCGTTCAACAAGACATTGGGAAACAAGTACCTCATCGTTCCCGGATTACCTGGAAAGTACAGGAGCTCACACCAGGCCTGGCTCGATACCGCGAAGCTCTTCAACGAGCTGGCGGAAAAAGTCAAGCCGCACGAAATGCTTGTCGGCTACCATAATCACAGTATCGAATTCACAGCAATGGACGGTGAGCTGCCCTGGGACACCTTCTACGGTAACACGCGCAAGGATGTGATTATGCAGATTGATGTGGGCAACGCAATACACGGCGGCGCGGACCCTCTTCCCTACCTCTACAAGTACCCGGGTCGGGCGATCACCGTGCACGTAAAGGAATTCAGCAAGACGAACAAAAAAGCTCTTATTGGAGAAGGCGACGTTAACTGGAAAGCCTTTTTCGCTCTTTGCAAAGCGGTCGGCCAGACCGAGTGGTATATTGTCGAACAAGAGAGTTACGCCTATCCGCCTCTCGAGTGTGTCGAACGGTGTCTCAGGAACCTTCGTAAGATGAAGCTGATATAGCGTATGCGGGCATATCTTGACCTATCTAATTTGGCGTGTCATCTTCGTGCAACTTTTGTATACACTTCAAGACTCTATATTCCTCCAAGATTAGAACCTTTCAAACGTTCGTGAATTCATAAATAATTCTTCGTGCTTAAAGTTTTATTCTGTGGAAGCTTTCGTATTCTAATTTATAATAGTTTTTGTGCAGGCAAGTGTCAACGAGAAGTATAAGAGCTTTGTTTCATAATATTTTTTAATGAGAGATGAAATGAAAAGATATTTTTCGATAATGCGTCCCTCTCATTGGAGTAAAAACGGTTTTGTTTTTGCTGGCTTGATATTCGCCGGGAAACTTCTTGGCCCGGCTGATGAAGTGCTTTGGGCTGTTGGCAGGGCGATTGGTGGTTTTTTTTGTTTTTGTTTAGCTGCTTCGGCTGTCTATATCCTCAACGACATAATCGACCGTAAGAGAGACTGCCTCCATCCCGAAAAATGCAAGAGACCCATAGCAGCGGGCAGCGTAATAATTGGTTATGCCCTTGTGATCTCTGCCTTATGTGCTGCGGTAGCGATTATTGGCGGTTTTCTACTTAGCCGGTCCTTTGCAATTATCATCCTGACATATATTACGCTGATGATTCTCTATTCGCTTGTGCTAAGAAGAATAATGATTTTAGATTGCGTGGTGATATCGATTGGTTTTTGCCTGCGGGCTATTGCCGGGGTTGTTGTCTTGCAGGACGAAGAAGTATTTATCTCACCCTGGCTGATTATTTGTACCTTTGCTTTGTGCCTGTTTCTGGCCTTTGGCAAACGTCGCAGTGAAATAGCCCAGCTTCGCCAAGACAGCGAGTCATTTCGCAATACACTGGCAGGCTATACACCCGAACTGCTGGCACACATGCTCGACGTAACCAGCGGTCTGGCAGTGGTATGTTTTCTGCTTTATGCTATGGACGACAGAACGTTCCAGATTTTCGGTAATAATAATCTTGTCTATACTACACCCCTGGTTTTGTACTGCATCTTCCGTTTTAGTGCGCTGATACAAACGGGCAAATACTCAGACCCGGTACAGCTTATTCTCAATGATTTGCCGTTTCAGATTGGCTTTGTACTTTGGGTTTTGTCGTGTATTGGAATCATTTACGCCGATAAGCTCGCTGGCTTTGGCGGCATTTAAGCGTATTAGCTGCCAACCCCGGGTGAAACCCAGAGTTGATATGACACAAACTTTGTCAAACCATAATGTGGTAGTGTCAAGATGTGGTAGTGTCAAGAACTGCAATCATATGAAGCACATACAAAAGCACTGGATACCGAAAATAATCAATCTATTTTATTTATTTTCTTTCAAGGAATAAATTCTTAAACCCGGAACTCCTTCGCTTGTTATTTCTGTATAGCTGGATAAAATTTGAGACTCATCATTGGATTCGTCCCAAACTAAGTAGTAATCGATATTATTCTTGCTCAATTCAGCCGGTAGGTCCTTTTCAGCAATATTGTTATATGCTTCGCCATAATATTTACTATTTAAATAATATGATAAGTACAGTGACTTATGCCGCTCTTTGTTCGATGCAATGTTTCCTTGTATGCCATACTGATTTTTCAATATTTTACTTAAGGTATATATATCCTTGTTTGTATTGATGCTTTGAATTAGATTCTTTAATGGCATCGCAACAAACGACAAGATGAAAAGCATTAGTACTATTTTCTTCCTGGGATTATCAGAGGCCTCTTTTTGATATAGTATATTAAGAAGATATCCGCCCATAAGTATCAGCTGGACATAAATAATCCATAGATATCTTTCATCCAAGCAAAGTGGAATGTAGCCGGCGGAATATATCGCCATAGTTACCAGTGGAAAAAACGTGTTCTTTTGTGAAATTAGTTTATCAGGTGACCGAATACAAAGTAATAGACTTGCGATAATTATTGGAATTGCCAGGAAGGAGAATTTGCTGTAGATATAAATTGTTCTATAAATATTTTTGAAGATTAATATTAATTGATGTTTGAAAGAAGCCCATGATTGCATTGGACTCCAAGGCTTCATTTCAATATAAGAAGGGTCTTCCTCTGCACTTACTGCGGTTTCGTTAGTCGGTTCTGCAAAACCCTTAAGGGCAGGCTGACCTATCGATTCCGGGCCTACACGTTCGTAGTTGTATTTGCCCGCTGTTCCGAACGTTATTTTATTGTATTTATTGCTTATTATGTATATCCAGCTCCCGCTGATAACGAAAAAGATAGCCAGGCCGGAAAAGAGATTTAGCAATACATTTTTCTTTTTCTCTTTTGTCATGCCGTTGAAATAATGAAATACATTAAACAATAAAAAGTGAAAAATAAAGAAGGGGAAGACATAACTTCTGGACAAATATGCGGTTGCGCCTAATGCTCCACAGAATATACCTTTATATCCCCTGCTTGAATAGTGAGCGTTAAATATAACATTTAGGTAATAAACAAGAATACACACCCCCAGCAAGTCCGGCGTAATGACTGATAGTGAAAAATACAGAGTGGAAGGAATCAGTGAAAACAACACCATGTTCCTAATTCTCTCAGTCATCTGAAATCTATAAGACAATAGTCTTACGCCTATTATGGTCAACAGGCCTACGATTAAAGATATAAGTTTTGCCGCGAGCAAAGGAGGTAATCCTGAAAGCAGGAACGGTGCTAATAACCAGGAAAGTAACGGGCTCCAGTATCCATTAATTGCGTTACGGAAATCACCATTTAGATATTTTTGAGCAATAGAAAGGTAACAAATCCCGTCGGGATTTATTTGGTATTGATAGTATTTTAGCAACAACAGCCCTAATATCGAATATATGATAAGGACTGGAAATAAAACCGAGTCAATTTTTGAAATAAAGCTATTTGTCTTCATGATACTCCTGTTCTGTGTTAATGGCCCAGATATTATTTTTTGATTTCACGCCATTAATTATATTTTCCTTTATCGATATGAATATTTATTGAAAAATTTCTGTTGACATTAAGCCCCACTTTGTGAGTCGATAGCGAAATGCGACATTCAGACACCCTAAACCATATTTAACGCTTCGAATAAAATTGATGGAAGATGCCTCTTTAAAATATTTTGTCGGACAACTCACTTCAGCTATGAAAAAGCCATGCCATATGATTTGTGCAAGAATCTGGTTGTCAAATACAAAGTCATCTGAGTTTTTCTCGAAATGAACGAGTTTAAGAATATCACCTGAAAAGGCCCTAAAGCCCGTATGATATTCTGAGAGCTTTGTACCGAAGAGCCAATTTTCTATTAATGTTAAAAAGCGGTTTGCAATATACTTCCACCAAGGCATACCACCTTTTAATGCACCACCGCCAAGAATGCGAGAACCTAATACACATTCATAAAGCCCATTGCCGATCATTGATACCATAGCAGGAATTAGTTTTGGTGTGTATTGATAATCCGGGTGAACCATAACTACGATACCGGCATCCTCTTCTAAAGCCAAACGATAGCATGTCTTCTGATTAGCTCCGTAGCCCATGTTTCGCGGATGTACATGAACTTTCACATTCGGAAGTGTCTTAGCCAGACTAACTGTTTGGTCTTCGCTCGCATCATCAACTATAATAATTTTATCAACCACACCTTGACTAACTATTTCATTGTAGGTTCTTTTTAAAGTATGTTGAGCGTTGTACGCTGGCATTATAACGACTACTTTTTTATTATTATACACCATTTACCCTTTCTTGCTCAAATATAGCAGAAATCATTCCAAACTTGTCTCAGTATATTTTATCTGTATTAGTACGAGGAACACAATAGTTATTGGAATCAACCATTTATTATTAACCGATATTTCCCATATACGCTTCATCTCAACACTCCTGCACGCTTTAAGTCCCACAATAGCAGAATCTCAATTAGATTTCAACAATTCTCCGTCAAGTTAAACACACTGTGTCGCAAAAAGCAAACTTGGCTTGAATGGCCCCCATAGAGCCTATGATATCAATATCTCTTCTTCATGTCACGACCTAAATGGTAAATCCGGGATTAGAGAACCTCAAGGATGATCACATATCATTTGCGCCGCCGTACTCCAACTAAATATCGGACGGGAAGACATGCTCTTTCGGGTAAGGATGGCGAGAAATGTAGCCATGGTCTGATGTCCTATAATATCACAGCTATATAGCTAATATCTGTTGTGGAAAACACCATGATTTTGCATTCTCTTACAGGTTTCTTATACTTTACATAGTCAGATTATGGCTAAAAGAACTATGAGAGTAAGTTGGCCTGATTATCAAGGCCTTTATCGTTTTGGGACATTTATGATTATGGGTTTGGGAGGTTGAACATTGCGTTATTTCGAACAAATTAAAAAGTGGATTGGTGAGATTACGGAAATTTCTTTGCTGTTAATTGCCCTTGGGATTGTAGTGGAGATCCTCTTTGGTAGTGCAGTTCCTGTATTTGGTGGGATCGTCACTAATCTTACCGGGTTGCTTAACACCCTGGGCGAGAATGGGCTCGTTGGTTTAGTCGCCTTGGCTATCATTCTCTTTCTGTTTCACAAGAGATATGCGGAAACCTTATAAAAGTCCACGTGTCTTGAAGAGGAAAGGATGGTGATAAAATGAACAGGCGTCCGATTCGGTTCACAAGCCAGTGGGCTCTTGTTGGTGTTATCTTATTCTATGCTGTTGCAACAGCCATGATCGCGTGGCACAGGCAGAGAATTGTTACACCGACATCAGTGGGTGGTGGCGAATGTGCCGCAGGAAACATCGAAAAAGATAGACCAATGTCATATTCAAAAGATGAGCAAAAAACAATGACGGAGCTTGGCACTGAGCAGTTTTCCGACCTGTCGCGACGTGTCAGCGACACGGCGGGCGGCAGTGATACTACTGAAACACCTCCAATCCAAAACAACGGAAACACGAGTGATACAGTGATAACGAGTACACCAGCTATACAAGCACTAACCAAGATACGAACTAAAGCTAAATGTGTAGAAACAATATTGAAGAAAGCAGTTATTGAATCCTATCACATCAACGGCCAAATAGAAGGGATTCGAATAACCGGCTTGGACAAAATATTATTAGCAAGAGACCTTCTCCTTAAGAGCGGCGACATAATTTGCGCAGTGAACGGACACCCATTAAACAACAAGCGACGAGCTTACGAAATTTTCAAGAAAGCAAGGAAGCTGCCAATTATGAAAATCGAGCTATTAAGAGATGGCAAAACCGAAACACTCCTATATTACCTTAGGTAGATTATTCTCCGTAAGGAGTCCCTGGGACAATTTTTCGCCGCCTTTTCTCCTACCAAGGGATACATGCTCCCGCCGTGTCGCGGACACGTCGCGACAGGAAAGCTGGATTGTGTGGCCATACCACCCTTGCCCTAAGTTCGCCGGCATGTCACAATTTTCTTCATTTTGCCACTTCTGCTGACTGGAAACAATGGGAAATATCAGTTAAAATAATTGACTGCCTTTGACTCTACGATTGGATATTGAAAGTATGGGAAAGAAAACAGAACAACCAGCAAGCGAATTGAATTCGGAACAGAGAAATCAGTTAAAGGTAACTCTTCTGAGAAGCTCAGAGGGCCGTCTTTTACTGATCGGTGTCGCTCTGGCATTTATGTACACTGTCTGGCTTGGGATTAAGTTGCTGTATTCTCCGGAGGAATCCCAGGTTCTCATTGGAATGACCGCTACCGATATAATGTTTGGCCGAGCCGCCGCCATGGCTTTCGGATACTCCCTGGCCCTTGGACACAGCACGGTCATACCGGTCTGTATCACGATTGAAACAATTTTGGTGCTTATCTTCTATCCCCTGTTTGTGTTTAGCTGGCGGCATCTATTGGTAATCAACCGGCTCAAAAACATATTCGAGCGGATCCACAAGGCGGCCGAGGCCCACAAGGGCAAGATCCAAAGGTATGGGATAATCGGGCTATTTGTTTTCGTCTGGTTTCCTTTCTGGATGACCGGCCCCGTAGTCGGCTGTGTGATTGGATTTCTGCTGGGACTGCGAGTCTGGCTTAATATCACCGTTGTGCTGACTGGGACTTATGTGGCAATCTTTGGCTGGGCCTTTTTCCTGCGCCAGTTCCATGACCGCGTGGCATCCTACAGCTCATACGCCGCCATGGTACTTATGGCCCTATTGGTCATTATTATTATCGTGGGACATCTCCTCCACAGAACCCTACAGGAAAACAAAAACAAGACTTAACTCTGCATACTGAATGAAGGCGTGTCCCGGAAAAACAGAAATCATACCCGCTGCGACGCATCGCGGCGAGAACCTTAAGGAGCCTTCTATGAAAGTGACAAAGCTTTGGAGCTCAAGGCAAAAACCTACAGTTTCCTTTGAATTATTCCCTCCAAGGTCCCCAAAAGGCGCTGAGAAACTTGATAATACAATCGATGCACTGGCTGGGCTGAAACCGGATTTTGTTTCTGTTACCTTCGGGGCTGGTGGGTCCACGCGGGAAGGTTCATATCAGCTCGTCGAAAAACTTAAGAACGAAAAGATGCTGGAAGTAGTGGCCTATTTTGCCGGCTACGGACTGGGACCGGAGGACATCAGTGCTGTTCTGGACGACTACCAAGCGTTAGGGGTGGAGAATGTTCTGGTTGTACGTGGAGATCTGCCGCGTGAGCAAGAGAATTTTAAACCTCACCCGGAGAGCCTTCCCCATGCTTCTGACCTTATTGCATTTATTCGGCCGCGATACAGCTTTTGTTTGGGAGCAGCAGGCTACCCGGAAGGGCATATTGATTGCCAGAGCAAGGACAAGGACATCGAGTATCTTAAGCTTAAAGTCCAAAATGGGGCCGAGTACATCATCAGTAACTATTTCTACGATAATAAATACTTCTTCGATTTTATGGAACGCTGCAGCGCAATCGGCATAGATGTCCCTATCGTGCCGGGCGTGATGCCCATATACAGCGTCAAGATGATGGAAATGTTGGCCGGCCTGTGTGGGGCGACGATTACCGACCAGGTGCGTCAAGGTATAGCCTCTTTGCCTGAAGATGACAAGCAAGCGCTTGTTAATTTTGGAATCGAGTTTGCGGTAGGCCAGTGCAAGGAATTGCTCAAAGCCTCAGTGCCGGGATTGCATTTTTACACCATGGATCGAAGCGAATCTGTTGTTGGAATCGTCAATCGTCTGAGGGCCGATGAATTATTGTGATTTCATTAGGGCACCCAAGACACCCGCCTCTCCATCACCATCAACCCAGCCAGACCAAACAGGAAAGGAGTGATGAGTCAACTTTAATGCCTGTGAAAACAAACAGGGCCTATACCGAATCGTTCGATATAAGCCCCGAATTGACCAAATCTACTACATTAATCCCGTGAGATATTAAGGAATTATCTCATGGGGTTAACCACTCAATCTTAACTGATACCTAAATCCAGGCTTACAGTGTCGGCTCCGGC
>Ga0209979_1004004_pt1 | contig 12491 bp, 12 predicted proteins | sample AnhtaG_FD_183114 | JGI IMG/M metagenome (GOLD analysis project Ga0209979, IMG submission 183114) | Deep subsurface microbial communities from Anholt, Denmark to uncover new lineages of life (NeLLi) - Anholt_01485 metaG (SPAdes) (version 2) | ecosystem: Environmental > Aquatic > Marine > Oceanic...
CTCTTCTTGTCCCACAGGAGTGACTCATTCACCCCCCTCGCTAACCCATAGTCTTTACTTAGCTCAATCCCCTCGACTTTTCAAGATATGCTATATCCTACGTTTCAGGCTAATTTGTCTGCTTGGCTGCCTCCCCTCCCCCAAAAATCTCCTTATCCCACAACTGGTTTGAAAAAAAACTCTTGATAGAGGAGTTCTAATTTTGCCCAGGGTCAATAGGTTGCTTTGCCTTTGGAACAGCCATAATGTCGATAAGATTAATTTCTTCATCTGTTACTATTTATTTTTTGGGTTTCTTGCGTGACTGTCTTGCCTTGCGTGAATATTCGGGAGCAACTGCTTTTAGTCTTCTTTCAACCTCTCCGTAAATTTTTCTAGCCCCATCAAGTAAGTCTCCGTATGTATCTACTCTGATGTCCCACCCCGCAAGCCTCACTTCTTTGCTACGAATTGCTTGATCCGGATTACGTCGACCTACGATGAGCAATCCCGTAATGTATTTTGGAGAATCGGGACCGGTTCCAATCAAGTTTGCTCTTGCCCAATCGATGTATTTCTCAATTTGTTCTAAATCCTCGCGAGACAGAGTTTTATCTGGTCTTTTCAACTCTACTACATGAACTTCGCCGCCTATAGAATATCCTAAGATGTCAATCCTTCTGTCTTTTTCATTAAGCTTCTTGGGTTCTTTGCAATGCTTACGAAGCAATTCGGTATGACGAGTCTGTCCAGTAACTTCTCCCCATACGGGATTTACTAGCCAGCCGTTATCTTCAAAAAGAGGCTGAATTTGCTTAACTTCCAGAGCGCCTTGTTTAACGCATTCCGAAAGTTTTTCCATAACTTCCAATCTACCGTCCGATAGCTGAAGATGCATGCGCGATTCTACTACTCGCCAATCTTGAAATAATTTCAAAAATGTCTGAACTTTTACGCCAGACTCTTCCATTTCGTCAACGAGTTCTTGAAATGCTTCAAATTCGATGTTTGTTTTGATTATCTCAAGCAGCGGTCTTGCCGATTCAGGTTCTATGTCTGGATCATCTACGAAGGTTCGTATCAACTTCTTAGCAATTTTTTGCTCGCGGGAAGTACGCATCTTCAACCACTTATCGAAATCGGCCGTTTTGGTCAAGCACTTGCAAGAAATTCTCTTTGTTAATGATCAAAACGTTTTTGAAAATGGTTTTGATTTTTCCGACATCGGTAGCAAAAGCAATATATTTCCTTATCCTCTTGCACAAAGACAGCTTCTTGTCGTTAAATGGTATAACTATGCCAATGGACCCAATGATCGAGACATTTGCTATGTTCCCAAGCATGTGTTTGCTAGAACCAGAATTTTCTATTTCTATGGCCAAGAAGCATCTTGGATTTTCGTTTTTATTGCGAAGAAATTCGTTGATGTTGCCAACCCGCCGTTCTGAGTAACGCAACATTCTGCTTATAAGGTTTCTGTGAGTACGAACGGTTCTTTCTATTTCCATATCGTTATGGTTAACGTTTCTGTCTACGTTAAACGGTCCTACCGCAATGTCTAACCTAGGACAATACAATTCTCTCGTAAAATCATCTCTACCGTCTTTAGCAACATCCCATTCCTTCTTTATGTTGTTTTCTCCGAATATTCTTCTCAAAGAATTACATACTAATTCTTGATAGTTCCTGACCTCTCTACTCTTTTCACCTCTTGGCATGCTTAAATATTCCTCTTTGCCTTAATAAATTTTTCCAAATCCTTATTAATCATCATCTGGTAAATCTGTTCTGAATTTTGCATATATAGGATAATGGTCTGACACTTTTCTGACGAAACTAGCATCCGTTATTCCATATTCCTTATCCCATCTAAACACGCCGGATGCGCCTGTATATTCTACATTTGCTGTTGTGTCACGCGTCATCATGCGGTCATAGGTATTATCAGAAACTGCGACAGTTGTATCCTCACCATTCCCAATCAGCTGTGTCCATAACGGGAATATCACAACCAGATTCTCCTCATTAAAGTAAGAACCATCAGCATTCATATCTCCAAGGACTAAGATATCTTTCTCAGAAGAACCGTCATAAATATCGTTTATTACAGCTGCTAATTGACTAAGCTCTGCTGGAACATCATCTGGCTTGATGTGATTGTTAACAACTTTAAAGTCAAAATTTCCACTTCGAAAAAACGCAACAAAAGGCTCTCGTTCAAAAACATCATCAGGGTCGTCCGTCACATAACTGCTGTCAGGAATCAAATCAACCGTTTTTGTATTATAAACAAAAGCATACTGCTCCTTGCTTCCCGTTCTTCCTAGTCTCTCGCTTATTATATAGTCATACTTGGTATCTGCATCATTTACATAGCTTAACAGGGTTGGTATGACATTTTGTTCCTTACTCCTTACTTCTTGTATGGCTACCACATCATGCCTTTTGATTATTCTGGAAAGTGTATTCATGACATCAGGCTTGTTTATTTTGGACTGACCGAAAACCTGGATGTTGAAAGAAGTTACTTTTATATAATCTCTTTGTTGTTCTCTGCCTTCTTCAATTTTTTTATCAGCAATACCACAACCAACTACTAAAATTAGAGTTACAGTTAAGAGTATGGTTAGATATTTTTCTCTCATAAGCTAAATGTTACTCCTTGCCTTAATAAATTTTTCCAAATCCCCTGGCTTAATCTACCATCTGCCTATCTTGATAGCCTTAATCTCCTTCAAGTTGATAAGCTCTCTAACCCTTTCCTCAGTCAAGCCTATCTTTTTGGCAACTTGCTTAACTGTTAGATAATCTTTCACGTCCATAATTTCGAACCTTTCTTTATCGACAATGATAACGACCTTGCAAGGGCTCAGGAAGATATTGATGGATTGGCAGGAACTTATGCAACAGCAATCGATCAAATCTCAGAAGAAGCAGTCTAGTGGTAAGGATCTAACGAAACAAGGAACTTAGAGATAAGAGATAGCACGGTTTTGATAAAAAGAGGGAAACTACGAGAAGAATAGCTATTATGTCTCATGATTTATTTGAGCGACCATCGGAAACGCGTAGCGTTTTTCGGCCCGACTGCAGCGGATGGTTGGGCTGCGTGCCAAAGTTGGATAACTCTGGCTCTACTTGCTTCGCGATGTATCTCTTTAGAAAAGGGACCCCATTTCATTGTAAAGCCCTCAAATTTTTCATCCGCCTTTTTTCCTGCCTCTGTTTGGCTTAATACTGATATCCTCTACCTTTATCTCTTTTTTTTCAATCGAGATTTCACGCGCCCAATTCTTCCCAGGCGAGTTGTCGGAAGCTAAAACAAATTGAATACCATTAATCTTTTCCCATCGTTCAGAAACATGCTTGTGGCCAAATAGAAGGATATCAACCTTGCCATAAATAGTTCGCGTCAAATCCCGTGCATCTTTCAATTCCATAAAGGGGTGATTGTGGATAAAGGGATGATGATGGAAGAATAAGAGTTTTACCATCTCTGCATTTGAAGGATCACTTAATATTCTATCAAGTACAGACAATTGCTCATTACCAATCTCTCCACATGCAAAATCAAAAAAGGAATCCGTTTCTAAGTTTGTGTCCAAGGCTATAAGCATAATGTGATCATCGCCTTCTTCTACTAAATTGACCACAGGAGTGTTGTCTCCCTTAAAAGTCCCTCCCTGTTGAAGCCGAATCGAAAGCATTTCGTCGAAGCGAAGCGCCCTTTCCTGGCTATAAAAATTCCCTTTGGCGCCAAAATCGTGGTTCCCAGGAGTTATGAAAACATTTCCTTCAAAAGGTTTCAGTGCTTTAAAGGCATTTTGAAATTGTAAGCTATGGCCATCGTCTGTTATATCACCTGTGACAATCAACCTATGATTCGGATATTTCTCCTTTATCGTTTTTAACACTGTGTTTGCTCCCTGATTTTTCTTCTGGTCTCCATGAAAATGAAGGTCGCTCACATGAATAAATTTCATATTCATCCTCCTGGTATAATCTTCACTGTGGGTGAAGACTGTTATTTGACTTCCTATACTTCCAAGATTAAGGTTTAGTTAGTTCTTTTGAGAAACGGTTTTGGAGAAAACAGGAAGAGGGCTTGCTTCCTCCTTATGGCCTCTTTTCACAAAAGTGGAGTATTTGCCTATAGATAAGCCCCTTCCTTTATCTATCGAGTGTAGACATTTACTTAGTATGCTACGAGCCTACATAAGGCATCGACATTACATTCCCAGGCTATGTACTCGATAAGGATAAGGAAGCCTGTTTTCTTTCAAAACAAAACTTCAAGGAGGTGTTTAATCATTCCATAGGGATCGATATTTCAAAGAGGTCCTTCACGGTCTGGATCTTGGATGAAGCAGGTGAAGCTATCACTAAACTCCTCGCGTATCCTTGCAATCGTGAGGGGATTGAGAGACTGCTAGATAAGATCTCTTCCCTCAAGTGAGTCAATCGTAATATATACTCTCTTGTCTTTTTGTCCAGCTTTCTTCCCTGCATTTTCAAAGATTTTCTGCCCAGTCCTTGTAGTTACGCGTTCCTCTTTCGACTGCCTGGGAGAAAATTTGCCAGACTCCCACTGAGAAAAAGCCTCCATATCGATCATGACAACATCCTTCAGCTGATCCCGGTATACAGCTCATAAAGTTTCCTGCTAAGCTCTGAATCAACCACACCCTGTCTTACTCTTTCGAAAAACAGGCTTCTCATAGGATCGATAAATACCCTTGCAACTCGACGCATGGTGCTTTTTTCCTTATATTCAAAATGGGGATCCATCGTGGCAAAAATTGAGTAGAGGAAATTACCAAAATAGTACTCACGATCAAGCCCAAATGCCAGTTCAGAAACTATATCAGGCACATTCACCCAACTAGAATACAAGGTTCGGTCACCTAGCATATGAATTTCTGGCTTTCCAAAGGCTTTTACTGCTTGTTGCATGTACTCACTAACCATGGGATCTACGCCCATCTTAGCTGCACCAATCCAGTCTACTGTGACCAAATCCTCACCCCCGATAATAGTTTCTGTATAATTAGGATCTTTATCGGCAAAGATACCAAAAGGTCCGTCAGCACTAACATGGGCATCTACGAATCCAAAATGGACCGGAAAATGCTTCAAAAACTCTATGGTGGTTGAAAATATGTCGCGTTCACAATGATATTCTTTGAATTTATTCTCTTTTGGCAGTGCTCCATAGATATTTTTGATGGTCAAGGTGTAATAGTCATAAGAGTGGGTTTTATTTTTGGCAAAGGAGATTCTAAAATCGGCACTCCTCCAATCTTTATTGACACAGTGTTTTCCCAAGCTACCTTCAAATTCATATTCCTCTGTATCTAAGGAAAGATCGATAATCTTATATTTCTCCTCACCGCGACAGACTCCATCCAATCCAATGTAATTTGCAACCGTACTCACCTCCCTGTTGGTGAAAAACGTACCATAGGTACTTCTAGCTTCTGCTACTGCAATGTTACGGTATCCTTTTTCCCAAATCCGAGTTGCCAAATGCTCAACCAGTTCAGGATCAGTAAAAGTAGTACGGTCTTTCAAGGAATACATAAACATGAAATTTGGTTTTATGATTATGAAAAAGCTTTCTTTACTTTTGCCCCTTTCTTCTCTAATATCCTCCAATTTATCAAAAAAGCCGGTCATTTCAATTACTTGATCCAAGGCCTCAAATTTATCAGGATTCTTAACTGCTGCGACAACAGCCTTACGGTCACAATCGATACTTGCTAAATTAAGGACATCCATATTCTCCTCTAGTGCAAGAAGATCTTCTCCTTCTAGCTCAACAATACGTCGTTGAAATACCGCGGTAGGATAGTGATCATTGTTTATCTCCAAGAGAGTCCTTTCGGGCAAGGGAAATCTATCTCCTTCTTGTCTGGAAAGTAAACGGAAACTACTCTCCTTTATTTCCAAATCTAGCCAGGCAACGTGATCGATAACCTTTCCTAATTGCTCCTCGATTGTATCCACAACAAGGTTTCTGCGATCTTCTTTAAGCACATCAGTGCGGACATGAAGTGTTAAGGTATCTAAGGCCGGCTCAATAGCACAAAAGTAATTGTAGTACAGAGTAGGCCATTTGATATTCTTGAAGGTGGAGATTTCTGCCTCACCAAGAGTTTTATCTTTAACCACTTTGAATGTGCTTTTCTCTCGGCCTTTCTTTAAGGTAATCTTCCCTTCTTCAATGGTAACCTTATGTGGCGTAAGGTTCAGTCCCAGGGTATCAAAATGAGGTAGCCATTTATGGATATCTTCCATAAACTTTCTACTAATATGCCTTTTGTAATTGGATATCAAGGTAAAGGGCATATTCTGGGTGGGGAATGGGTTGGCATTGAATTTCAAATTGATTTTAATTTTGAGCTTCTTGAGATGTTTGGACAGCGCAGACTCTCTCATTTGGCTAAAAGAGGCACAGCATCCTTCACTGATCTCAAATATCTCTCCCTCATAGCTATATATCCCCTTTTCAACATCCAACACCAGATTTTCGATTCTATGTCTGGTCAAAACAAAACGTCTAAATTCTTGATCTCTTTCTTTTATCAAAAGTGCAAAATCCCAAAAAGTAGTTTTATCTCCCCAGGGGAAGTCCTTATCGTGAATTCCGGAAAAGAAGAAAAAATCCTTTGATCTACCTTCATGAGAGAGACGACCAGATAAGACAAGGTTTTCATAGGCAGTATAGTAAAATGGACTTAAATCATGAAGATAGGTATCACGAACCTCGCCATAGACAAAAGAGAAAAACTGGAATTTGACTCTAGTTTGATCTATTAGGTTTTTACAATTAGTAACCTCCATAGAGGCGATCATAGAAGGAAGATCAGTGAGGTGATATTCAAGGATACCTGACCCAAAGAGATTAAATTTACTATCAGTTACTAGATAGATTCGAGTAAAAAGGGTGGTCATGTCCTCAAGCAGATCGATCTTGCCTTTATCATGGTAGATGACCTTATGACCATCTAAATAATACTCTTTGTTATCACGTCCGGTAAAATAGAATTTATAGGTCATACGTCTTTCCCCAGTAACTTGAGCTGGTTGAAATAAATTGAATTCACCATTTCTTATCTCCAAGTTTTTTCCTAGAGTAGAACAGGATACCCTACCTGTAAGTTTTGCCGTGCGGCCAGAGATTTTTATAAAGTCTTCCAAGTTTTCTATATCAATGGTTACCCAGAACTGTATCCGGTTATTACATTCTTTACCCTTTTCATATCCTTCTTCAAAGTTATCCAGCCCTTCGGCAAAATAACCCGACATGATCTCCTTAAATCTGAGACCTGGCATTTGTGACATAATTACCTTCTCTCAAACAAAAGATAGAAGATGATACAATCAGCCATTCATATTTTCATTGCGACTTCTTCTCCTTCATACACAGCTTCCATAGCTTCCCTTGGGGGGTCGTAATTTGAATCTCTCCCTGAGCTATGCCATAGACAGAACCTTCCGGGTAATCTTCAGGTTCTCTTGCCCTGGGGAATCCCGATAGACTAGAGTAAAAGCCGCTCACGACCAGATGTCCAGCTATATCGCGACAGTAAGCACTAATGTTGACTGTACCACTAACCAACCGACGCGAAAAACATACGGGCCTCATCAGACCATTATTTTGTGCCACCTTCGTCATTATCTGAAATGTGCACAAAACATCTTTATCAGAATCTATGTTTTATTCTGAAGTTGATGTCGGGAAACCGATAAAACTTGCTCGGGCACCACATTGTTCGATCTTTTCAGCGATCCATAATGCCCATTCCTTTGAATACCAATAAACATATCTTTCGGTCCGTCCCTCCATTAGCCGCACCTCTTCTTCTAGAGTGCGGTCAGTCAGGAGCTCTGTGTTGAATAGTTCCGTCAGACGTGTTACAACTGTCCCCTGTGTTGGATCCCACTCTGCTTTGACATAGTAACGGTCGCCTTGCCAGGACCCTGTTGGAATCAACACTCTTGTTCTCTGAGCAGAACGGATCTCCTCTTGTAACTCGTTTAGTTGAGCTGTTTCAATCTCGCTGGATGCTTTGTGTAAGACCTCCTCGGCTATGTCCTTTTCCGTTCTAAACAGTATAGTCTCTGCTTCCCTTTGAGTTTTTGTATCGCTCGAAAGAAGCCGATTTACGACAATACTATGCCAATCAAATCTCTCCATTATCTTCCAAGCTTTGTATGCTAGTTCATCGTCGGTGTGCCGGCTCAGATCCGACAGCGTGAGAATCATAGGCTCTTTAGAAGTTGACGCCTCGATATATTCTTTAAGCTCTTCATCGCTCAAGGTATTCAACTCATCAAGAGTAGCTATCTTGGTTGGTATATCGGTTCGTTCGTTTTGCAATGTAGGAATTATCATTGGGCTAATCGATATGTGTAAGATCGGGAGTTCCAGGGATGGTCTCGAGTCCTTGGTCAAACCTTTAGATTCGGATGGTTCAACTTGAGGCTGCGCGTGTGCTGGACTAACAAAGAGTGACGAGTGTTTTTGGGTTGCTGAGATCTTTTGGCAAATGCGCGTTCCTGACTCCTTGTGAAACTTGATCTTGAACTTTGGTTTTGCTTCGGTACAGTAGTTGAGACTTAAATCTTCTGGCTCAGTTTGCCTCTTCGCACGGTTCTCCCAATCCACACCTTCTTTCCAATACCGAAAGATGAATGTTTGGTTTGCAGCAAAGGGCTTATCTTGAGTGGCTGCGAAGTGTGCATCATAATATTCAGGGAGCTCTGGTGATAAACGTTCATGAGGGTGACGGCGGAAATACAACTCTTGGGAAGTAATCTTCTCATAGGAATTAAGGTTCTGAATCACGCCTTTGAACACATGGGTAAACGGCTGATGTTGAAACCACCATATTACTGATACCACCACAAGACCCATTCCGAACCCTGCGATCACCCAGAAATATAGACGAGATGTGTTCTTTTCGCGATTGGATGCTGGTGGGTTTTCCCTTTTGCATGCCTTGGTGTATACTTTGTGAGCCCAGCGAGTGATGACCAAATTAAAGAGTAGTGCAAACAGGAATGGGCCGTATTGGAATGCTTGGCGGACCAACTCATAAAACTGTCTCATCGTCATTTTTCCCACCTCCCATATATTTATTTACTTAGGCTAGATCTTCCCTTCTAAGAAAAGGAATATGGTATGAGAAGTATGTCTGTCTCGTCATACTGGATACCGATCTAGCCAAAACATCGCGATAAATTCCTCTCTTCCTCCAGTTCTCCGTGGGAACTCAGGCCTTTGATCTCATACGTGCCGACGAAGTGTCCTTCCACGTCGCCGACCGAAATAGACTCCATCTTGGTGAAAACGAAAGCGACTCTAAACTTCGCGGTCTTTGCCGCAGCCTCTGTGACAGGGACCGGAAGCCAGGCCCCAATGACTAAAATGCCTAGGAGAGCGGAAATGGTAACGGTCGTCTTACGCTTTCTTATTGTGGCCATGATTGTTCCTCCTTATTTCTGGATAGTATCTTCTGAAGCTCTTTTCTCACCTCCTCTCTTGAGCTTGGTCTGTTTCTGAACACATCATCGTTGATTTGTTGCGAGGGAAATCACCTGTAAAATTAGCTTGGCAGTTTGGGATCCGCTGGAGTGAGTGGGTTGACAGAATGGACTAGATGTGGTGTAGTCTGGGTTTTGGGCAGTTTTTGAGCTGTGGGATGGTCTGGTGGAGAGTTTCTTTGGCTGCCCTTTGAAGGAGTTAAAGTGCAAGCAACAAGGTGGTAACTAGGGGTTTTGTGTGATTGATGCGGGTATTTAGTTATTTAACTTGAATTTGAACCTCCTGTTATTTTGGTAATGTGAGACAAGTGTTACTATATAACTTTTGTCGGGTTTGTCAATCTGGGTGGTTAAAAAGGCTGTTTTGAGAGGTACTTTGATTAGGTAAAAAAACCCAACTTACCCCCCCAAACGGGGTCATGGTCTGCCTGGCCCAAGGAGCCTGCCTTATTAGAGCTAAGGTGCAGGTCCGAGGTGTTTTAGGGATATATAGGTTAGTGTGTACGTAATCTTGGCCAGTCTTTCAGTGGGGAGCGAAGCCTCACCCCGACACCAAATAGCTTGAGAAGATGAAGGAAGCCTAAGCTAGCAGAATTTGCGGGCCGGCTACATCGTTATCTTATCATAAGGATCGGAGATCAAGCCTACCTAATATTCTTCAATTACCTTAGCTAATTTCTTTCGAAAGATTTCAAGTCCATCGGTTAGAGCATCAAAAGACGACTGCAACTTGTCTTTGAGCTCAGCCATTTCTTCACTCTGCCAACTAAAACTTACGCGCGCTCCACCCGTCCACTTAGTTAGGTTCACATAACCCATAAGAACAGCTAATACGATAGCTACTGTGAGGGGTACTGCAATTATCACGACTGATACCCAGCCTCCTCCTTTCTTTCCCATCTTTCAAGACTCCTTGATCAGTTCCCTTCTCTAAAAACCCCTCTATCCCACAACTGGCTTGATAAAATTCTCTTGATACAGGCACTTTAATTTTACCTAGGTCATATCTAGGTTGCCTTACCTTGAGAAATTGCCTAATGAGCCTCTATGTGCGTCTTTTTTTCTTATCAATCACCACAAGTTCTTGATTTAGCTCGATTTGCCCAACCAAGGCCTTGAAAACCTCCTATCTCTTCTTAGTAAGAGCCTTGAACCAACCTTCTTCTTCCCAGACCTTGAACACTAGAACCTTCCAATTACTATTTTCTCTAACTACTCTAAATTGCAGACTTTCACTTCGTTCTTCTCCAGGTGGTATTGCCCAGACGTAGTAACTGTTCACTCCTGTCCATATTTTTTCATAACGAAACGTTTTCTCCACCCACTTCACCAACTCAGGCCCCTTTCCTAACTCAAGCTCCTCTTGCAACTTTTGCTCTATTTCTTTCTGCACTGCCGAGACCACCATCGGCACAAAGTAATCTGGAACCCTCTTTGACCAACACTTCCTCGCGGTTTCCTCATCATTTAAAACAGCTGATACTAGGAAAGACTTTACTGCGTCTTCTGGGGTGGAAAGATTAAAAAAAGGTGTAATTTTTCGGCTTAGTCTTATCTGTTGCTTGATGATTTTTTGTGCCTTCTCCAACACGATTCTGGCCCGATCATAATCCTCAGCCAAAAAATAATCTCTTGCTTCGTTTAGCAACTCTGTGAACTCGGCTGCCTTATTTGATTGGCTTCCAGTGCTAGTATCGAGACCTATGCATATCACCAGTAGAACAATTCCTATTATCAAAGTATCTTTTCTCATCTTGCCTCTCATTATTTTACTGCTTCCCTTAAACTCTTCCCTGGCTTAAACTTAGCTACCTTTTTAGCCGGTATCTGTATCTCTTCCCCTGTTTGCGGATTTCTTCCTCTCCTTGCCTTCTTCTTCATCACCTGAAAAGTGCCGAAGCCGACTAAAGTGACTTTTTCTTCTCTGACTAGGGAGTCTGTGATTGCCGATGTCATTGCATCAATCACATTGTTAGCATCCTTTTTTGTCAGACCAGCTTTCCCTGCCACCTCTCCTACTAATTCTCCCTTGTTCATTGTTTCTCCTCCTGTAGATGTTGAATAGTGATAATTCTACCACTTGTTTTATATTAGCTAAAAACGGTTGTGTTAAAAATGGCCATGTGGAACTTCGGTGAGTGGAACGAGGGACAAATATAGGATTTGGCAACCGTCAAAATCTATTCTCCTTTTTACAACGTCTTTACCAAAGGCAAATCAGGAAACGTAGATTCCCGGTTAGCATGTAATGAGCTTTTGTAGTTCTACTCTGCTCGAGAAAAATACGCTAGCCACGATACTTGTGGTTCAGTTAAACCACTGATTTTTCTCAGATCTTCGATAGACCGCATCGGGCCAACGTCCCTTCGGTACGCTATAATCTTTCGGGCAACTGCCTTCGTTATCACTTCGTCACAAATCCCAACGATTTCGCTAACAGACGCCGTATTTATACATGGTGATTCCTTAACCTTCTTCCCTTCTTCGTAGTCCTCTCGTTTCCAGGTCAAAGGCAATTGCTCTGTCCATAAAATTACCTCCCATCTCTCAGGATAATTTGTTGCAAGTCTACTATTAACAGCGCGAAGTCTCACCTTCTTCGAGATTCTAACATTAAGTTGTCCATCGGCATAATCCTCAGTAACATACTCATATTCCTTCTTGGTCTCCAGTTTTCCCAACTTGTCCTCCAATTCTCGCCTTACATATGTTAGCCATAGGTGTTCACCCCAGCCGAAGTCGTACAGACCCCCACCTTCTAGAAAATCTTCACCCTGAATTGTAACAGGCCCAATCTTGACTATCTCACTGTGTCGTTTCTTATCTTCTTTGTCCAATTTTGGAACATAGAGTGCTTCCAACTGCTCTTGTTCCCATCTCAAAATAACATCACAAACAAAATTATAACAAAATTTAGCATCCTTTTCTGCCCATGGCCTCTGCATTACACTCCAACCATACTT
>Ga0209979_1004006_pt1 | contig 12476 bp, 6 predicted proteins | sample AnhtaG_FD_183114 | JGI IMG/M metagenome (GOLD analysis project Ga0209979, IMG submission 183114) | Deep subsurface microbial communities from Anholt, Denmark to uncover new lineages of life (NeLLi) - Anholt_01485 metaG (SPAdes) (version 2) | ecosystem: Environmental > Aquatic > Marine > Oceanic >...
GCGTGGCATTATAAAAGCTCTAAGCGCTTTTCTAAAGCGAAAGGGCTGGCTTAAAGAGACTGGTGTAGATACCCTTTCCGCTCTCAAAGCCTGCTTGTCGTTTCTGGCTGGCAGTCAGGCTCGAGTAGTTCTTGTCAATCTAGAGGACCTGTGGCTGGAGACTCAGCCCCAGAACATACCCGGCATCAAGGAGAAATATCCCAATTGGCGGCGCAAGGCGAGATACAGTCTTGAGGAGTTTTGCCAAATGCCTCAGGTACTTGATACAATACAGATTATCGACCGCCTTAGAAAGCAAGGTAGACAGCAGTAATGGCACAGAAAGAAGCGTCGGGCAAATCATACCCAAAACCCTTGGCAAAAATAGAAAGTCAGCCAGTGCCATCAGAAGTGACCCTGCTGACGAAAGATGACCTTTACCTCTTTAATGAAGGCTCTCACTATCGTCTATACGAGAAATTAGGCAGCCATCCCTTGACCATTGATGGTCAGGAAGGAACTTATTTCGCGGTTTGGGCCCCCGATGCCAAACAGGTATCAGTCATTGGTGACTTTAACTGCTGGAACAGGACTAGCCACCCTTTACAACAACGAGGACAGTCAGGAATATGGGAAGGATTTGTGCCAAGCTTAGGCAAGGGTACCCTTTATAAGTACCACATTACCTCCCGTTACAAAGGCTTTAAGGTAGTTAAGGCTGATCCTTTTGCTGTTCATAGTGAAACGGCGCCTAAAACTGCTTCTATAGTATGGGACCTTGAGTATGAATGGGGAGATCAAGAGTGGATGGAAAAACGGCACGAGCGAAATGCTCTTGATGCTCCGATGGCTATCTATGAAGTGCATCTGGGCTCGTGGCGGCGGGTGATAGAAGAAGACAACCGTTCCCTTACCTACCGTGAGATGGCACCGCAGCTCACCGAATATGTTAACCAGATGGGATTCACTCATGTAGAGTTTCTCCCGGTTATGGAACACCCATTTTTTGGCTCCTGGGGTTATCAAATTACAGGTTATTTTGCCCCCACCAGCCGCTACGGTACGCTGCAGGATTTTATGTTCTTAATTGACTACTTACATCAACACGGAATTGGGGTGATTCTGGACTGGGTGCCCTCACACTTCCCCACTGATGAGCACGGGCTAGGCTTCTTTGACGGAACTCACCTTTACGAGCATGCCTATCCCCAGAAGGGCTTTCATCCTGACTGGAGCAGCTATATCTTCAATTATGGGCGGAAGGAGGTGCAGAGCTTTCTTCTCAGCAGCGCTTTCTTTTGGTTGGATAAGTACCATGCGGACGGGTTACGGGTTGACGCTGTTGCCTCGATGCTCTACTTGGACTACTCCCGTAAGAAAGGGGAATGGATGCCTAACGAGTATGGGGGGCGAGAGAACCTTGAGGCTATTACTTTCCTGCGGCGCTTTAACAAGGATGTCTATAAAAGTTATCCCGATGTTCAGACTACTGCTGAAGAGTCGACTGCTTGGCCAATGGTATCTCGGCCCACTTATGTTGGAGGTCTGGGCTTCGGTATGAAATGGGATATGGGCTGGATGCACGATACGCTGCAGTATATAACCAAGAACCCCATCTATAGGAAATATCACCATAATGAGCTTACCTTTCGTATGCTCTATGCTTTCACGGAGAACTTTGTTCTACCCCTTTCACATGATGAGGTGGTACATGGTAAAGGCTCACTCCTGGGCAAGATGCCCGGTGATGACTGGCAGAAGTTTGCCAATCTCAGGCTGCTTTTGGGGTATATGTACGCCCAGCCCGGGAAAAAATTGCTCTTCATGGGGGCAGAGTTAGGCCAGTGGCGAGAATGGCATCATGACGAGAGCCTGGATTGGCATCTTCTTAAATACCAACGGCATACTGAGGTAAAGAAATGGGTAGAGAACCTTAACCGGCTTTACCGGAGTGAGCCAGCACTCTATGAACTCGATTGCGAGCCAGCGGGCTTTGAATGGATTGATGGCAGCGACGTTGAGCACAGTGTCATTAGTTTCATACGCAAAGGGAAGTCAACAGGCAGCATCGTGATTGTCGTCTGTAACTTCACCCCGATGACTCTCTTCAACTACAAGGTAGGCGCTCCATATGGGGGTTTCTGGGCGGAGATCCTCAACAGTGATGCCAAGCAATATGGAGGCAGTGGTCAAGGCAATCTGGGTGGGGTAAAGGCAGCAGCGGTTCACTGGCACGGTCGCCCCTACTCGCTCAATATCACTGTGCCACCTCTGGCGGCCGTGTTTTTCAAGAGCAATGGGAGATAGCCATGATTCTGAAGAGCCGCCTTGGTGCTACATATTTGGGGGACAGCCGCTGTCAGTTTCTGGTTTGGGCACCCCTTATTCAAGATGTATACGTTCATATGGTATCGCCAAAGGAACTAATACTGCCTTTAGAAAAGGATGTTCAGGGCTATCATAAGGTAATTGCTGATGCTGTGGAGCCAGGGAACCTGTATTTTTACCGACTGGATGGTCAAAAAGAGCGCCCTGACCCGGCTTCTCGCTTTCAGCCCCAGGGTGTCCATGGCCCTTCGCAGGTAGTGGCATCTCATTTCGCATGGGAGGATAGCCACTGGTCTGGCATATCACTCCACGAATACATTATTTACGAACTCCACGTAGGAACCTTTACCACGGAAGGGACATTCGATGCTGCCATACAGCATCTGGATGAAGTCAAAGAGCTGGGTATTTCCGCCGTAGAAATCATGCCCGTTGCTCAGTTTCCGGGAAACCGTAACTGGGGTTATGACAGTGTGTACCCCTTTGCTGTGCAAAATTCTTACGGGGGGCCGGAGGGACTTAAACTCTTGGTAAATGCCTGCCATCAAAAAGGGCTGGCTGTAGTGCTGGATGTAGTTTACAATCACCTCGGTCCTGAAGGGAATTACATCGCTGACTTCGGTCCATACTTCACCGACCGCTACCGAACGCCGTGGGGAGCTGCAATTAATTTTGACGGCCCCTATAGTGATGAGGTGCGTCGCTTTTTCATCGAAAACGCCATTTACTGGCTCACCGAGTTTCACATTGATGCCCTCCGGCTTGATGCGCTCCACGCTATATTGGATATTTCGTCCTATTCCTTCTTGGAAGAGCTTACTGTATCATTCCACGAGCAGGCAGAGAGGTTAGAACGTAAAGCGTATCTAATCGGCGAGAGTGCCGCCAATGATGCTCGCCTTATTCGTCCCCGCGAGCGTGGAGGTTTAGGACTGGATGCCCAGTGGAACGATGATTTTCATCATTCCCTTCACGTACTGTTGACCGGTGAGCAGACTGGCTATTATCGGGACTTCGGTCAGCTTCAAAATCTGGTTAAGGCATTTCAAGAAGGTTTCGTCTATTCCGGGCAGTATTCTCGTTACCGCCAGCGTAGGCATGGCGTCTCTTCCAGAGACATCCCGGCCCACCATTTCGTAGTCTTTGACCAGAACCATGACCAGGTGGGCAACCGTATGAATGGTGAGCGTCTAAGCCAACTCGTTACATTTGAGGCGCTCAAACTGGCGGCTGGTGTTGTCCTGCTCTCGCCCTTCATTCCGCTTTTATTCATGGGTGAGGAATACGGGGAGACAGCTCCATTCCCATACTTTGTCAGCCACTCCGAACCAGAGCTGGTGGAGGCGGTACTTAAAGGACGCCAAGAGGAGTTTGCCAAATTCCAGTGGCAGGGCGAATTACCCGACCCCCAGGACGAAGCTACCTTCATGCGAGCTAAACTCAACCGTTACTTGCGTGAGAAGGAAGACAACAAGATCCTGCTTGACTTCTATAAGGAATTAGTTCGGCTTCGAAAAGTGACCCCTGCTTTAGCCTGTTTGAGCAAGGATAATATAGACGTACGAGGCTTCGAGGATTACAAGCTCCTATTCCTGCACCGTTGGAAGGAAGATAGCGAGGCCATTGCCGTATTTAACCTGAATGATAGTCAAGTATCAGTCACTTTACCGGTTCCGACGGGACGCTGGCACAGAAGTCTTGACTCAGCAGAGGAGCGGTGGCACGGAGAGGGAAGCATTGTTCCAGAACAGCTTGATTCAAAAGGAGAACTAATTATTACTATTAATCCTTGGGCATTTGTTCTTTTCCTGAAGGAGATTTAAATGGACCGATATATCTGCATTCACGGCCATTTCTATCAGCCACCGCGAGAGAACGCCTGGCTGGATTATGTTGAAATGCAGGATTCAGCCTATCCCTTTCACGACTGGACCGAAAAGGTTGCGGCCGAGTGCTACGCGCCCAATACTGCCTCACGCATTCTGGATAACGAGGGCTATATCATCCAGATAGTCAACAATTACACCAAGATCAGCTTTAACTTCGGGCCGACCTTACTCAGCTGGCTGGAAGTAAATTCGCCAGAAGTTTATGAGGCCATTATCCAGGCTGACCACAAAAGCCAAAAAACTTTCTCTGGGCATGGGTCAGCTCTGGCTCAGGTCTATAACCATATGATTATGCCCTTGGCTAATCGGCGTGACAAATATACTCAAGTGCTCTGGGGGCTCCGGGACTTCGAGCATCGCTTCGGGCGGAGACCCGAAGGGATGTGGCTTCCGGAAACTGCCGTGGATTTAGAGGCGCTTGATATCATGGCAGACATGGGAATCAAGTTTACCATCCTTGCCCCACATCAGGCCAGCCGGGTGCGCCAGATTGGTACCGATGCGTGGAATGAGGCTACCGATGCCACTGTCGACTCCACGATGGCGTACGAGATTAACTTGCCCTCGGGTCGGAAGATAAATCTCTTTTTCTATGAGGGTTCTATTGCCCACGATGTAGCCTTTGGTGACCTCCTTAACAGTGGTGAAAATTTTGCTCATCGCCTCTCTGATACTTTCTCAGAAGAACGTACCTGGCCCCAGCTTGTCCATGTTGCCACTGATGGTGAGACCTATGGTCACCACCATCGCTTCGGGGACATGGCACTGGCTTTTGCCCTCCATCACATTGAAAACAACAATTTGGCACGAATCACCAATTATGGGGAGTACCTTGAAAAACATCCGCCTATCCATGAGGTTGAGATTAACGAGAACACTTCATGGAGCTGTTCTCACGGAATTGAGCGGTGGCGGAGCGACTGTGGCTGTAATACCGGGAGAAACCCAAAATGGAACCAGGCCTGGCGTGCCCCCCTGCGTGAAGCAATGGACTGGCTCCGCGATACTTTAGCCCCCAAGTATGAGGAAAAGACACGAGAATTCTTGAAAGACCCATGGGCTGCCCGTGACAATTATATCGAGGTAGTCCTTGACCGTCCGCCTGAGAATGTCCAGAGGTTCTTGGAACAGCATCGTGCCCGTGAATTGAATGAAGCAGAAGTAATCAAAGTGCTCAAGCTACTAGAGTTACAACGTCATGCTATGCTTATGTATACGAGTTGCGGCTGGTTTTTTGACGAAATATCCGGCATTGAAACAGTGCGGGTTATTCAATATGCGGGGAGGGCTGTTCAGCTAGCCGAAGAACTCTTTGGCGATGACCTTGAGGCGCATTTTTTAGAGCGCCTTGAGCTGGCCAAGAGCAATATTGGGAAGTATGGTGACGGCAAGCATATTTATGAAAAATTAGTAAAACCTGCCATGGTAGACCTGACCAAGGTCACCGCTCACTTCGCCGTGAGTTCCTTATTTGAGCAGTATAATAAGCAAGCTAAGATTAACTGCTACCACATTGATCTTGAGGACTACAAGACCTCTGAGTGCGGCAAGGCAAAACTGGCAGTAGGCCGGGTTAAGGTTGCATCTGCTATAACCCGGGAATGGGCTGACCTGAGTTTCGGCGTTCTCCACTTCGGCGACCATAACGTAAATGCCGGCGTCCGCGAGTACCAAGGAGAAGAAGCTTACCAGGAAATGCTGCAGGAGCTGACCCAGACTTTTTCTGCGGCGGATTTTCCTGAGGTTATTCGCCTTCTGGACAAACACTTTGGTATTTCCACTTACTCTATCAAAGACCTCTTCCGGGATGAACAGAGGAAAGTGCTGGAAAACATCCTGCAATCAGCCCTCTCTGAGATTGAAGCAGCCTATTATCAGGTGTATGAGCACCATTACCCACCTATGCGCTTCCTTTCCGAGCTGGGTAACCCAATTCCCAAGAGCTTTCACTCTGCCGCTGAGTTCATCCTTAATAGCGACCTGCGCAAAGCACTCAGCAGTGAGCCTTTAGACTTGGAGCGTATTAGCAGTCTTCTTGATGAGACAGAGACATGGCAGGTAGAGCTTGACACTGAGGGGTTGAGCTACCGGTTACAGCAGACGTTAGAGAGGATGATGGCAAAACTCGCAGACAATCCCGATGATATTGCTTCCCTAAAGGAATTGCTAGCTACCGCCGAGATGACGCGCTCAGTACCGTTTCCTGTGGATCTCTGGAAAGTGCAGAACCTTTACCATGAAATGCTCCAGGTTACCTACCCCGAATTACAGAAAAGGGCGCAGCGGGGAGATGAATCGGCTGCGGAGTGGCTTGAGCAGTTCGTCTCTCTGGGGCAGCAGCTCTCCATACGAGTTGGTTAGATGATTAAACCCAAAATACCGGTCGCCACCTATAGAATCCAATTCAACCGGCAGTTCCGATTCAAAGATGCACAAGAGCTTGCGTTGTATCTCTCCCGCCTGGGTATTTCTGACCTCTATGCTTCTCCCATCTTCAAGGCGCGTCCGGGTAGTTCTCACGGCTACGATGTTACTGACTCAACAAGCCTCAATCCTGAGCTTGGAACCGAAAAAGATTTCAACGCTCTGACAAAAGAACTTGGGCATCAAGGTATGGGACTGCTTCTTGATATTGTCCCCAATCACATGGCTGCCAGCCCTGAGAATCCGTGGTGGATGGATGTTCTAGATAAGGGGCAGAACTCACTATTTGCCGCCTTTTTTGATACGGATTGGTTAAATTTTAAGCAATCACGAGGCAAATCAAAAGGTTATCGGCGTTTCTTTGACATTGGTGATTTGATTGGCATTCGGGTTGAAGACCCTCGGGTATTCGAAGTAACTCATTCTCTGGTCTTCCATCTTATTACCAATCGCAAAGTCACTGGACTTCGGATTGACCATATTGACGGGCTCTACGACCCACTGGAGTATTTGTTAAGGTTGCAACAACACATTGCGTCGCACTTAAAAGAAACGGGGAAGAGCCTTACTTTTTATATAGTGTTAGAGAAGATTCTCTCTGGTGATGAAGCTATTCCTAAAGAATGGCCAGTCTTTGGTACCACCGGATACGATTTTGCCAACATGGTAAACGCCCTCTTTGTGGACAGCAGGGGGGTACAGGTCTTGGACGGGATTTACTCTCGCTTTACAGGTTCACAGCCAACCATTGATGACATTATTTACGAGAAGAAGAAGCAGATAATGAAGGAATTATTCCCTGGCGAAATGAATGCACTAGGGCGGTACTTGGCTTACCTGGCTTACCAGAATAGTCGTATCGCTGACCTCTCCCTCAAAAAATTAACAAAGGCTATTACTGAGGTTACCGCCTGTCTACCCATCTACCGAACCTATGTACGAACTTTGGCAGTGTCTCCACAGGACAAGCTCTACCTTGAACGTGCTGTAGAGGAAGCCCGGAGGCGAAACCCGGATATAGATACCATTACTTTTGATTTTTTAAAGCATGTACTCGTTCTAGATTTGCCACGCTATCTTACTTCCGAACAAAAGGAGGAATGGCTCCGATTTGTTTTACGGTGGCAGCAGTTTACCGGAGCTATCATGGCGAAGGGCTTCGAAGATACCGTCCTCTACTGCTACAACCGTTTGGTTTCTCTTAACGAGGTGGGAGGAGACCCTGGTTCTACAGGCCTGTCTATAGATAGCTTTCACAGCCGCAATCTAGCACGACTTCAACATTGGCCCCATACACTAAACGCAACTTCAACACATGATACCAAGCGGAGCGAAGACGTCAGGGCGAGAATAAATGTGCTCTCCGAGATTCCCGAGGAATGGGAGAGACACCTAATCCGGTGGCACCAGTGGAACAAGTTGAAAAAACGTAAAGTAGACGGACTATCTGTCCCCGAATCACACATAGAAATACTGCTCTATCAGACACTATTGGGTGCTTGGCCTTTGTTTTCAGATGAAATACCCGAGTTTATGCAGCGGCTCAAGGCATACATGCTCAAAGTAGTGCGAGAGGCTAAGGTATATACCAGCTGGTTGGCATCCAATTTAGACTACGAGAGTGCCCTCATCGCGTTCTTGGAGTCTGTCTTAGAAAGCTCCAAGCAAAACTACTTCCTAGAAGACTTTTTGCAGTTTGAAAAGGAAATAGCATTTTATGGAGCCCTCAACTCTATAGCACAGGTCTTGCTCAAGATTAGCTCGCCCGGAGTGCCCGATTTCTACCAGGGCACGGAGTTGTGGGACTTCAGCCTTGTAGACCCCGACAACAGGCGCCCGGTTGATTTCAGAAAACGGGTGGGACTTTTGGAAGACCTTGTACAGCAAGAAGCCAAGGGGCAACAATCACTGGTCCAAGAGATGCTAAACTCGTGGGAAGATGGTCGCCTCAAACTTTACGCGACCTATAAAACATTAAATGCACGTAGTTCCTACAGGGATGTGTTCCGAGAGGGGCAGTACGTTCCACTTAAAGTTGAAGGCCAGAGGCAGGAGCATGTCTGTGCTTTTGCGCGATGCAAAGGTAAAACATGGGTTATTATAGCTATTCCTCGACTGATGACCAAACTGGTACGTGTTGGTGCTATGCCGGTGGGTCAGCGAGTGTGGGGGGATGACCTATTGATTTTACCCGAGGGAATGCCTGAGCGCTGGCTTAATACTTTTACTGGCGAAAGTCTCAAGATATCTGGCGCGGGAGGGGGGTTACCCTTATCCAGCGTACTGAGTACATTCCCAGTTGCTTTCCTGAATAGCGTATGATATAGAAGTATGCTGTTTGTGCCTAGAGCGCACAAGAGCAGGTAGATAAGGAGGATAGACAATGAAAAAGTTGCCAAAGCTTACATGTACCTGATGTCCCTCGCCGGGAAGAATTGCTGCACCATATCGAGCGCATTACTGAGTTGCCCCTTCTGGTTCTTGCTTTCGCTATGATTCCGCTTCTAATAGGCCCACTCCTGTGGGATCTTTCACCGGGAGAAGAAGCAACCTTTATCGCTTTTGATATGCTTGTATGGGCATTATTTGCGGTAGACCTGGGAATCAAGGTTGTGGTGGCTCCTCAGCGACTGGCTTATCTGCGCCGACACTGGCTTGAGGTCTTGGTCGTAATCGTTCCATTCTTCAGACCTCTACGTCTACTTCGCATATTCATCTTTGGATCACGCGCCTGGGTCGGGATGAGAAGACTGGTGAATATTGATTTCCTGTTAGTTTATGGTATAGGTCTCGTTATCGTGGCCGCTACCGTGGTTGCCTCAGTTGAAGGTGGTGAGAATGCTTCTATACAATCTTTCCCCGATGCTCTCTGGTGGGCAGTGGTTACCATTACTACAGTGGGGTATGGTGATATGGTGCCGGTGACCGTAGCTGGTCGGGCTATTGGCTTCATCTTGATGCTCGGAGGAATAGCCTTCTTTAGTGGTGTTACTGCCAATCTAGCTTCATACTTGGTTAAGGGGGGTGAATCTGACAAAAGAGCCCTAGCACAGCTAACCAGAGAGATACAGAGTCTGCAGCAAGAAGTCGTAAAGTTGGGTGGAGGGGATTAAGCAGGCACTTTTGTCTATTTCTTACACTACTATACTTAGGCACTATCTGGCGTCTGGGCGGCTGCCCTGTACATTTTTTCGGTGTATTCCTTGAGCATTCGCCGCGCGCAAAAGACAGGCACGATTGACCTGATTGCTTCCTTTATCATACGAACCCAGCCGTGGGGCACGCCGTTTCGGTCTCGAGCATAGTATAGGGGCACAATCTGCTCTTCTAACAGGCGGTAAAGTGCCTCAGCGTCTGCCTTGTCTTCCTCCTCTGGTTTAGGTGCATCAAGGTTCCCGTCAAGAGCCCAACCGTTGTTGCCATTGTAGCTTTCGTGCCACCACCCGTCACGAACGCTCAAATTGAGCACACCATTGAGTGAAGCCTTCATGCCACTGGTACCACAGGCCTCCCGCAAGCGGCGCGGGGTATTCAGCCACACATCCACGCCATGAACCAGATAGCGGGCTAGGTGCATATCATGGTTCTCAATAAAGGCTATGCGACCCTGAAACTTGCGGTCTAAAGCTAAATGGTAGACCTGTTGAACAAGGTGTTTAGATGGGAGGTCAGCAGGGTGGGACTTTCCCGCAAATATGATCTGAACTGGATGCCTTTCGTTATTGATAATTTGCTGTAGACGCTCGATATCTTGGAAGATGAGCATTGGTCGTTTGTACTCGGTGAAGCGGCGGGCAAAGGCAATGGTCAACACTTCGGGGTCGAGTAATGTGCCCATGGCTGGCATTTCCCCAGGTGCTGCATTGTTCTGCACCCATCGCTTCCGCGCGCGCACACGCACCGTGCTAATCAGCTTGTTCTTTAGTAGCTGATGAACTGTCCACAGTTCCCCATCCTGAATATCCAGTAAACGCCCCCACAGTCTGTTATCATCGTGTTCCTTTATCCAGTCCTTTCCTAAATACTTTTCCAAGAGATAATAAAGCTCTGGAGCAATCCATGAGGGCACGTGTATCCCATTCGTCACGTGCGAGATCGGTGCCTGGTCTTCTGGGACCTCTGGCCAAAGCCCATGCCACATTCTTCGGGTGACTTTCTCGTGAAGTTGGCTCACCGCACAGCGGTGGTTAGCCATTCTCATGGCAAGTGCTGTCATGTTGAAAGATTGGGCTCCGGAACCATCTTGTCGTCCGAGCTGGAGGAATGTTTCCCGGTCAATTCCAAGAGATTCCCAGTAACCGCTAAAATATTTCTCCACCAGTTGGGCAGGGAAGATATCGTGACCAGCCAGCACTGGCGTGTGGGTAGTAAACACAGTGGTTGCCTGCACCCTGCTCATGGCTTTAGCAAAACTTATTCCCTTTGTTACTTCTTCTCGGATACGTTCCAGCATCATAAACGCCGTATGACCCTCATTAGCATGCCATATGGTGGGACTGATACCAAGCGCTCGCAGGACTCGCACCCCGCCAATACCGAGCACAGCTTCCTGCTGCAGTCGTAGCTCTTGGTCGGCAATATAAAGTCGTGCCGCGAGTTGCCGGTACTGTGCAGCGTTTCTATCAAGATTGGTATCCAGCAAATAGATGTTTGTGCGGCCTACCCGTACCCGCCATACACCGATGGCCAAGACAATATCGCCCAGTTGAACCTCCGCTAGGGCAGTATCACCTTTCGTGGAAAGCACACGATTGATAGGCGCCCTGTCAAAGTCAAGTTGTTCATATAGTTCCTGCTGGCAACTGTCCGAACTCCCACAAAGATACTGATGAAAGTATCCCTGAGGATACATAAACCCAACTGCGATCAGTGGTAGACCCAGGTCGCTTGCCTCCTTGCATACATCGCCGGCCAGGATTCCTAACCCACCAGCATAAATGGGAAGGGAGTTGTGTATGGCATACTCCATGGAAAAGTAAGCTACAGGGCCATTTAGCAAGGTGGGATAATTACTGGATACCCAGGTATCAGAGTCGGACATATTGGCATCGAAGGAGGACATTACCGAGTCATATAAAGCGAGAAAAGACGGGTCCCTGGCTGCTGCTTGCAGTGTCTCCGGGTTTACCTCGTGTAACTCCCTGACCGGGTTGTGGCCACTCAATTTCCATAGCTGGTAATCCAGGATGCGAAACACATTACGTGCCTGTGGATGCCAGCTCCACCACAAATTATTAGCAAGCTCCTCGAGTTTATCTATGCGTTCCGGTATTTTGGGGTCAGACATAAGATTGTTTCTTCATGATATTTCAGACCTTGCTAAGATTATACTCTATCCTGGCAAAAGTAAGCTAGCACATTGGAGGGCACACTGATACTACAGCAAAATATAATACAGCAATAAGCCAAAGTGTGTGACTAGTAGATTGATAACCTGCTATGTAATCGGATAACGGTCCTGAGCTTTCATCAAAGGTAATACGTGGTTGGTTGAAACGGCGAAGACTGGTCACTCGGTGATAGGCTCAATATTTATGATAGCTCAGATACATGCAGATTGCACCGCAAGCCGCCACATTCAGCGATTCTGTTTTCCCCCGGATTGTGGGTATTCTTAATCTATGATTGGACGCGTTCAGTACTGAGTTCGAAAGGCCAGATGCCTCGTTGCCCAGTGCAAGCAGGAGCTTATTCTGGCATTGAAGAACCGAAGGGTCTTCCACGCCACCGAGATCTGCGGCTACGAGGGAGTATCCACTATGTTTCAGTTCCTCTACAAGCTCCAGATAACGGGAGGTTCTTCTGATCCATAAAGATAACACTGTACCAACAGTTGACTGAACACATTTTGGAGAT
>Ga0209979_1004010_pt1 | contig 12466 bp, 7 predicted proteins | sample AnhtaG_FD_183114 | JGI IMG/M metagenome (GOLD analysis project Ga0209979, IMG submission 183114) | Deep subsurface microbial communities from Anholt, Denmark to uncover new lineages of life (NeLLi) - Anholt_01485 metaG (SPAdes) (version 2) | ecosystem: Environmental > Aquatic > Marine > Oceanic >...
AGATAGATTGGAGAGTAAGGGAGAATAGTAATATAGGATACTCTATGTCCGGCCTTATGCTCCATGTAGCTGGCTCTGTGATTACTGATTATAGCTTGGATAGAATTTATCCTATGGAAATAGCCGATGCTCACCGCAATGGTGATATTCACCTGCATGATCTATATTTCGGCATTACAGGATATTGTGCCGGCTGGAGTATAAGTAAGCTGCTTTTTGAGGGATTTAATGGTGTTCCGGGAATCGTGGAGTCTAAACCAGCCAGGCATTTAGATACAGCCCTTCTTCAAATGGCTAATTTTATTGGTACCTTGCAAAATGAGTGGGCCGGTGCCCAGGCATTTAATTCTATAGATACCTATTTGGCTCCTTTGGTCAGAAAAGATGCCTTGAATTATAATCAGGTCAAGCAGGCAGTGCAAAAATTTGTCTTTAATTTAAATATAACTTCCAGGTGGGGTGGCCAATCTCCCTTTACTAATCTGACCTTTGACTGGACTGTGCCCGATGATCTTAAGAAGCAGCCGGTTATTCTTGGGGGAGAATTACTAAAAGAAACCTATGGTGATTATCAAAAAGAGATGGATCTAATCAACAAAGCCTTTATCGAAGTTTTGACAGAAGGGGATATGCATGGAAGGCCCTTTACTTTTCCTATCCCTACTTATAATTTGACTCGGGATTTCGATTGGGAAAATGAAAATGCAAAACTACTTTTTGAGATGACGGCAAAGTATGGACTCCCCTATTTTAGCAACTTCATCAACAGCGATCTGAATCCCAGCGATGTGAGGAGTATGTGCTGCCGACTTCGTCTGGATCTAAGGCAGTTAGATAGGAATGTTACCGGCGGACTCTTTGGTTCGGGCGATTCTACGGGAAGTATAGGTGTGGTTACCGTCAATATGCCGAGAATAGCTTATCTATCCAAAGATAAAAATGAGTTTTTTGATAGATTAGAATATTTAATGGGTCTAGCTAAAACTTCTCTTGAAATTAAAAGAGGAATAGTGAACAAGAATATGGAAGGGGGTCTTTTGCCCTACACCAAAAGATACTTAGGAACCTTAAAAAATCACTTTTCCACCATTGGCCCTATTGGTATGAATGAGGCTTGTTTGAATCTATTGGGAAAAGATATAGCTTCCAAAGAAGGTAAGAACTTTGCTGTAGAGGTTTTGGAATTCATGAGAGCAAGACTTTCCGACTTTCAGGAAGAGACAGGTCACATTTATAATCTAGAGGCGGTCCCCTGCGAGGGCACTTCTTTTCGTTTAGCAAAAATGGATAAAACAAAGTACCCTGATATTATCACTGCTGGGAAAAGAGCTCCTTATTATACAAATTCTACTCTCCTGCCCGTAGATAAGACGGAGGATGCCATAGAGGCCTTAGAACATCAGGAAGGGCTGCAAACTTTATATACCGGCGGAACTGTATTTCATCTATTTTTAGGGGAAAGAATGTTTTCTGGAGAGACTGTTAAAAGATTACTTAAAAAAGTAACCTATAATACAAGACTTCCTTATATTACCATAACACCAACTTATTCTATTTGCCCTGACCATGGTTACCTCGTGGGAGAGCATCCTCGCTGTCCTAAGTGCGGGGAAAATGCTGAGGTTTACAGCCGCGTGGTGGGTTACTTTAGACCGGTGAGAAACTGGAATGAGGGTAAACAGGAGGAGTTCAGGCAGAGATTGGTATACAAAGAAAAGCTCGCTTTGGAAAAGGAATTCGCTGGTGGAATTCAAGGGCTTTATTAAAACTTCTCTTATTGAGTATCCGGGTAAAATTGTTTCTGTGATCTTTACTGCAGGTTGCAATTTTCGATGTCCTTTTTGCCAGAATCCTGATCTTGTGTTGACTCCTGAGAGCCTTCCTTCTATTAGCGAAAAAGAGATAATTGACCATCTGGTTTCTAAAAAAAAATGGCTGGATGGTCTGGCTATTACCGGGGGAGAGCCAATGATTCACAAAAATCTCCCTCCTTTTGTCCGCAAAATAAAGAAAAAAGGGTTTTTAGTGGAAATAGAGACTAACGGTACTAATCCAGAGATGCTAAGGAGTTTGATTGAGGATAAACTGGTAGACTTTATTGCCCTGGATATCAAGGCACCACTTGAGTGGAAAAGGTACAAAGAGGCGGCCGGGATTAACCGCAAGGATCTATTGGTGAAGGTTAAAGAAAGCGTGGAGATCTTATTGAAATTGGGACATGAGATTAATTATGAATTTAGAACCACCGTCGTCCCAGAACTTCTTGATAAAGAAGATATATTAGAGATTGCCAGACAAATCAAAGAAGGGCGAAGATATATTCTGCAGCAATTTTTACCAGACAAAACCCTGGATAAGCGATACGAAGAGATAAAACCATACTCTAAAGCCCAACTGGAGGAAATGAAAGAGAAGGCAGGAAATTATGTGAAAGAAGTGAGTGTCAGGGCTTGAGATGATACATATCCTGAAACTTGCCAGTAATTTTCGATTTCAAGAAACACCTACAGCGACCCAGTAAAGCTTAGGAGGTTCTTTTTAAATGTATTTCTAGCATCGTATTAAGAGCTCTAGCAACCCTTCTAATAAACGATAGTGAGAAATTCTTGTAATTGCCTGATTCTAATCTTGCTATAGCCGGTTGAGAAGTACGGGCTAGTTTAGCTAGTTCTGTTTGAGTAAGATTTTGTTCTTTTCTAAGTTGTATTATTTCTCTTGCCAGTGAATATTCTCTTTCTAATGAATGATATTCTTTTGCAAATTTTTCATTCTTGAGTTCATCGTTTAGAAGATCGTTAAAATTATGTAATTTCATTTTCACCATGATTTTCCTCCAATAATGATTTCATCAGATAGAAGGCTTTTAATATCTCTTTTTTATTTGTCTTTCGATCTTTTTTAACATATCCTGAGGTGATAATATAGATATTTTTATCATAATGAAAATAAAATAATCTACATATATCACTGCCTTGTTTTACTCTTAATTCACGCAGTCCAGCGTAGCCTTTTAATGTTTTTGAATGAGGTGCAGTTAGAAATGGACCAAATTCTTGCAAGAGTTCAATGGTTCTAAATGCTTTCGCCCGCATCCTTATGCTAAGAGTATCTAAAAAGTCTTTTGCTTGTTCAAGTAATTTAACTTTATAAGGCACAATATAATATATCAATATTAGTATATTTGTCAAGCAGATTTTCTAAAAAATGAGAGACTGGCTATTATGAATAAAAGAGAAAAATTAGAGATGCTGCAGAAATTAAGTGAGAAAGAACTTACACAGAGGTTTCTAATTCCACTTTTTGAATCAAAAGGGATAGGTTGTAAAAATGTTCAATATACTCATAAAACATTGGAATTTGGTAAAGACATAGTTTATTACAAAGATGATGAATTTGGGCGGAGAATCTACACAGGCGTCCAGGTGAAAAGAACTAAAATTAGAACTAGCGGAGTTAGCGAAATACTTCGTCAAATCAGTGAGGCTTTTGGGGAACAATTTAATGACTCAAGCGACAATAAGAAGAAAAACCTGGATAAATTTGTCGTACTCACATCAAATGAAATTAAAGAAGATGCGGAACAGTCTCTCTCGGCTTCGCTTAGGGGTAACAATAGAGACAAAGATGTTACATATATAGATGGAAATAAACTTGTTGGTCTTCTTGAAAAACATTTACCTTCCGCTCTCTGGGAAGAATATGATTACTTTAACAAATATTTTACCGAGATGAAAAAAGACTTTGAAACAATCACAGACATCTCAGCAATCGGTCAGAAAGAGCCTGTACCGTTGGAAGAAATATATGTCTCATTGCGGTTAGTTGAGTCTGAGAAACCAAGAGAAAAAGAAATAATGGCTGATGTATATTTCAAAGATACATCTGATGTTGTATGGAAAGACACAGACGATGTCAAATGGACTAAAGAGGGAATATTGAGGGAGAGGCTCAAAGAAGAGAAAATATTGAGGAAAAGACCCCAAGAAACTGAAGAAGAAAAAAGATTGAGCAAAGGAAAAATTTTTGATGCTGAGAAAGCAGTGAAAGACTTTGATAAGCTGGTAGTTGTTGGCGCTCCGGGCTCAGGCAAGACAACCCTCATTAAACATCTTGCTTTAAAATCTTGTCAGGAAAATATTGAAAAGCAGGAAAGAGCTTCTCTTCCCATTCCCATAACCCTGCGGGAGTTCTCAGAGAGTGAGAAAGATTTAGAAGAATATATTGAGGAAGTGTTTGAGAAATACCAATTCCCCAAAGCAAAAGAGTTTGTGGAAGAAGATTTGAAAGAAGGAAAATGTAGACTTCTTCTCGACGGCTTCGATGAGCTGGTAGCCAAAGAAAAGCAGGAGAAAATTGCTACCCAGATTCAAAAATTCATAGAAAAGTATCATAGATCTCAAATTATTATCACCTCCAGAATTGCAGGTTATCACGAGGAACTAAAAGGCTTCACAAAATTAAAACTTTTGGAATTTGACGATAGGCAAATAAAAAAGTTCATAGAGAATTGGTTCGGGAAAACCGACTCAGAAAAAGCAAAGTCAATGTTAAACGCCGTTACGGAAAATGAACAAATAAAGACTCTGGCCAGAAATCCTTTGATGATTGCCATCATTGCTATTATCTATGAAGAAGATAGAGAACTACCACAAAAAAGAGCAGCTTTATACAAGCGCTGTATTGAGGTACTCTTGAGCAAATGGGATGTTCAGAAGAGACTGAAAAATGTATATTCCTCAGAGAAGAAAGAATTCATTCTAAGAAAATTAGCTTTATATGGACATAGCAATAATAAAAGAGTCGTGACCGAAGAAGAGATTATAAAAGAGATCAAGTATTTTCCTCAACTCCGATTAAAAGAAAAGGAGGCAAAACTGTTCCTTGAGGAGATATGGCGAAGAAGCCATCTTCTCAGGCAGATTTCTATGGAGAGTTATGATTTTCTTCATTTATCCTTCCAGGAATATTTTACCGCCCTGGAGTTAAAAGAGGCAGAAGATGGATTATCTACCATTATTAAGCATTTGTCTGAACCCTGGTGGGAAGAACCTATTCTTCTTTATGCAGGAATAAGTAATAATGCCACTACTCTTATCAAGAGAATAAAGAAAGAGGTGCCTGAGGACATATTTTACAGTAATCTCATGCTCTTTGGAAAATGTGTGGCAGATGCTGACTTCACCGAGCTTTCTTTAGGAGAAGAGGTTGTCAACGACCTCTGGTCTCTCTATAAAAGAGCGGAATTCTCTTCTCTCAGAGAAAAAGCAATTAAAGTTCTCGCCCTTATCAAACCAGATACTATCATAGATTCACTAATAAAGGATTTAGAGGCTAAAGATATTGATGTTCGAGAAAGTGCAGCAGAGGCTCTAGGAAACATAGGAAGTGAGAAGGCAGTAGAGCCCCTCATCAAAGCCTTAACTTTGGATAAAAAGGATGTTCGAGGGAGGGCAGCAGTGGCTCTGGGAAGTATAGGAAGCGAGAAAGCAGTCAAACCGCTAAAGAGTGCTTTGAAAGATGAAGGCGCGTGGATTCCTGGAAGAAAAGTGAAAGATGCAGCATTTGCCTCCCTGGAGAAAATTAGCCAGAGGACCAAGAAAAGGATTGTTATAGAACCAGCTTGAGATTTCCCATAAACAAAACCCTTAAGGTTAACGAAAAAGAGATTGCTTCGTCGGCATTTCATGCCTCCTCGCAATGACATTCTTTGCTTGCAGTGACAGCGAAAAATACGAGATACAAAATAAGGAGAAATAAATTGAAAGAGCCAAAGAAGATAACTTGGGAGCTGGTTAAAGCACATGGGTTGAGTGAGGAGGAGTACAATAAGATAAAAGATATCCTGGGCCGAGAGCCTAATTTTACCGAACTGGGTATCTTTTCTGCTATGTGGAGTGAGCACTGCAGCTATAAAAGCTCAAAACCGGTCTTGAGATTGTTTCCTACTTCGGGGAAGAATATTTTAGTAAAAGCAGGGGAGGAAAATGCTGGAGTCATCGACATCGGTGATAACTTGGCCGTGGTGATGAAGGCCGAATCGCATAATCATCCCAGTGCTGTAGAGCCCTTTCAAGGAGCTTCTACCGGTGTAGGAGGCGTCCTCAGGGATATTTTCACTATGGGAGCAAGGCCCATTGCTCTTCTTAGCTTTCTGCGCTTTGGGCGTCTAGATAGTGAGCACAATCGCCATCTATTTACCGAAGTAGTGAGGGGAAGTACTACCTATGGCAATTCCGTCGGTATTCCCACCGTAGGAGGAGAAGTTTATTTTGATGAAACCTATGAAGGGAATCCCTTAGTTAACGTAATGTGTGTAGGGGTGGTGAACAAGGATGAGCTTATCAAAGCAAAGGCTAGTGGAGTAGGAAATCTTGTCCTCTATATGGGAGCAGATACTGGTAGAGATGGTTTGGGAGGAGCTAGCTTTGCCTCGCGAGACCTTACGGATGACTCGGACCGGGAGACATCTGCAGTCGCGGTAGGCGATCCTCTCCGGGGAAAGCTTCTTCTGGAGGCTTGTCTGGAACTTTTGAGGACGGGGGCAGTGGTAGGGATGCAGGATATGGGAGCAGCAGGACTTACTTCCTCTAGCTCGGAGATGGCATCCCGGGGAGGATGCGGGGTAGAGATAGATATTTCTCTGGTTCCCCGAAGAGAAGAAGGTATGATACCCTATGAGGTGATGCTATCCGAGTCCCAGGAGCGGATGCTTTTGGTGGTGAAGAAAGAGAAGAAAAAGTTAATCAGGAAGATTTTTGACAAACGGGACCTTCATGCTGTTAGCATTGGTCGGGTTACCTCGGATGGTTTTTTTCGAGTACTGGACAAAGGTAGAATAGTGGCGGAAATTCCTGCCAAGAGCCTGGTCGAAGAGGCGCCGGTTTATATCAGAGAAGAAAAAGAACCCGCTTATTTAAAAAAAATAAAAGATTTCAATATTTCCGCTATTCCTGAGCCTAAAGATTATAATGATATTTTAAAAAGACTATTAGCTTCACCTTCTATCTCCTCTAAACAATGGGTTTATGAGCAGTATAACCCTATGGTAAGAACCGATACTATTCTTCAGCCAGGTGCCAATTGTGCCCTCATTCAAATTAAGGGAACAAAAAAGGCTATTGCTCTAACTACTGGCGGTAATGGAAGCTACTGTTATCTTAATCCCTATGAAGGGGGAAAAATTGCTGTAGCTGAAGCAGCCAGAAATGTTGTTTGTGCAGGAGCCAGGCCTTTAGCTATTACCAATTGTCTCAATTTTGGGAATCCCACCAAGCCGGCTGTTTTCTGGCAATTCAAGAAATGTGTAGAGGGAATGGCGGAAGCTTGCCGTATTTTAGAGACACCGGTAACAGGAGGAAATGTCAGCTTTTACAACGAAAATCCCACCGGAGCTATTGATCCAACGCCAATGGTGGGAATGCTTGGACTTCTGGAAGATATTGATCTTCGCTGTAGGCCAAATTTCAAGGAGGAAGGAGATATAATTGTTCTTTTGGGTGAATGCAGCCAGGAGCTGGGAGGAAGTGAATATCTTAGAGTGGTTCACAGCTTCAAGGGAGGAAGTTCTCCCCAGGTTAACCTGGAAAGGGAGAAAGCAGTTCAGAAAGCCTGTCTTGAGGCAATCAGGGCTGGTTTAGTCAGTTCCGCCCACGATTGTTCGGAGGGTGGTTTGGCTGTTGCTCTTGCTGAATGCTGTTTCTCTGAATCTAAGAGCAAAATAGGAGCAGTTATTGAACACCTATCACCTTTTAGAACCGATGCCTTGCTTTTCGGCGAGACTCAGTCTCGTATTATAATTTCCTGTCATCCTAAAGATTTTACCCAATTAAAAAATATTGCTCAAAAGAACAAAGCTCCTCTTTTAAAATTAGGGGAAGTAAGAGGGGCGAGGTTAATTATTAAAAAAGATAAAGCTCCTCTCGTAGATATGCCCATAGATGATTTAGAGGAAAGATGGAAAGAAGGACTAACAGATAGCATTTAGTAAGGGATAAGGCAAAGGAATAAGAATGAGAGAAAAGGAAATAAAGAGAATAGGGTTGATTCTTTGTTTTCTTCTTTTTTTTGTAATTAGTAGTGGGAGAGTAGGAGCTTATCCCTTTAAACCGGGGGAGAAATTAATCTATACCATAAAGTGGTCTGGAACTCCTCTTCTTCTAAAAGTTCTTCCAGGAACTGTGGGAGAACTGGTCCTAGAGGTGGAGGAGGTGGAGGAGAAACTAACTCAGACAAATGGGCAGCCTGCCTATCTCTTCTCTTGGAAGCTGGAAACCGCAGGTATTTATTCCTTGCTTTTTTCTTTGGATGAGAGAAGGGAAAGCTATGTTGATATTGATACCTTCTGTTCCTACAGAGTGGCCATTTATTATAAGGAGGGAAAAGATATTCTTAAAGATTGGGTTATTGAGATAGACAATAAAACTGGGGAAGCCTTAATCAAGGATGAAAAAAATGAGCGGGAGGAAACCAGGCTCCTTTCCTCCTTGCCTGTTTTCGATATACCCTTTTTGATTTACTGGTTAAGAACTCAAGAGCTAGAGGTGGGGAAAGTATTCTCGCTCTTTTTGTTCGAAGATGAAAGGCTAAGAGATTGGAAGGAGAAAGTGGAACGGAAAATACAGATTGAGGTAACCAGAAAGGAAGAGATAGATATCTGTGACGGACCCTGTTTAACCTTTTTGTGCGAGGAAGTAGGTTCAGAAAAAATAAAGATATGGTTTTCTGAGGATAAAGAGCATCTTCCAGTAAAAATCGAGTATGATATAAGAGGAACTATTATTACTGCTTGCCTGGATAAGGGGAAATCTATCTTCTAATAAAGGTTGAAATTTATCCCCAGGGAAAACTTTTCTCTCGGAAGAGAGTAGTCTTTCCAAAGTTGGTAATCATTTAATTCAAGTTGAATATATAAGTCCATATTTTTGCCCATTGTTTTGGAAATCTTTAATATTTCTATTAAACCAGGGGACAGCTTATCTTCTGTCCCCTCCTCATAGTATCTTTCTCCAACAAACTGAGTCTTTGCCTCCACCCTCCAACTATCTCTTTCCCATCTCAACCAAATATCTACTATGCTTTGAGGGGAATAGGGGATTACTTTGCTTGAATCTTGAGCATTTTCTGCCTTTTGGTAAGTATAAGAGAAGCCCTGTTCAAAAGTTTCGCCAAAGCGAGACTGCAAATTGAGTTTTCCTCCCCAGGAGTTTATAGAGCGGTTTTCTGGTTTAACCAGTGAGCTTATTCCGTCCCAATTCCAGATAATATCTTGTCCAGTCTTAAAAAATCCTTCCAGAGAAAAATCTATTTGAGGGGAAAGTTTATATTTGAATTTACCTTCATAATTCCAGGTGTTTACTATTTTATTAAAGTCAGGGTTTTCATTTACCTCTACATAATCTCGGAAAAGATACAAATCTGCAAATTTAAGAGAGTAGAACTTCTTTTCCAGTACTACCTGAAAATCTCTTCTGGGGTCTATCTGATAGAACATCTTGAGATGGGGTATGATTTCACTCTCTACTTCCCCGATTTGTTTAATTCCTATCTCTAGTTCTCCGGTTAAGTCTTTTGTCTTTTTAAAGGCTATAGCTTCATTTCTTACCCAAAGATGAATTTGATTATTTGCATAGGAGCTATATTCGGCTTTAATTCCTGTATGGAGAAGGGCATCTGGTATCTCTAGTTCTATTTGCACTCCTGGGGTAATTTCCTGATAATGTTCTAGTTCTTCTGTTAATCCTGCCCTTTCCAGCCAGGCGAGAACTCTAAGGATGTTACCTTTCTGCAAATCAAGGGTAAGATTTCCTTTTAGGTTGAGTTTATTCTTATTTCTTTCCCCTTGAGGTAAGTTAATCTTTTTTTGATATCCGTCCAAATCGAAGAGCAATCTTTTCTTTTTCGAAAAAGCCCAAATAAATTCCATATTTAGCCAATCTTCGTCTCTGGCAAGAGGTTTTTCTTTGTACTTTGCCCCTTCAGAACTTGAAATTCTTCCGAGGGTGAGAAGATACATTACTTTCCCTTTTTCTTTTCCATAATCCAATTGGTAAGCGAGACTACCATAACCGCCAACAGAGGCAGAAATATGAAAATAGGGGAGGGGAGATTCTTGGCTTGGGGTAGGGTAATAGATTTTCTCACCTAAGGGGAGCTGGATAAGTGGTTGAGTTAATCTCTTCTCTCCTCGATGTTGCATGAGAGAAACCTTTTTAGTCCTTGTATATTTCCATGGAGTATAGTAGCTAATCAGAGGTTTTTCCAGGCGAGGTTCAAGAAGAGTAATGGGATAAATTTCTTTTCTTTCTTCAATGAAAGGTTTTACTAAGGGAGGAAGCTTCTCTATCTCTTTTTCTAAGCCAGGGAAAAAGAGGAAATGATAGTAGGTTTTCTCAGTAAGTTCAGCTTCAAAAGAAGACTGAACCAAGCTTTTTCTTCCTCGATGCTCCATAAGGGGGAAAGTTCTGGCTCTTGTTATTTCCAGGTAAGACCTATCTTTTCCTTTGACCACTATAATGGGAAGTTCGGTAGAAAGGGGTTTCTTTTTTATAGGCTCTTCTGCGCTGAGTGAGCTTGATAAAAATAAGAGAAGTAAACCTACCGGTAAAAAATAGCGTATAGCGGGTAGTTTCATTCCAGTTCCTCAAGCCTTTTTTTTGCCTCGTTTCTCCACTTTTCTTCAAGGGATTTTTCTTTAATGATTTTTTGATATTCCTCTTCGGCTTTCTTTATCTGACCAAGAGCTTGATAGGATAATCCTGTCTGCAATCGAGCCTTAACTCCCCATTCCTTATATTGAGGGTAGAGTATAGGAACTCTCAAATATTCTTCTATTGCTCTCTCAAAGTTTTTTTCATTAAACCAACAATCTCCTATTCTAAGTTGAGCCTCTACTTTAAAGCCGCTTTCTTCAATATTCTTAACAACCCAGGTGTAATGGTCCCGCGCTTGGGCAAATTTATTTCTGTTGAGCCACGAATTACCCAGTTTTAGATGAGCCTGGGGGATTAAATCACTGGCGGGGAATTGGGTAATAAATTCCTCAAGGGCTTCTCCTTGCCTCTCCCAATCTTTGAGGTTCTCCCAGCAAAGGGCGGTTTCGTAGAGAGAATTATGGAGAATACTTTTTTCCTTAGCTATCTGGAGAGCTCTTTTGTAGGAGTCAATTGCCTCTCCGAATTTATCTTGTCCAAAGAAAGACTCTCCCAGTCTATAATAGACCTCCCCTCTTCGAGCCTCTTCTTTCGGGAAAACCGGAAGGAGCTCAATGAATTGAGAATAAGCTAATTCTGCTTCACGAAACTTACCTAATTTATAAAAAGACCACCCTTGCCGATAATAAGCATCAGGAAGATAGGAACTTTTGGGAAAATCGTTGATTAGCTTTCCATACTCAGATAAGGCCTTCTCGTAATCTTCTCTTTCCCAGGAGTAGCTAGCTATCTTGTATTGGGCATAATCTGCGCTTTCAAAGTTGGGATAGTCTTTTACCACCCTGCGAAAGGCAGCTAGAGATTCGGCTTCTTTTTCCATCTTATGGTAGCATTCGCCTGTTCTAAGTAGAGCCTCTGGAGTAAGATTGTTCTCTGGATACTTCTCCATAAGAGTTTGGAAGGTTCTCAAGGCCTCTTCATATTTTTGCTGATTATAATCACACTGCCCTATCCAAAAGTAGGAGAGTGGCATGAGCTCTTCTGCCTGAGGATAATCTAAAATCACCTTTTGAAAAGCTGTTTTAGCCTCTTCAAATTTATTTTGATAAAAGTAAGTCCAACCTATGGCACATTGAGCGTCACTGGCCAAAGGATTTTCTGGATAAAGCTTGAGGAGTCTTTCGTATTCCTCTTTTGCTTCTGGATATTTTCCTAGCTTAGAATAAGAAGCAGCTATTTGATATATAGAGGTAGGGACAAGGTGAGAGGTAGGAAAGTCTTTCTCTATTTTTGAGTAACTGAGGATAGCTTTCTCAAAATTTTTGAGATTAAAAAGAGAATTTCCCATTCCCAAAAGAGAATCATCTATCCATTCACTCTGAGGATAATTCTGGACAACTTTTTCAAATTCCTCTTTAGCCTCTTCGAATTGGTTTTGTTCAAGGTAGCACCAGCCCTTCTCATGTTGAGAGTAGCTGGCCAGGGGATTTTCAGGGTAGTTAGTGATGACTTTTTGAAAAGCCTCCAGGGCTTTCTCATATTGGGAAAGATTAAGATGGCACTCTCCTAGTTGAAAAAGAGCATCCGAGTTATATTTATAGGAGGGAAATTCATTGATTAATTGGCTGTAGTAATCTGCTGCTTGACTAAGCTTTTCTTCAGCCAGATATGTATAAGCGATTCTATATAGACAGTCTTTAACAAACTCACTTTGAGAATACTCATCCATTACTTTTAGATAATTATCTTTTGCCTGGCTGAACTTCTTTTGATAATAGAGACTATCTCCCAGGCGAGTCCATGATTCAGCAAGACGA
>Ga0209979_1004011_pt1 | contig 12460 bp, 14 predicted proteins | sample AnhtaG_FD_183114 | JGI IMG/M metagenome (GOLD analysis project Ga0209979, IMG submission 183114) | Deep subsurface microbial communities from Anholt, Denmark to uncover new lineages of life (NeLLi) - Anholt_01485 metaG (SPAdes) (version 2) | ecosystem: Environmental > Aquatic > Marine > Oceanic...
GGATGGCTCTCTATCAGGCAGGTGACATAGGCCGCCGCTGGGATCCCCAGCTTGCCGCCGTTTACTATCGCGAGATGGTTTATCATGGCAAGAACCATAAGCAGGCTATGGGAGCAGTGATGAGCCATCTTGGAGCCAGGATACTGGCAGTGCTCAAGGAGGATAGACCATATGAGCTGAGGGATCCTGAGGGTAAGCTCATTAGCAAGGATGAGACCAGGAAACTTATCCTCTCCAAATACCATGTGTCAGAAGACATACGGCGCGAGAGACGCCGGCGCAATAGCAAAATCAGTAAGGCTAGGGAGACAGCGACTTACAGGACAAACGAGGCAGCTGAAGCTCCTCAACCTGTACCAGTCCAAGCCGTCTCCCGAAAATAAGTCTAACTCAGAGATACAGGGAGGTCAAATGAATGCCCCTTGACAACTATTAGGAAATCTTATTGTGTCATGACACAGTAATCTTGGATAGTTGTTTAGCACTCAAAGCAGACCAATGCCATGTCCATGACATTGCATTGGTAGAATTACCGATGACAGAGCTCAACCAGCAAAGAGCTGTTCCAAGCTTCCTGACGACCAGATAAATGAAAAGTTTGGCGGTATTGGCGATATAGGCAGAATAGGTGGAATTGGTGGTATGGCGGGAATAGGTGGAATTGGTGGAATCGCCGGGATAGGTGTGATTGGACCTCTATGAGCTCTTTCAGTGAACCCTATAGCATCGCCATTTGCGTCTCTAACAAACCCATCGTGGAACCATCCTAAATGCTTACCTGAATAGCTTACGATATTTTCGCCCTCAAGAAAAGCTACTGGACGACCGGAGTAATCGTAGATGACGCTCTCAGATATGAAAAACCTTGCAATGCCACTCCTGTCAAATATGGCAAATTCACCCATTCAAGCCCCCTTGCCTGTGTACCCAGCATCATACCATGAAGGCTACCGGGCAAACAAGAATCAACAATCAGCCAGATAGTGCATCCTGGTAATCGCCCGCGGGGTTATGCACGAGACAAGCTTTGAGAACTTTGCTAAGTGGGCTGGCAACAAGACTGCAGATTCTCCCCGGTTTTTGATGCTAACTGCATCGCTAAAACGTCCGGTACCCCCGGAGTTGTGCTTCGTGTTGCGAGATAGCACGGATGCGCTGGAGCAGTGGCGGATGAGAGTAGTTCAGAAATACATAGAAAGGATGGGGCGTCAAGTTCGAGAGGTTGCCTGCTGAGAGCTTCTTTAGCGCATCGACCAGCCTCTGTGGCTCCTGGATAGTCTCGGTGGCGAAGTGGTCAGCTCCGTACTCATTCTTTCGGGACACCGCCTGAATGACAATGGAAAGCAGCATTTCTATCGGAGTGTAGAGCAAGCCGAAGAATAGGATCCCGCTATAAATGGACTGCTGATCCATGTAGAACGCCTCATAGAGGCCTGGGCTACCCAGAAAGACTGACAGTAAAAAGAAGAGCAAACCCGTGTGCAGGACGCCGATTATCGTCCCTTGCAGTATGTGCTTCTTCTTGTGATGCCCGATTTCATGGGCAAGCACGGCTACCAGTTCAGGTACCGTGTGCTTTTCAATCAGGGTATCAAACAGGGCGATCCGCTTGTTGTGGCCAAATCCGGTAAAGAAGGCATTTGATTTACTGGAGCGCTTGGAGCCGTCCATCACGAAAACATTCTTGACTGGGAAACTAACCGAGCGAGCATAATTGAGGATCGCCTCTTTCAACTCGCCTGACTCGATCGGAGTGAACTTGTTGAAGAGCGGCATAATCCACGTTGGAGCCACGAACTGCATAACCAGGGAAAATATGGTGACGGCACCCCAGCAGTACAGCCACGCATAATAGCCCGTATACTCAAACAAAGCCAGAATGACGGCCAGCAAGGGGGCACCAAGCAGCACCGCAAGGGCAAGACCCTTGACTCGGTCCAACAGGAATGTGCGAGAGGTGGTCCTATTGAAACCAAAGCGTTCCTCAATTACGAACGTGGCATAAATGCTGAAGGGCAGTGTAAGCAGGCTATACGCTATTAGTAGGATGCCAATGTACAACAGGCCATTTACAATGGGGACAAACCCCCAAGGCCTGACCATCTGGTCAAGATAGTTGAAGCCGCCGGCAAACCAGAAGGACAGCAGAACAAGCAAGCCAAAGGTACTGGTTACGAAGTCAAAACGGGTGATGGCACGAGTATACTCCTGAGAGTTGCGATACTCATCCGGTTGGTAGACCCCTTCAAGAGCAGGGGGCAATTCAAGCCTCAGGGTCTTTAGATTCAACAGATTCGCAACCACTCCGAGCACATACTCCAGAAGCAGGGCGACAAGTATGATAAAGAAAAATGTATTCATCATTTCTCAGCCACCTACACCATATTTTATTAGACCTGTCTATACTTCTCAACAAAGGGGCTTTACACATTTCATCGGAATGGTTAACCGGAACAGGCCAGTGGGTGTTTAAAGGTATTGGAGCATCTAAGCAGGTGTGTGCTAGAAACCTTCTAGGACAACATGGATCTTCTCCTCAGGGTGAGCTTGCGGTGCGTTACCCGTTTCATTTCTAGGATGAACCTGTTGATCTCCGCGGTCCTAGCTTCAGGCTGCCGGACTCCAGTTGAAATCCCTTGAACCAAGGCTCGGTCCTTTCTTGGGACGGTACTCTACCGCCTTCAGGGAGCAAGAGCAAGCCCCGACAGTGTTCGTTAACCTTACCTTTAACTGTCCCCTTATTGCTAACATCGAACGGTGCTTGACAGGTCGTGCAGGTGGTGTTAACATGTGTGTACAATGTATAAGTTTAGCCACATCCGGGTTCAGCGAGAGACTAAAGATAGACTCGACCAATTAAAGGTGCCTGGACAATCTTACGATGGGTTACTGCGCCAGATTTTGGCTACGCTGGAGTCCATTATGCCGATGCTACCGCATGAGGGACCCCCTCTGCCGAGAGGCTTGGGCGTCAGGTGGCCAGGACTCACCAAGAAGGAAAGTAAGCTGAACCCTAGACAGGTTGAGGAGGACCCGAAAGAGTAGCCACAAGCACAGAAGCCGTCAGTCAACCTGAGGGTTTCTGTGTACGAATAATCGGATTGAGGAGTACTTATCCTATGGATAGGGGAAAAGAAAGGCGTTTCATTACAGCGGCAGAAATTGTCCCTTTGGATGAGGCGAGGGTTTTGACCGAGAGGGAACGGGAGCGCAGAGAGCTGTACGAATTAGGCATGAAGGTGTTCTTTGGTGACATTGAACGACCCCAGTATAGACCCGCACCTAGCACAATGGAGGTCATCGACGAATTCCTAGCTCACAAGAGGGCAGCTAACCTAAGTGAGGACTCGATTAGCAGCTACGGACATGCACTCAGGGTTTTTGGCCGCCGTTACCCGAGATTGCCAACCGAACCCGAGCAGATAGAGAAATACCTAGAGCCTCACCGTGGGGAAAATTCCACGGCTTGGAATATCTACATGGTCATTAACATGCTCTACAAGTTTGTCGTCGACCGGTACCCGGGGATCCCCAACCCAATGGAAAAGGTCCAGAAACCTCGTAAGAAGGCTCAAGCCCCCGAGCACCTAAGTGTTAGCCAGGCCAGCAGGCTGCTAGGTGCTGTTCAGGACGACAGGGAGCGGGGCCTGGTCGATTGCCTTTTCGGCCTGGGGCTCCGTCTTAAAGAGACTCGGCTTCTCAGGGTGGCCGATATTGGTGATGACACCATCCGGGTGCGTCATGGCAAGGGGAGAGACAAAGAGCTGATGCCACTAATAAGGGAGATTAGGGACGACCTGCTCAAGCTTGCGCAGGGCAAGGGTCCCAACGACTTTATCTTTCAGGGGAAGAACGCCCAGCCCTTATCTGACAGCCAGATACAGAATATTATCAAAAAGCTGTTTGATCGTGCTGGCATTAGGGGAGTGAGGTCATCACCACACACCTTGCGCCACTCAAGGGGGGTGATAACCGATATAGCTGGGCTTGATGACTACTCCAGCAAGCGGCTGATGCGCCACGCCAGCATGGAGATGACGGATAGGTACAGCCAGCTTAACCTTGAGGAACTCAAGGTTAAAGAGGAGCGGTATAATCCGTTAAGGGTGCTAGCCAGGCTGAGCAGTGGACTGGGCATAAAGCCAGATTATGCCCAGAGCCAGCCAGATGTAGGTGTAGTGCCTCCGCCCAAAGAGCCATATACCGAGGCTCAGTATTATACCAGCCACGATAGCCAGGTGGAGACCGGAGATAGCCAATAGGTGAGCAGTACCGGTGTGGACCAGGTTGGACTTAAGCGGGGGAGGGATGGTGCCCCTCTTGCCCAAAATAATAGCCTGGGCTAGGGACGCCTGTGGCTCAGGCAAAACCTCAGCCAGGGTTTGGGATAGACGGTTTCTCAGTGAATAAACCCACTCCAGAGGCTCAGCGCCCTTTCCCCTATCCAGTATTTCTATTTCAGGGTAGAGCATAGTCGAATAGATTCCCTGGTGGGCGAGATAATCTTTATAGTCAAACTCGTTAAGCTGGGGCGGCGTCTCCAGTTTTCCGGTTACCAGGAGCACATCGCCATAGCTATAGGTGGGGTATCTGGGCACAAATAGTAGAGCCGTTCCTGATATTTCTTGCCACTCTTCATCCAGTTTTATCTCTGCGGCTGACAAGCGGAGGTGGATAGTTTTATCTCTAACCTCCGGGTCGGCATTGACCATCCCTTTGATTTCCACAGTTCCTCGGTCGTTGTAGAACCGGAGTGAGCTCTCGTCACTCGGTGGTAGGCTTGAGCGAAAGCAGAAGGCACCGCCAAAGAGAGCAACGAGACATAAGCTAGACAAGATTATCGGTTTTCTGTGTTGACGGAGGAAGAAAAGTAAGGGGAGAGGAGCAAGGCCAGTAACGATGAGGACAAAAGGCAGATTGAGTTTTGACCCTAAAAGGATACCAGCCACCCAGGCACAACTCAAATAGATAAGTGGCACTATCTTCCATCCTGAATATTAGTCGGCGACAGTAATCAGGTGCTTTATGTTCTCGTAGGTAGTGACTCCCATGCCTTTTACCTTGGTTAGCTCGCTAATATTGTGGAAAGGTCCGTATTGCTCACGATAGGCTATAATAGCTCGAGCCCTGGTTTCGCCAATTCCAGGCAGAGCCTCAAGTAGCCACGCTTCGGCCCGATTAAGGTCTATTTTTTGCGGTTGCTCTTCTTCTCCTACCCCGGGGATGTAAAGTTTAAGCCGACTGAGATCGGCACTACTGGTAGTCCCGCCAGCAGCCTGAATAAGAGCGTCGATGCTGTCACCGCCTGTTAAGGGATAGAAGCCGGGGCTGGTGATAGCACCACCGATGTAAATCCTACCTTGCACCTGCTCCTTTAGGGGTATAGAAATCTCAACAGGCTGGCTTGGGCTATATCTTGACCAGGCTACTATGTTACCGGTAGCAATAATAGCTATGAGGAGGATAGTAATTAGCGTCCAGTATTTGTTAAGCCTGGGCATGGAAAGCCTCCTAGCTAATTAGCGTGACAACTTTTTTGCCATTTGGCTAACAGGCTCACAATATAATAAATAATGGGCTTGCGTCAAACGCTTAACCGGGAAGATTGTTTACTAACCTCACCCCCTTAATAGTCATCTGGCAACCCACCCCCTTAATCCCCCTCCCTTCGTAAGGGAGGGGGATAAATATTAGAAGAGAGGCTACGCCTCTCTTTAACTCTCTTTCAATAACTGTTACCTCGAAGGAGAGGGGGAAGGGGGCAGGGGGATAGGTTGCTAAACGACACCAACAGGGGCAGTGAGAGCGGAGAAGTTAACCCGGAAGCAGGATAATAGAACCGGGATTGTTTTAAGTGCCTCTCAGGGCGGTTCGTAGTGCCTCTTCTGACTCATGAGGCGTAACCGCTATTACCTGGTCTTCAGCCTGGAGGATAGTATTGGCGGCAGGGACGGTCGGCTTGCGTGCCTTGCGAATAATTAGACACAGGACGCTCCCCGGTGGTAGCCGGAGTTCCTTTACCGGTTTGCCCACTGTAGTTGATTCAGCGGGGACCTTTACCTCTACAACCTCTAGTCCCTTGTCCCTAATTTCCAATAAGTGGGTCAATGGGTGCGTTGGCACCTCTTCCTCTATGTGTTCCAGGATGACATTAGTGCTACTTACCGTAACATCTATGCCCAATTTCTTAAAGATGGTCTCATTTTCGGGGTTTCTGATGCGGGCTATGGTACGGGGCACATTAAACTTATGCTTGGCTACCTGGCAGGCGACTAAATTGTCTTCATCATCTCCAGTTACCGCAATGAGCATATCAGCCCGGTCAGTACCGACTTCGGCCAAGGTAGCTGCCTCACAGCCATCACCACGGATACAAACGCTACCCATCTCCTCGTTAATGTTTTCACATATGGTGGCATTCTTTTCCACCACCAGCACCTCATGCCCTTCGTCCAGTAAAGCTTTAGTCAAATAGTAGCCAACCCTACCGCCACCAACAACTATGATGTACATATTTCCACCTCAGCCCTCTAGCTTTTCCTTCAGTATCTCAGCAAATACTGTGGTCGGGCTAATGGCTTCCAGTCCCAGGCTGCTGTATAAATCCCGGCGTAGTGGGTCATAGATACGGCAGACTACCTTGGGCACATTGAAGATGTGCTTAGCGATTTGAGCCGCCATAACATTCCGATTATCGCCTTGGGTTACCGCGACAAAGGCATCAGCTCCCTCTATGCCTGCCCTTTTAAGGGCTTCCTCATCAAGGCCATTGCCGACTAGAGCTGTGCCACTGAAGTCGGGTGGCAGTCTTCGGAAACTGTAGGCATCAGTATCCAGAACAGTAACCGTATGTCGGTCAGCAGCTAGCAATCCAGCTAACCGGGCACCCACTCGTCCACAGCCCATAATTACTACTTTCATATAGCAAACCAATTATATAGGTTGATGATATAGTATAACCCGACAGGGGGCATTTTTTAGCACATAAGGCACAGCACTGCCCAGGCTAAACTGCCCAAAGCGCCTCTTGTATTTAACACCCATCAAGATTAGGTCAACCTCTTGTTCCACGGCGTCCTCAACAATAGTCGGACCTGCCTCACGAGCTTGAAGGAGGTCAGTCTCTATCTCATAGTCTTGTTCTTCAGCAACACCCTCCACATGGTCCAGTATCCCTTCTGCCTTTCTAATCTCAGGTTCGATTTCGGCATCTATCGGCAGGGTACGTTTTACGGTAATAACATAAACAGTACGAACCTTACCCTTACTTTTCTTAGCTAGCCGGCAGGCTAGCGCTATTGCCTCGTCGTCAGCTTCACCGCCACTTACCGGCACTAGAATCTTATGAAACTCCATTGCTTTCTATTCCAAAGATTATTGAGTAACAGGTATTATAATCTTGTCATTCTAAATCTACAATACCCATTTTGCAACTGCTATATTAACCTCACCCCTTATGTTCCCCCCTCTTCCTCTCCCCTGTGGGTTAAGGGCAGATGCTGTTTTCGTCGATAGAAGTAGTAAATAATTAAGCCGGCAGCCATCCAGACAAGTCCAACCCAACGGCTATAAGGTTGGGTAATTGATATTATGACCCATATTATTGCTGTCGCCGCTAAACCTAAAATAGCAGAAATTGGTATCTCACGCCCTTTAATCCTTATGTTCCAGCCAATCTTAAAAGGGCGGGGTAGCTCTGGCTTCTTTACTCTTAGACTAATGATGGAAGCATGGGCGAACATAAAGGCCAACAGAGAACCGAAGGCGTATAGTGTCCCCATATTCTTAAAGACATCAGCGGCAAAAAACCCCGGGGTTAAGATGAGGATAGCCACTATACTGAAAAGAATTATTGAAACATAGGGTGTCTTGAACCGGGGATGGACTCGGCTGAGGGCTGGCGGTACCAGATTATGGCTCCCCAGTGAAAAGGCAAGCCTTGAGATGCCTATAAGTCCGGCGTTGGTAGCGATGAGCAGAATGGTGCCAGCCAATATGGCAATTAGCGGCTTGAGAATATCACGTATCAAGGCTATGGGAAGACTGGCAGCAATACCAGCCACCGGGTCTCGAGACCATTCAGAAGCAAGCTGTTGAGGTGTCATAGCTGACAGGGATACCACAGAGATGCCAGCGAAGATGACCAGCACAGTGACTATCATCATAACTAGTGCTTTGGGCACCTTTTTCTCCGGCTGCCTAGTTTCTTCAGCCATCTGAGACATAGTTTCAATCCCGGTGTAGGCGATGGAAGCTAAAGCAATGCCCAGAATCAGGTTCTCTGGGGTAGGCCAGTTACCTGGGGCAAACATGTGCTGAAACAAGATTGCCGGGTTGGGTATGAGTATTAGTAAGACCCCAATAACTACCAGTGAAACCTGAGTGGTTATATCAATTATGGCGGCTCCTATATTTATGATGGAGGTCTCCTTTATGCCGATAACATTTACTGTCATGAGGAAGATAACGATTCCCATGGAGGCTATAGTGCCAATGACGGGACTGCTCTTAAACGGTTCCCAGAAGTAGCCTAGATAGGGAGGAATAGTGAAGGCTGAGATGGAGATGGTAACAATGTAACTTAGCATTAGTGCCCAGCCGGCAGTGAAACCACCCAGGTCGTTAAAGCCACGCCGGGCAAAGCTAGCTGAGCCACCTGCCTCAGGTAGCATAGCTGTCCCTTCAGCATAAGTAATGGCAGTGAATATGAAGAGAATGCCAGCAATACTCAGTACTATAGGGGTAGCCCCCATAGCTGCCAGGGCAACAATACCTAAGGCGTAATAAATAGAGGAGCCAACGTTCCCATAGCCAGCACTAAAAACCGCCGAGACTCCGAGCACCCGTCTCAGGTGGTAGCGCCTGATTCGCCGTGGGCGGAAAACTCTATCACCTGGCTTAGGCTGCCAACTATTATACATATCCTGTTCCCTTGCTCAATCTCATCATTTTATTGCCCACAATTGAAGAATTTTAGACTTCAGTCCGCTGGCTGTCAACTGTAGATTGGTTGACAATCAGCTATGCTTGGTCTAAACTGATGCTAGAAATAAGTCAAGGTCGTATCTGGACAAGGCAAGGGGGCGTTTTGCTTTACACTTGTAGGTGTTCGTTAAATGTGGCGAAGGGGGAGTAGCTATGGTTAAATTCCCTTTTATGCCCAGAGAGGACAAGTTTTTTGTCCTTTTTGAGCAGAGCGCCCAGAATACGGTAAAAGCCGCTCAGGGGCTAAAAAATTTGGTTGATGAGTGGGAGAACGTTGAAGAGGAAGTGGCTCAGATAACTGAACTTGAGCATCAAGGTGATACCATAACCCATGAGATAATGGCCCAGCTAAACCGCACCTTCGTTACCCCCTTTGATAGGGAGGATATAGCTCTACTGGGCCATTCCCTGGATGATATAACCGACTTCATCCATGCTGCGGCCGACGCCATGATTATCTACAAGGTAAACCGACCCGGCCCGAGGGCTGTAGAACTGGCAGATATCATAGTGCAGGGAGCAACCGAGGTGGAAAGGGCAGTGTCCCAACTGCGACATCGTGGCGGGCTAAAGCGAGTCTTCCCCCTGTGTGTGGAACTCAACCGGTTAGAGAATACGGCGGATAGGGTATTCCGCTCAGCAATGGCCGAGCTGTTTAATGATTCCACAGATATCACTCACATTATCAAGTGGCGTGAGATTTATGAGCATATGGAGAGCGCCACCGATAGGTGTGAGGATGTAGCTAATGTCCTTGAAGGGGTAGCCCTCAAGCATGCCTGACCCCTCCCTTAACCTCCTTATCCTTATTATCATTCTAGCTATCGGTTTTGGTGTAGTTAATGGTTTCAACGATGCGGCTAACGCTATTGCTCCGGCAATCGGTACCCGTGCTCTTTCCCCCCGAAGTGCTCTTATTATAGCTGTCATAGCCAATATGGCCGGTGCTGCCACTGGCACCCTGGTTGCCAAAACTATTGGTAAAGGGATTTTAATCGAGGGGGCAATAACAAATGAAACGGTAATTGCTGCTTTGGCCTCCATTATTATCTGGGGCACACTGGCTACCTATGCTGGTCTGCCGATAAGCCTGCACCATGGGTTTATTGCCGGGCTGGCTGCGGCGGGGATGGCAGTGGTAGGCAGTAAGGCTGTGGTATGGAGCGTTATGGAACGAATCATAGTGGCGGTTGGCGCTGCTCCTTTGCTCGGCTTTGCCGGTGGTTTTGTCATGATGGTCGGCCTGTATTGGGTTTTTCGGCGCAGTGCTCCAGATAAGATGCGGAGAATTTTTAGCCGATTGCAATTTTTGACCACTGCCTTTATGGCTTATAGCCATGGTAAGAATGATGGTCAGATGCCCATAGGCGTCATCACCATGTCACTGGTGATTTTTTATAACGATGCTAGTCTATGGGACCGTCTCTCCTTGCTGGATCCTAACCTGTGGTGGGTAATAGTCGTATCAGCCTTGGCCATTAGTGCCGGTACGGCTATCGGCGGCTGGCGGGTTATTAGAACAATGGGAATGAGGGTTACTACCCTGAGACCGGTTCATGGCTTTGCTGCTCAAGCCTCAGCAGCTACAGTTATTGAGATTGCCTCACACGGGGCATTTATAGGGCACTGGGGTATTCCAGTAAGCACCACACACTGCATAGGTGCATCTATTATGGGGGTAGGTGCCACCAAGCGGCTTTCAGCGGTGCGCTGGGGAATAGCCGGCAACATTGTTACTGCCTGGATACTAACCTTTCCTATCTGCGGTGGGCTAGGTTATTTGTTTGCCTGGCTATTGCACCTGGTATTCTAATCAGCTTTCAAGACAGTCTGTCTAGGAATCACTCGGCACTTTTCGGCAGTAATAATCGCCTTAATGTCCGATACCGCTAGGTCAATTTCACCCCGCTTGTTCAATATTATATAGTCAAATAGGGGTAGTTTTTCTATTTCCTCCTCGGCAGTTTTTAGGCGTAAGGCTAAGTCGAAGGCTGATTCAGTGCGGCGCTGCTTGAGCCTTGGGGTAAGTTCTTCCCTTGATGCCGGAATGAGAAAGATAAGTACTGCCTGGGGCAGTACTTTTTTAATAGTAGCTGCTCCTTGAACGTCAACCTTTACTATTACATCTTGCCCCTTGTCCAGTGCTTGTTTGACTGCCTCCCTAGGCACGCCATACCAATTGCCATAGACATTCGCCCACTCTAATAACTCCTGACGAGAAATCATCTCCTGGAATCTTTCTGTTGAGATAAAGTGATAGTCGACACTATCTCTCTCATTGGCTCGCTGAGGTCGTGTGGTTACGGTGGTAATATATTCAAGAGGGTAGCCTAGTTCCTTCATCCTGGTTAAAACCGCATCTTTACCGGCTCCTGAAGGACCGGAGAGGACTATGAGTAATGACTGTGCTGGCAAGTGGAATGGGGCTTGGCTTTTATGGCTCGCCTTTCTCATCGCTTGGCTCTGCTCTTAGCACTGAACTTCCTCGACTTGCTTGTAACCTGCCAGATATAGTCTCTGGGGCAAGGGCAGCCAAAATAATGTGCCCGCTATCGGTGAAGATAACCGCCTTGGTTCTTCTGCCGTTAGTCATGTCAATTAGCAGCCCTTTGTTTCTCCCTTCCTGGATTGTACGTTTAGTAGGTGCTGAGTTTGGTGAAGCTATGGCAATTACCCTATTCATTACCAGAACGTTACTAAATCCAACATGAACCAGTTCTATAGCCATTATTGTCACCTCAGTAGTTCACTTTTAGTTATTAAATTAATTTGAGCCTTTGTTGCCAAACCTGAACATCATTTGAGCGCCCAATGCCTGATAATTAGCGATACATATCGCCCCCTTTCACATGGTTAGGCTGTTTGGTTATGTTTCCTGTTCAATATTGGGCGCTAATTGGCGCCTGGCATTATTTTAAGTGATACCTATTATCTTATACCCTTAAAAGCAATTAGGCAACTACCAGGAAAGTTGAATTGGACACTATTTGGTGGTAAATTATAAATGCCATGGTTAATTTTGGAGGTTAAACATGCGTCAGCAACTATCGCAGATTCTTGCCCCATACCGTGGGCAGAGGGGAGCTTTAATCCCGGTTCTACAGAAGGTGCAAGAGGAATTGGGCTATCTTCCTGAAGAGGCAATCTCAGAGATAGCCCATTTTTTGGGTGTATCTGAGAGCGAGGTTTACGGGGTCGCCAGCTTTTATGCCCAGTTTCGATTCATACGGCAGGGGGAACACACGATAAAGGTTTGTCAAGGCACTGCCTGTCATGTACGGGGTGGACGACGCATTTTAGAGGCAGTGGAACGGGAAACCGGTCTTCAACCTGGGGAAACCACCGAGGATTACAAATTCAGCCTGGAGAGGGTGGCCTGCTTTGGTTCGTGTGCGTTAGCCCCGGTCATGGTAGTAGATAAGACTGTCCATGGCAGAATGACCACAGCCAAGGCAAGAAAAACATTGGCTGAGTA
>Ga0209979_1004012_pt1 | contig 12459 bp, 9 predicted proteins | sample AnhtaG_FD_183114 | JGI IMG/M metagenome (GOLD analysis project Ga0209979, IMG submission 183114) | Deep subsurface microbial communities from Anholt, Denmark to uncover new lineages of life (NeLLi) - Anholt_01485 metaG (SPAdes) (version 2) | ecosystem: Environmental > Aquatic > Marine > Oceanic >...
TAATTTAAAAGGATAACAAATAATTCTTGAATTCATAACATCCTCTACTGTGATTTTCATTGGTGATTGTGCTTTAGGATTATTCATTGCATTCCCATGATTTTTAACTGATACTAGAGCCATTTGCTCTTCTGTGGGATTACCAAATTCCTCAAAATGAGCATTAACCATACTCACATAAGAACTTGCTGCCATCATCCCCATAGGATACTCATAAGTCATATCTGCTGAATATGCTATAGAGTTAAGCACTTCAGGTGTGGTGGTCCCAGTTTGCTCATCATAACAATCATTACATTTCTCAACTCCTATACATAAACATAAATCCGAGAGCCCAGAAGCTACTTCTGCATAAGCCATTCTAACGGTATATCCCCCTGTCGCCCCACCTGAGGCAATACGAGTTCCGGGTTTATTATTCATTCCCAAATAACTATTAATAAAAATGTCAGGCATGAATTGACGTTCAAATAATTCATTATATATGCCGTACATAGTTGACTGCAAATCTTTATGAGTAATGTCAGCACCATTTTTATTAGCATCTTCGAGAGCTTGTTTTGTTGCATCATATGCAAGCTCGAAATATGTTTTATCTAGATACCGTGCTCGAAAAGGAGTAATTCCTACACCTATTATTGCTACTTTCTTCAATCATATTTCACCTACTAATGATTAATAATTTTTCGTTTTTGAGTTTATATATAAAAATAATTAAAATTAATTAATTTTTAAATGAATTAGAAATTTATCAAAACATTGGAGATAATAGTTTAAATTATGATTAAAAAAAACAATCCAATTATAATTGGTGCCGCACAGTTTACACAACGTAGAGACACACCCCGGCCTCTTGACTCACTTAGTTTAATGGTAAAGACGGGGCAAAAGGCAATAGAAGATACACAAGCTAACAATATCGTTGATTATATAGATGCAATTTATATGGTAAATATTAGTTCATGGTCATATGAAGATGCACCTGGGGAACTTGGGAAAAGGCTCAATATCACACCTAAAGAGAAAATATATTTGCCCGATGGAGGACAAAGTCCTCAGATGTTAATTAATCGCGCCGCTAAAGCAATTGCCACTGGAGAGCACCGTTGCGTTCTCATCACAGGTGGAGAGGCAGCCTTTTCTATACGAAAGACATTTAAGGGGAAACGTCCTGAGTATTGGCCGAAAAAAAAAGATCCAAAATACATAAATGGGGAGAGATGGGCAATCGCTCAAGATGTTATAAATTACCAATTATATTTTGCAACTACTACCTATGCAATTTTCGAAACAGCATTAAGAGCATCATCTGGACGAACTATTGAGGAACACCAAAAATATATGGGAAAACTCTTTGAACATTTTTCTAAGATTGCATCAAAAAATCCTTATAGCTGGACTCAAAAGCAATTTACCGCTGAAGAAATTATTACACCCTCACCTGAGAATCGTCTTATTGTACACCCTTACACTAAACGTATGTGTGCGAACAATTTCGTAGATCAAGCTGGAACAGTTTTAATTACAAGTGAAGAAATTGCTGAATCTCTTAATATTGATAGAAAACAATGGATCTATATAATGGGAGGAGCAACATTCAAAAATATTGATGAACTCTATCGACGTCCACGACTTGATGATTCTCCAGCAGCAAGAGAAGGAGCTCGCCTTGCTTTGGAACAAGCGGGTTTAAAGTTAAGTGATATTGATAAATTTGACTTATATAGCTGTTTTCCTTCAATTGTAGAGATCTTTATGAACGAGCTTGGAATTAAAGACGATGATCCGCGTGATCTGACACTCACAGGAGGTCTTCCATTTTTTGGGACTCCGTTAAGCAATTATTCTTTACATGCAATTATCAACACTGTTGAATCAATTCGTGCCAACCCTTCCTTAAAAGTGATGGTTATAGCAAATGGTGGATTTAATACTAAACAATCAATTGGGATCTATGGAACAAAACCACCTATGATACAATGGGGTGTTCGGGATGACTCTAAAATACAAGATTCAATTTTAGAAAAAATACTACCGGAACCAATTGAAAAAGCGAATGGCAAACTTATTGTTGATGGATATTCTATTATTTATAAGCGATCAGGGCAACCTAACAGAGGAGTTGTAATAGGTACTCTTGAAAATGGGAGTCGTAGTATTGCATTCGTTACTAAACCGGAATTGCTTCTTGCTTTAGAGACACAAGAAATAGTTGGAAAAACATGTATGGTTCAATATGATTCTAATATTGAAAGAAATACTATTATCTCTATAGAATGATGAATTATTTTTCTTAAAATTTAATGGAAATTATCTAAGATTAATCCGTGGTAGGTATTACTACAGAAATTTCAAAGCAAAATTTCTTTTTCTAAACACAAAATATCGTAAAAATAAAGCTTAAATATAAATTCTATTATAAAATTTTTGTAAGATTTTATAAAATATTGTTAAAATGAAATTTTAGTAAATATCGCTTATTTACTATAGTATAATTAACGGTTCATAAAAAAGAAACAAAAAAAGAGGTGTCATTTTTATTTCTCAAGATGAAATGAAAGATCTAACAGAAAGTTTAGATGATAAAGTTGTAAAAGGATTACAGCATAAAATCGATGAATATAAAGCCGAAATTTTTGACCTTAAAGCAACTATAACAAAAAAGGATGAAGGAATTAAAAATGTAGAAGAAAAAATTTCTGATTTAAATTCTGAGCTAGGACAAGGGAAGAGTAAAATATCAGAGTTAGATAATCAAGTTAAAGAATTAACAACTTCAAAAGACAACTTCAGTACTGAAGTGGGAGATCTAAAATCGCAGGTCGAAGATTTGTCTAAAAAAACAGAAGAATTAAATAATTCTATATCTGAAAAAGACTCTAAAATAGACGAACTTACAAAATCGCTTTCTGAAAAAGACTCTAAAATAGACGAGCTTACAAAATCACTTTCTGAAAAAGAAAAAGTAATTGAAGAACAAAAAGCTAGTTTAAATAAAGTTGAAACCGAATTAGCTGAATTAAAACCAGCTGCACCAACAGAATTTGCGAGTGATGATCGATTAATTTGCCCAAGCTGTGGTGCGGTAGGGAAAGATATAAAAACTGAAGAAGACAAATCTAAGGTTTTAGGTTATATTGGCCATTCTCCTATGTATTCAAAGGTTAATGTCTGTAAGAAATGTGGACAAAAATTTTAATCATTTTATTTCCTTTCTATTTTTTCTTAATTTTTAATCAATCTTAAAGTAAAATATCATTTGATTATCTCAATAGAAATTCATTTTTAAGAATTAATTAGTTTAAGATTTATAAATATAAAAGTAAACCTTTTTAAAATTGATGATTAAAATATAAATAAGGTGAATAAGGGGGAAAACTGAATAAGAATGATAAAATAATGATAAAAACAAGAATTACCGAAAAATTTGGAATAAAATATCCTATAATTAGTGCACCAATGGGACCCTTTTATACAACTCAGTTAGCCATTGCTGTATCAGAAGCAGGGGGATTAGGAGTAATAAGTCATGCTAATTTACAAGGAAAAAACTCAATTTTAGATTTTAAAGATCAGATTGATACAGTTATAGAAGCAACTGATAAACCATTTGGATTTAACATTCGAGTTGCACGAATGCAAACAGATCATAGGATTTTATTGCGAAAAGTAGGGCAATGGCGTAAGGAAAATCCAAAAATTAGAGAACAGATGATTTATGGTTTAACGAGTGCTGGAGGTCCGAGAGTAGCAGCTAAATTGTGGCAAAAGACATGTCCCGAAATGTATCATTTTCATGTAGCGCCAGCTTTATGGCTTGTAGATAAAGTAGTTGAATCTGGATGTAATGGTATTGTCGCTACTGGCACTGAAGGCGGAGGACACCAGAGTTATGAGGGTATCACTACATTAGTTTTAGTACAAGAAATAACCCAAAAATATCCTGACATGCTAAACGTCGCATGTGGTGGAATTGCAACACCAGAAGGAATAGCAGCAGCACTAGTTATGGGCGCTGATGCTGTTGCCATGGGAACCAGATTCATAGCATCAAAGGAGAGTGAATTTCATCCTAATTATAAGGCATTAATTCCTCTAGCTACAGATAATGATACTATGCTAACTACAGGAGGGTTTGGTCCAATAAGATTAATCAAGAATAGATTTTGCTTAGAGCATGGTGGAGTTATGACAAAAGAAAATAAAATTACATATGAAAAGAGCTTATTGAACATTGAGAATCTTAAAGATGATTTCCATAAATATGAGATTGTCTATACTAAGGGCGATATTGAAAATGGAGCAGTACCAGTAGGACAATCGTGTGGTTTAATAGATTCAGTTCTAAATGTTGATGAAATTGTTAGCGGATTTACTAAAAAGGCAGAAGAAATCCTTAAAAAATGTTCTAATATCTCTTAAAAACTCCTTGTTTCTTATTGGTTCTCTATCGAATTTTGATATAATTAAAAAAAATAGATATAATAAAAGCGTTATTCACCGTCTTTTCGTAATTCTCGCCTAAGAATCTTACCAATTACGGATTTAGGTAATTCAGGAACGACTTCGATTATTCTTGGATATTTAAATGGACTTATATTTGTTTGACACCATTCTATCAGTTGTTCTTTAGTAACTTTTCCTTGGTAATCTGGTTTTAAAGAAATATATGCTTTTATTTCTTGACCTGTTTCTGGATTGGGAACTCCAATAACTCCAACTTCACTTACAGCTTCATGCATGTAAATTAAATCTTCTACTTCTCTTGGGAAAACAGCATGACCTTTTCTTTTTATCATATCTCTCTTACGATCCTTTATATGAAGGTATCCCTCATTATCGATACAGCCAATATCTGCAGTGTAATACCAAATCTTGCCTTGAGAGTCTTTTCTTAGAGCATATTCACTATCCTCTTTCCTTCCTAGATATCCCAACATGACTTGTGGTCCTGTTCCACATATTTCTCCTATATATTGTTGCTCATCTGCACCACAATTCTCACAGTTATCATTAGGACATTGTGGTATTAGGTTTGTTCCTTCTTCAACATCCACGATTTTTATTAAGGTATCTGATAACGGGAAGCCAACTGTATCTATTTTTTGAAGAGATTTTATAAATGGATTTATCGTTAAAATGGGTGAACATTCCGACATTCCATAGCCTTCAACAATGACCGCACTGGTGAGTTCTTCAAAAGTATTTTTTACTTCTAACGGTAATGCTGAAGCACCGCTAACACAGGCATGGAGTGAAGTAAGTTTATCTTTATACTTGGATGAATCAGGATCTTGATTAATTTTTATAAATAGAGTAGGAACTGCGGGCATGTATGTAGCTTTTTCTTTCATAATAACATTTAAAATCTTTGATATTTTTTCTGGAGGTCGTGGCAGTAAAATTAATTTCCATCCTTCAAATATGGAAACTGTCATCCCTATATTACCAAAGGAATGAGCAAGTGGCAAGACTAATAACATTCCTCCCTTTCCTCTAACTTCAGCCATTTCTGGTAATTGTGTAGTCGCCCATGTGACGATTTGTTCTGTGTTTGCAATCATATTATAATGAGATGTCATGACACCTTTGGGAATTCCTGTTGTTCCGCCAGTATATATCAAAATAGCAGGTTCTTTTTTAACATCAATATCTACTTTAGGGACATTAATCGGTAACCCTTTTTGTATTATATCTTGAAACCCATGGAAAGTAATCTCTCCTATTTTATCCGGCCAGTTTTTCATTCTTGGAACTTTCCCGAGAGCTACTCCCAACTTAGCTTTAATTTTAGGTAAATACTCTGCAGTAGCAGTTAAGATTAGGCTTTTTAGTGAGGGCATTTTTGTAAGATCCTTCCCAAGAAGATATTCTTCAAACAAATAATCTAGAATAATCAAAGTATTAGCCTTTGAATCCTTTACCTGATGGACAATTTCCACATAACGATTAACAGGAAGGATTGGATTAGAAACAGCTCCAATTCTAAGAATTGCCCAATGAGCAATTACATATTGAGGGACATTAGGCAAATCAATAGCTACAATGTCACCCTTTTTAATTCCCAATTTTACAAGTCCAGTAGCAAACTGATCAACGAGAGCATCTAACTCCTTGTATGTCATTCTAAAACCCTCAAAGAATATCACATCAGAATCAGGATATTTGTTAGCTGCTCTTTTCAGAAGTTCTCCTAAAGGTATTTCATCATAATCGATATGTTTTGGCACTACTTCAGGCCATTTTTTATCCCAATACCGTATATCTTTCTCTTGCATTTTCTTTCAAATTCAAAATTTATTAGTTATGTAAATAGTATTCATTTCAATAATATTTAAAACTTAAAATTAGTTGTACTTTAAATCAGAGTTTTAAAGATATGAATTTATCTTAGATCCGCATTTTATACATAGATATATCAGGTATAAAACTCATCATAATCAGATCATCTCTCATTTGCCATCCCAAATTACTATAAAAGTCTATAACAGCTTGATTCTGTCTTTCTACAAATAAGTGAATCTTATGTACTCCAATTCTGCGGAACTCACTAATTAGATCATGCATCATCATTTTTCCATATCCCTTTTTTTGATGTATTGGATCTACAGCAAGATGATGGACATACCCTCTTCTGCCATCAAATCCACCCATCACTACAGCAATGATTTTTTCTTTTATTTTTCCAATTAAGAATAGATTAGGATTTCGTTCCATCATTTTCTCAATTTCTTCTTTTGAATCTGAAGATCCCACGCTAATCCCTGCTTTCTTCCATAGCTGTACCACTTCATCATATAATTTCATAGAAAATTTTTCAATCTTCATCTTGATAAGTGATTTGTATAAAATCGTATATATTTTTCTAATATTATATATTAAACGATTCCAAAGATAGGTTTTGTATTTTTGTTCTTATTTCTGTCTTTTTATCAATAATTTGTTTTATTGATTTTGAAATGTCTTTCCTTTTATAAATCTCCTTTGGGATAGGTAAGATTACTTCCATAATTCGATTTCCTATAGTGGCTATAGTTCCTTGAACAAAAGTTATTGCTTGAATCTGTTTTTGCACTATATCAAGATTTAATAGATATAAGAGAAGATAAGAGTCAATAAATTCATCATTCTCTAAGGATTTTATTTGAAAGAGATGACTTTGTATAATTATCTTCACATCCATTTCAGATATATAAGCTGTTTTTCCAATTAGATTTGGACCACCATCTTTAACTAATAGAATATTTCCTGGTTCAATGTTTTGTTTTTCTTTATACTGTTCATATACTTCTTCACTAGTTTTCTTATATGAATCCAAATTTATTTCCCAATTGGAAATTTCACTAGTCCTTATAAATGGGATAGTACCTAATCCATAAAGATGAGAACCTATTTCATCTCCCCGCGGTAAGTAGCCTCCTTTATTAGTATAAATAAACTTTTTTTCAGCTAATTCCCTAATTGACAGAAGTTCAAACTTTTCATCATTAGCAAGTTTCTTTAAGGCTTTTTCCACCCCCGTATAATAAAGGGGAATAAAAACTTTGTTTTTTATTTGACTGAAGCTTTTTTTAAAGATTTGTTGTTCTTTCAAATAATTGAATTGTTCAGCTTCTTTAAGTTTTAAATGTAGATCGAGTAAATCATCATTTACTATTGCTACTCCATTAGAATCTAATTTCTTACTCCCATCTCTATTAAGTTTATATAAAATCTTTCCATCCTTATCATGACCTACATTCTCTACAATAGCGAAATCTATTAGATAATCTTTTTGAATCATTTTCAATTTCTGGAAAAAGAGGATACTGGTTTTATTACAAGTATAGGGTTGAAATGTATTCTGATCTAATGAAATAATACCTAAGATCTTGCCATTAGAAATTAGATACTCCCAAATATAACGATCTGAAGGATTCCCAAATATTCCTTCTGGTAAGACAATTCCTAATTTTCCTCCGTCTTTAAGTAACTGAACACATCTTTCAATAAAAAGAACTTGTGGAGATTGTTGCTTTACAACTTTATTTTGCATTTCCAATTTGCCACTAACATTTTTCCATGTATGACCTAATTGATAATTTGTTAAGATTTTACTATCGTTAATAGGAATTTTAACACCAAAAGGAGGATTAGTAAAAATAAAATCAAAATTGTCATTCTTTATAAATTCCTTCGCTGGAGCTCTATAATTTTTTGGATCTAACGAATCTTCACAAAATATATTAGATTTTCCATTACTTAGGATATCCAAATATAATCTGCTTATTTTTGCTAAGAATAAGTCTTTATCAATACCATATAATTTAGAAATAGCATCAATTTTATCACTTTCCAATTCACATTTACTCCATAAAAGATCTTTACTTTCAAGAAGGAACCCTCCATGTCCACAAGCAGGATCCAAAATTTTAGTTTCAAGCTCTGGATCTAAGTAATGTACCATAAATTTTACTATATTTGGAGGTGTAAAAAACTGTCCTGCCTCATCCTTTAGAATTTTACTAACAAAAATTTCAAAAGCATCACTGAATATATCTTTAGAAGATCGAAGTAGAGAGATATGTTGTATTTCACTTACAATTAAATAAACTAGTTCTTCAGTCAGCTTAATTTGTTCATTTTGGTCAAGAACTTCTTTGTATTTTGCCCGAACATTCTCATCGAAAAATTTTTGGATTCTGTAATATAGATTTTCTGGAGATTCACTGTTTTTAATGCAAAATTCCATCTCTTCTTCAGGATTTTTAGAAACTTCATCGACTAACTTACATAGTAAAAGATTTATGATTTGTTTCGAACGTGCTCTAGTGTCTGTATCAGTATACTTTAGTTTTCCATATAAATGTTGATTTATAACGTTGAAGATTGTTTTTAAATTCGGAGATTTTACTAAATCTCTTTTCTTTAATCCATCGGATTTCTTGTTCAAAAAATCAGTAATATTTACGGGCATTTAATTGTAGTTAGGGAATTTATTGGTTTTTATCATTATTATTATTTTATAATTCACTAAAATTGAAACAATCTATTATTATTTTTTATTAATTGAAAATTAATTGGAGTTTTACCATTATATTATTTAGATTTTAACATGGTATAACTATGAAGATAAAGATCAATATGTCAAAGGCTTTCAAAAAAAAATCTATGAAAATTCAGAAATTGATAAATTTTAAAATCTAAATAAAGCTAATAAACGTAACTACATATTGATAATTTACCAAAAGCTAAGCAAAATTAAGGAGCACGTAAGTAATAATAGTGTAAATAAGTAGTTCCTAACGTAAACATTGTAAAGGTGGTATTAATTGGCTAAAAATGATGATGCAAAAGTTTTTATTGGCAGAAAGAAAGCATTAAACTATGTTATGGCAGGTATGGTTGTTTTAAATGAACAACCAGTAAGATTACTCGCTCGAGGGCGATCTATCTCACTAGCAGTGGATGTTGCAGAGATCCTAATAAATAAATTTGTTAAAGGAGCCACATATGGTGAAATATTGATTGATACGGAATTAATTACAAATACTGACGGCACGAATAATAATGTTTCTTCTATAGATATTGAAATTCTTCCGCCAAAAAAATAAACCCTAATAAAAATCTAAAAATATTCAGGAGAAAATCAGGAGACTTTCTCGATTCTTTTTTTTATTTTATTAATTACATATTAATGTTTTTTTTAAGAGAATTGAGAATAGAAAACTGAAGACCATTTTCAACCTCCCGTTCTAGTAGAAATGAATACGCTAAATCGTAAAATTCATTTATATCTTCATAAAATTTTGCTTACATAATCATTTAAGAAGTATATTTTATTTAAAAAAGCTTCTGGTCTAAATATTTTATCTACGATTTGAGTTCTGATTTTATAGTTTCCAATTTATTAATAATTTCATCAATTTCAGATTTGCTTGATTTGTTTTCACTTAAGTTTTTAATCAAACTTATAAAATCTCTTATTAAAGGATTCTCAAGAATTATACATTTTTGATTCATTGTATTTATATTAAAAATAAGCGCTGATTCTAGTGTTTCTCCCATTCCAATAACATCCTTTAAAACTAATTCATTATTTTCGTTATATGATAACATGACAATATCTTCTAATATCTGAGAACCATCCTTTTTTCTAATAATTTTAAATTCGCACATCTTAATCAAGTTTCATTTTGAATTTATTTAAATAATGAAAAGTAATATTTGTATTATTATAATTTCATTATTTTAAATTTATTAAATTAAAGAGAGATTAATTATAACACACGAAGCTATAAAGGGTTTTGACAAAAATGAATAAAGAAGAAATTTATTTCATGCCCGCTTGGGAAATGAAACAAAAAATTGAAAATCAAGAATTAACCTCAGAAGAAATAACTGAAATAATTATTGAGAGAATTGAAAAAATTAATCCAATAATTAATGCATATTGTACACCTACTTTCGAATTAGCTAGGGACATGGCAAAATTAGCAGATAAGGCAGTTAAAAAAGGTGGAGAAATTAGTTTATTACATGGTATTCCAACCTCTATCAAGGATAATGTTGATGTTAAAGGATTTAGAACTACTTGTGGATGTAAGTTATTTGAAGAGTACATCTCAATAAAAGATGATATCTCAGTTAAAAGACTAAAGAATGCTGGAGTGGTTATACTAGGTAAAACAAATCTTCCTGCTTTTGGATATAAAGGGGTAACAGATAACTTAATCTTTGGAGCAACAAAAAATCCATGGCATTTAGAAAGGACATGTGGAGGGTCAACAGGAGGAGGCGCTGCAGCAGTAGCTTCTGGATTAGGTCCTTTGACTTTCGGATCGGACGGAGGAGGATCTATTAGAATTCCAAGTGGTTTTTGCGGTTTATATGGCATCAAACCGACTTTTGGACGAATTCCGCATACTTCCATGAAAATAGAAGGAAATCTTGGCACACTTGTTAATAAAGGACCTCTAACTAGGAATGTAAAAGATGCAGCATTAATGTTAGATGCTTTAGTTGGAGCAGATGATGTAGACCGATACTCTTTGCCAAAACCAAATTATAGTTTTTATGAGATGCTAAAAGAGAAACCTAAACAACTCAAAATAGGATATGCCTTAGATTTAGGAAAGTTAGAAGTTCTCCATTCTGAAGTTGAAAAATCTGTATTAAATGCTGTAGGAAAATTTGAAGAATTCAATTGGTCAGTTGAAAAAAGCAACATAAATCTATTATCACCCAAAGAATTACTTGTTAGAGGTAAGGTTAATGTAGAAAATTATAGTACTCCTTGGTGGGTTTTATGGACGTACGGTTTAGGATATTTTCTAAAGTCAGCTATTGAGACACATAGAGATATATTAGATCCAGAATTAGTAGAATTGGCTGAAGTTGGATATACATTCTCTCCAGAAGTTATTAACTCAGCAGAAATTCAAAGAGAAATTGTTTACGATAATATTTGTAAGCATTTTAAGGAATACGATATATTAATAACTCCAACTTTAGCATGTCCAGCCTTTGAATTAGGTGTATCTTCCCCTGCCAAAATTGATGGAAAAAGTGTAGCTGCAGGAGCATGGTCACCATACACTCACCCATTCAATATGACGGGTCACCCAGCAGCTTCAATCCCCTGTGGGTGGTCAAAGGAGGGTTTGCCTATTGGAATGCAAATAGTAGGAAAGCGATTTGATGACGTAACAGTTCTACAAGTATCAAAAGCTTTTGAAGATATAGCTCCTTGGCAGGATAAAAAACCTAAATTTAATTAGTTATTTTAAATAGTTATTGATATCATAAATATTTGGGAAAAGAAATGAATAAAGAAGACATATGCTTTATGCCTGCTTGGGAAATGAAAGAAAAAATAGATAATCAAGAATTAACCTCGCAGGAAATAACTGAAATAATTATTGAAAGGATTGAAAAGATCAATCCAGTAATTAACGCATATTGTACCCCAACTTTCGATTTAGCACGGGAAATGGCAAAAAAAGCAGATGATAAAGTAAAGAGAAAGGAAAAAATACCTCTTCTAAATGGGATTCCAACTTCTATTAAAGATTTATTGTCAGTCAAAGGGGTGAGGACCACTTATGGTTCAAAAATTTATGAACATCACATTCCTGAAGAAGATGCGATTGCTGTAACACGTTTAAAAGATGCGGGTTGCGTAATTTTAGGGAAAACAAATACGCCTGAATTCGGTTTTAAAGGAGTTACTGATAATCTCATTTTTGGAGTTACACCAAATCCATGGGATCTTGAGAAAACGTCTGGAGGATCTAGTGGTGGTGCTGCGGCTTCAGTTGTTTGTGGAATGGGACCTTTAGCTCAAGGCTCAGATGGAGGGGGTTCTATTCGGCATCCTGCATGTTTTTGTGGAACTTATGGTCTTAAGCCCAGCTTTGGAAGGGTTCCAATTTATCCGAAAACCTTCCATAGTGGTCAAACATTATCTGTTGTTGGCCC
>Ga0209979_1004013_pt1 | contig 12458 bp, 13 predicted proteins | sample AnhtaG_FD_183114 | JGI IMG/M metagenome (GOLD analysis project Ga0209979, IMG submission 183114) | Deep subsurface microbial communities from Anholt, Denmark to uncover new lineages of life (NeLLi) - Anholt_01485 metaG (SPAdes) (version 2) | ecosystem: Environmental > Aquatic > Marine > Oceanic...
ATACTCATACCTATTTAAATTTCACTTAAATATCCTTAGAATCAGGGTCTAGTTTCAATTTTCCTAAAAAATTCTTGGGAGGGAGGGGGGTGTTACGTAAAAGCGAAAAATTCCGCTTTTTGTAAAAGGTAATAGTTCCGCTTTTGATTCTCCTTGAAGTATAATGATTGAAAACTTCAAGGAGGAGAATCATGAAGCGGAAAAATCAAAAAGATGGATCTGTCTACGCTGAGAAAATTCTTCATAGGGCTAAAGTCCTGAGTCTGGTCATTAAAAAGAAAATAACTCAATCTCAGGCAGCTAAAGAACTAAAATTAAGATCTGACAGACAGATACGGAAGCTTTTAAAAAAATATCGTAAGGGAAACTATTCCCTGAGCTCTCTAATTCATACTAAATCAGGAGAACCTTGGAATAAGATAGACACCGTAATAAGGGATAAGGTAAAGGGAATCAAGGAAATGCATCCTAATTTCACCAATCCCCATATAGCCTACGTTGCCGAAAGAGAGCTCAAAGAAAGAGGAATGTTGGTAAAGCTTAATAGGACAACAGTGAGAAATATTCTCCTTGAGCTTCCTAATTACAAACCAGCAGTAGTTAGATTCAGACCAGCAAAAAGATTTGAGATGGAGAACGTAGGAGAACTTGTTCAACTAGATACCTCATCCTCAAGAAGCTGGTTCTTCTACCTAGGAAAGAAGCTCATCTATTGCATAGTATGCCTGGATGATCACTCCAGAAAGATCCTTGCCGGACATTTCTTTAAAAGTGATGATGTCTATAGCAATATGCTCGTTTTAAGAGAAGTGATGGAAAAATACGGTGTCTTTGAGGTAGCCTATACTGATTGTGATAGTAAATTCAAATTCAATCCCAGAAAACCCTCTATGTATCAAACTCTGATAGTTATCCCAGATGAGGTCATAACCCAGATAAAATATGCTCTTTTAAAAATAGGCTCTACACTCTTAACCCACTCCCTAGGAAATACCAGAGCTACTGGGAAGATAGAGAAATGGTTCCAGTTTTTTCAGTCCTGGTTTTGCACAGAATACGAATTCAAGAACCTTTCCCTGTCTGAGTTTGATAAAAAATTTCAAGAGTTTATTGACTTCTACAACAATAGGTTTCACGAGGGAATAGGTGAGACACCAAACGAAAGATTTCAAAGAGCGCTTGAAGAGGGAAAAACAAGATTTAGCTCTCTTCCTGAAGGTATAAATCTTGATGATATATTCTGTCTCAGAGAAAAAAGATGCCTCAAGAAAGATAATACCTTCAGCTACAATGGAACCACCTATAATTTAACGAGGAACAGAAGATCCATTACTCGCAAAGCTAAGGTGGAACTGCATATTCATCCTAAGAAGAAGATCAGAGCCTTTTACAAGGATGAATTTGTTCAGGAGTTTCCCTGGGTTAAAAAATAGGAACTTTTCGCTTTTACGTGAGGTTCAAACTTAGACATAACCTAGGTTTCCAGTCAAAGAATCTAAAAAAGCGGAACTATTCGCCTTTACATTAGTAGGAACTAATCGCTTTTACGTAACACCCCAACATTCAGGAGTTTCCCCAAAATATTTAGAACTCAGAAATATCTAAAGGTAGCCACAGTTGAGGAGTCTGGGAAATAGACTCCTTATCCTCTCTCGAGAATTTCCTTCCGAATAATAAGTTATATATGCCATCACAAATAGCATACTGTTTGAAGGGTGGTATCTCGAATAATCTCTTCGATTTCTCATATACCTTCTTTAACAGTATCCTAAGCTTGGCTGCAGCTCCTAGAACCACACTTACAAAAAAGAAGACAGCCATAATTAAGGAGACGATATTCCTCAGTCCTTCATATTTAAGGACTCTTACATCCTCCAGCTGGTAGGCTTCTTTGATAAATCTAAACGATTCCTCACACTTCCATCGGGTAAGGTATATCTCCATAATCTTAAGGGCGTCTTCTGCTGTTTCTACCTTAAGGTTAGTGAGGAGCATCAGAGGCTTTTTCCCTATACCCTTTATTACTACTAAGGTGAGCTCTTTATTCTTTTCGAAGGTAAAGGATACGTGCTGAAAACCTATCCGTATTGTTTTCTTCTTAACGGGTTCTCCCTTGGGATGAATGACGATCTCTGCCTTTTTAGAGCACCTTGTACTTCTAGCAATGGCAGCTATGTTTCTTACTCTTTTTTCGGTATCGATCATATCTCTTAGGCTCATCATTCTCACAACAAACTTCAGTTTTCTCTTAAGTATAGGAACAAAGAGTTTCCATCTATCTCCCCCTCTATCCAGTGCCCATACTCCTTTTTTCCCTATTCCCTTTATGAGTTCATCTATGGCTCCCAAGATTTCCAGGTTTTCACTTTTGAATCCAAAGCCTCTTTTGGTACAAAGCTTTCGATAAAGAGCAATCACTTTGTCTCCTCTTACATCAGCTCCTACTACTGCCAATATAGGCCAGCCATCTTTGATCTTTCCGGTAGAGCCATCTCTCAGTCGAACAAGGCCTTCTTGTTTTTCGGAGTACTGCTTAGAAATATCAGATAGATCTAAAACAAGTACTGTATCTTTCCCTATGAAAGGTTTTCCTTCTTCTATGAGGCGATTTCCTATTGTAGGGGTGAGGTCTTTACTTGTTATCTGCCGGGAAAGCCTTCCTACCGTTTTGATGAGGGAAATATCTTCATCTAAGGCTCGGGCAATGTTGGCTAGTTTTACATCTTTTGAGGCCTGAATACCGTAGATGATCTCATTGATAAATCTTCTTTTAGGCTTGTCCAACTCCTGAGATACCTTCCCAGAAAATCTCACTGATTTGCGACTTTATCTATTGCGCTGTTTTAGTGGAATTGGTCATATCGAAGGTGCTCCTTTTTTTCGAAGTTTCCCCATAATTGTACCTTAAAATCCAGGTATCTCAAAATAATTCTCCTATCCCACTTAGTCAACGGCTACATTCTTCATTATATCGCAGTTTCAGACTAGAAACCTTCAAATTTTGGGGGAAACTCCTGCTGAAGTCTGGATTGACAAAGAACTCAAAAATAATCATCTTATGGACATTCTGATTACTCTTCCAGGATTTGGGAAAATCTTATCAGCTTTGGAAGCACTAGAGATAGATGATATAAATCGCTTCTCTACCCCAGCCAAATTCGCCTCATATTGTGCTCTTATTCCTTCTACTTTCGCCAGTGGAGGAAAAGTGTATCATGGTGATCTGATTTCTACTGGCAACCGGTGGATTAGATATAGTTTCATCGAGGCCTCCTGGGTAGCTACTCGCTCTTCTTACTATTGTCGAGCCTACTTTGAGAGAGTCAAATACCGTAAAGGTTCCAATGTTGCCATAGTTGCCTTGGCAAGGAGACTATCTGAGATTGCCTATAAGTGCCTAAAGGAAAGGAGAGTCTATGAAGAACGTCCTTATATACCATATAGAAGATAATATTTCTCTCACCTGCCCTCTTTAGTCTTTAGCCTCTTAAGGGCTCTATGTTAGATTAGGGAAGTGAGAGTTCGGATAAGCTATTTTGTGTCACTTAGAGAAGATTGATTTCCAAATATCTAGCTCAGGAGTTTGACAACTTATAGAGAAGAATAAGGATAGAAAAAGGGGGATTGAGATAAAAGAAGAAGCTACAGACCGGAGCAAATCATTAACAAACTAAGGGAAGCAGAAGCTCTTCTCAGTCAAGGAGTGACGGTAGGTGAGGCTACCGGGAAGATAGGGATGACCGAACAAACCTGCTACTGTTGGCGAAGACAATATGATGGCATGAGGATCGATGAGTTCAGATGACTTAGGAAGCTCGAGCCGGCCAAACTTGTTACTTGAGTAGAAAACAAGAAACCCTGTCTCAATCAATAACTCGCAAACCATCTCTATGAAAGTATTTAAGACTTTGGTGCACCTGACAGGACCCTGTTCGAACTTTCTTCGAAAACTTGGAACAAAAAAATAGAGAATGTTGAGATCCCCTCGTACCCTATCCCAGTCTCGTTAGCGATGGAAGACGCTTGCCCCCGCCCATCGTCCCGTTGACTCTAGTTTAGGAATTGGTACAGTTAATGGGGGCAGGTCATGGACTTCAGATACGCTCGGAACACTATATGAAATTGTCCGCTTTAGAAATGCATCCTGAGATGATAGAAGGCTATCTACTGTACCTATTTGGAGGCTAACAAATGAAAGTAATAGATCTAACAAAGGATTATAAGCAATTATATTTTGTATGTCTGGAAGATTGGTCTGAAGAGATAAAAGAGGCAGGGGGCCATAAAGAAGCCTGGTACAATAAAATGAAGGACAAGGGCCTCAGGGTGAAACTGGCAGTGGATGATAATGGAGAAGTCGGAGGAATGATACAATATATTCCCATAGAACACTCTTTCGTTGAAGGAAGGGACCTGTATCTCATAAATTGTATCTGGGTTCACGGTTATAAAAAGGGAAGAGGAAACTTTCAAAAGAAAGGTATGGGGAAGGCCTTGCTTCACGCTGCTGAGACTGATGTAGAAGCCAAGGGTGCAAAAGGTATGGTCGCCTGGGGAATTCCCTTGCCGTTTTGGATGAAGGCATCCTGGTTTAAAAAGCAAGGATACAGCAAGGTGGATAAACAAGGGATTTTGGGACAGGTTCTTTTATGGAAAGCTTTCACTGAGAATGCGCTCCCTCCAAAATGGATTAAAGAAAAGAAAAAACCTGAAACCATACCAGACAAGGTAGTCGTGACAGCATTTCTGAATGGATGGTGTCCAGCTCAGAATATGGTTTTTGAAAGGGCAAAGAGAGCTGCCTCAGAGTTTGGGGATAAGGTGGTTTTTAGAAAGATTGACACATTCGATAGGAATGTTTTTTTGGAGTGGGGCATTGCTGATGCCTTATTCATAGACGGCAAGCAGGTGAGAACAGGACCACCGCCATCCTATCAGAAAATAAAGAGACTGATAACAAAAAGAGTTAAAAAATTATAGGAATGAGCTATTTGAGTAATAAGTAGATGATGATGAAATGAAATCAAAAAATCACAATGTACTACGAGTATATAGAAGCAAGGCTCAGGCAAAAGAGAGTTACGATAAAATCAGTCACTTCTACGATTATTTCGCTGGAGTGTTCGAAAAAAAATATAGAAATATGGCATTGGAGCGGTCCAATATTAAAAGAGGGGAAATCGTTCTAGAGATCGGTTTTGGAACGGGACATTGCTTGAAGCAAATGGCCCAGTCAGTAGGTGAGAATGGTAAGGCTTATGGCATCGATATTTCCTCTGGTATGCTGGAAGTTAGCAAGCAGAGACTGGAAGAAGCCGGACTTTTAAATAGAGTTGAACTACAGTGTGAAGACGCATTGAAAATGCCGTACAAGGATAATGAATTCGATGCTGTTTTCATGAGCTTCGCTCTTGAACTTTTCGATACGCCCGAAATCCCAAAAGTTCTTGCTGAAATCAAGAGGGTGTTAAAACCAAATGGCAGGCTCGCAGTTGTTAGCATGTCAAAAGAAGATGAAGATTCGATATTATTGAGGCTATACGAGTGGACGCATAAGAGATTTCCGCAATATATTGACTGTAGGCCAATCTATGTTAAACAATCAATCAAGGATGCTGGGTTCGGGATAGCGCACGGAGAGAAAGTGAAATTATTTGGATTACCGGGGGAGATTGTTATCTGTGTAAAGTCGTCCTAAACCAGAACATCATATAACAGCGTGTTTGACGAAATCAGGTCTATTTTGGAGAAATTGTGATCAAATAGCGTTACAAAGAGTTTCCTCATTAACTCTTCGAATCCTCGCATATGAGCCTTGATTCGTTTTTTCTCCTCAAAGCCATAATAAATTCCACCCTAGTCATATTTCAAAGATGCCCACCTTTACACGGCTTTAAGTATCATCATCGCAATGATCTAGAATTTTGAACTGAAAATGCCATCCTTCCCATGCTTCAAACATTCGTCCAAATTCTTCCATTGTGATTCTCTTGCCGTCGATTACAAACACCCTGTCGTATTCAGTGTCAGAAAAATCATCATTCCACTCTATCCTGCCGCGAAGCATGTCCCTTCTACCGATCTCCCACTTGCCATTCTGTTTTTTCAGATGCCGCCGGTTAATCCCTCTTTTGATCTTCCTTATAAGCCTTTCTTCGGCAACTTCAGGATCTGTATCAAAGTTTGACAGGATGTTGAACATGTATCCAGGCGAGTTATCCTCTTTCACTTCTATTGCTTCTGATGCCAGCCCTGTTGGTACTGGAAATGACGCTATTTTGAAATGATACTCTCTCTTCCATTGGTCCTTGATAATAAGATCCTTTCCACTTTCTAAGGTGCTATGGACAATGCTATCGCCATTAATATGTTCGTACATATCATTACCCCTTCATATTGTTATTCTACTTGGTATCGTGGTCAATTATTTTATATAGATTCTATTATACTCTTGTTTTGAGTTCCTCTTTTACCCTTTCGGCAAGATAGACCTTCATCAGAGACTGGTAGGGAATGTCTTTTTGATGAGCGATGTTCCTCAATTGTTCAAATAGTCTTTCGGGCAGCCTAATTGAAATGTGTTTGGAAGAAGGACGCAATTTGGGAAAATATGCTCTTTCTGCTTTTGACCAGTCAACATATTCAGTAGAGTCATGGGTGCTCCAGAATTTACGTTCCTCATCCTCACTTTTAAATCTCGGTATCTTTCTTGATTTTTTCATGGTATATCTTCCTTTCTTTTCTATTCATATCCCGTGCAGAGACAACCCTTATCCTTCCACTTCGCATAGTAAAAACAACAAAAAGAAAACGACCTTCGTTTGTTACACCTAAAGCACAAACACGTTCTTCTTGAGAGACTCCTCTCTTTTCTGCTTTTGTTACTATTGGTTCGTTAAAGAAAATTTCTTCGCATTCAAGGTGGTGAACCCTGTGCTTATCCCAGTTTTTGTTTATATTGCCATCGTCCCAATCAAAACTTTTAGATTCAGGAAAGGCTTTCATTTTTGTATATTTATATTATATACATTTCATCGTCTTCGTCAAGATCCGAATTGAATCATCTAAAATGTAACTAAAGAGGCTCTGACATTGGCTGAAAGGAAAGGGAATGAACAAACTCCTTATAAATGTGAAACAACTCTCAGAATCAACAGGACTAAGCGTTTTTACGCTCTACTCCTGGATTAACCAGAAAAGGATTCCTTATGTCAAAGTGGGAAGGCTTGTTCGGTTTGACCCGAAGAAAATTGAAAAATGGATTGAGGGAAAAACCGTAGAAGAGAAGAATTGGTAACGTTAAATTGGATGTAGGGAGGAGCTTTATGTATAGCTTTGAAAAGCAAAAAATAGTTTCTGTGGGGGATCCGGACAGATTGGGTATGAGAGTAAAGGGGTAGATCTCAAAACAGTTCAGGAACTTCTGGGTCATAAGGGTTTTGAGATGACCCTAAGATATGCTCATCTTTCGCCAGAGCACAAAAAGGCAGTTCTGGATATTTTGGGGAAAAGACTAGTGAAAAACCCGAAGGGCCAACATGGCGAGACTCGAGAAAAATATCCGGGTCAGTTAACTATTCTTGAGTGACGCTGTTGCACCCACAAGCTTAATCCAGCAAAATTCCTGGTTCAACATCCACAAGTTATATTCTATTATTTATCTCTCAAATTGGTAACAGACGAACACGGTGCCTTGCTTCTTCCACACTTATAATTGCACCTTTTTCTAAAGCATCAGAGGATTCCTTTAGTACTTGTTCCAGTCTTCTATTTACATTTTCTGGTCTTTCATTTTGAAGCCTGAAAACTATTATACTTGGACATATTTCACCAGAGGTAGCCATTAAATCTCCAAAATCAAGGTCGCATGTTAATATAGTTCTTCTCTCTTTGGTTGCCTTTTTAACGATTTCTGCATCAGTTGTTCTTTGTAGTCCTTCTTCCCTTAAATGGATAACATCATATCCATTCTGCCTTAGCCAATTAACTGAAGATTGAGATAGACCCATATCAGCAAGGAATTTCATTTTCTATCTCACTGCCGGATGTAATTCCTCTGTAGTTAACCAGGAGGCGTATTGTAAAGCTTCTTTGATATCTTCAGGCTCAAGGTCAGGATATTCTTTGATTATTTCATCTGTTGTCATTCCATTAGCAATGAGGTTTACAACCAGAGATACCGGAATTCTCATTCCTCTGATGCATGCCTGTCCCCCCATCATATTTGAGTTAAAAGTAATTCTTTTAAAACCCTTCATAATCTTTACCTCCTAAATTCATAGAACTGAAAATAATCTCATCCGGATTTGGCCTTGTTGAATTGATAATAGTGTCATTTGGCAATAAGTCAAGACACACGGACATAATCAATGAGATTGCTTCACTTTGTTCGCGATGACAATACGAGGGACTTTATTCGCATGGCAAGCGAGGGATATTACTCACGACAGGCCAGGGATCTTGTTTGTATGACGGGTGAAGAGCTTTGCTCGGAAAGATAAGGGTGGTCACAAAAGGGGGAAACTTAAGAAGTGGTGCTATTAATGGGGGCGGGTCACTGACTTTTCTGAACAGAGGCTTTACTTCTGGCATTCTCTCTTCTATAGTTTGCCAGACTAGTTTATAATCTAAGCCAAAGTAAAAATGAATTAATCTGTCCTTCATGCCTGCTATTTCTTCAAAGAAATAGCTCTTTTAAATATGAATTAGCTTTAAGGATATCAATTTCTCCGATCGTTCTTTCTCTTTTTAGTTCTTTTACTATCTGAACACCTTTCAGGCGATACTTTTCACAAAAATATTTTAGGTTTTGAGATATATTTGAATGACGGATTTTTGCCTCAATAACTTCCACGGTTTCATTATTATTTGTAAGACAGAAATCTACCTCTTTTCCATCTTTTGTACGAAGATATTTCAGATCAAAATTTTCACCTTCATAATCATTCTTACCGAAAATATGTTTCAACAAACTTAATGCTACAAAGTTTTCAAACTTTGCACCATCATCTCCAATAACAAGACCGTTATCAAAAAAATATATTTTTGGTTCTTTCAATATAGACCGAGCGATATTTCTTGAATAAGGGGTAACCCTGAAGATTATATATAGAGCTTCAAGTATCTGGACATATTTAATCATTGTCGTTGGCGAAGCATTAACATCCCGTGCAATAGACGCATAGGATACAGGTGAGCCTACTTTCCTCCTGAGAAGTTCAAAAACCATCTGCATTGTTCTGAAATTATGGATTCTCTCAAAATCAAGTATATCTGTCCGAATAAGACCATCTATATACTGGTTTCTCCACCGTTTCGCCTCAACTTCATTCTTTGAAAGAAAAGGCTCTGGGAAACCTCCTCTAGTAATAAACTTCTCAATATCATTGCTTATTGGATCTTCTTGAAGCTCCGAAATGGAAAACGGTAACAATCGATGGGTGAAAAATCTTCCGGCCAGAGAATCGCCAGTTTGCCTAAACATATCAAGTCTAGCGCTTCCAGTAACAAGTATTTTGAGGTTTTTAGATTTTGTATCGAACACTCCCTTAAGATAGTTTTTCCATCCTGGCATTTTATGTAATTCATCGAGAATCAGTAATTCAGTTGATTGAAGCCAGGATTCATCTTTTATGATTTGACGGTCTTCAAAGCTGTCATAATTTAGATAGCTCGTGTTATCAAATCGTTTCCTAACTTCTAGGGCGAGCCAAGTTTTCCCAACTTGTCTTGGGCCGACTATGAAGACAATTTTTTTGTTCAGATCTTTAGTAACAGATTCAATTTGCCTACGATACATGTAGACTATTATACACAGAAATAGAAAATAGTCAAGTCTATTTTCCAAAATCATGAAAGATAGTCAAACATACATGATTAAAATATCATGGTGGAAAGAGTACAATCAAGTGAGGCCGCACAGTGCCTTAAACTACCGGGTACCTTGCCCCAAGGCTATTATTATATTGACTCTAACTTAACAAGTGGTACTATCAATGGGGGCAGGTCAGTGCTGCCTGTGCGGAACACCTTAAACCAATAGTGATAGTAGCATTAAATACAGGCATGCGGAAGGAAAAAATACTGAGCTTAAAATGGTGGGATTTATATAGTAAAATAGGACCACTTAGGGCAGAAATTATATAGTAAAACTGACCCACCCCAACCGCCCAAAATCTGTTAAAATAGGATAATTTAACAGAGGAGGGCAAGGAGATGATTGGAGTGGAAGAGAAAGAGAGAATAAGAAGAGCCTATTTCGTAGAGCATAAGTCGATAAGATGGATAGCCAGGAATTATCACTTCTCACGCACAACAGTGCGTAAGGCATTAGGTGATGCTCTACCACCTGTATATAAAAGAAAAAAGAAGCCTGTATCGAAGGTACTGGGACCATTTAAGCCGGTAATCCATAGGTGGCTAGAGGAAGACAAAACCAAGCCAAAGAAACAGCACCATACAGGAAAACGGATCTTTGACAGATTAAAAGAGGAATACGGATTTAAAGGAGCACAGATTACGATCTACAAGTACCTGGAAAAGATAAGACCGAGCCTCAAGGATGTATATGTACCCATAGCCTATGATCCGGGCATAGAGGTACAGGTAGATTTCGGGGAGGCATGGGCTTATGTGGCGGGTAAGCTTACAAAGGTTCATTTATTATGTATGCAGCTCTGTTATTCCACAGCTAGGTTTGCCAGGGCCTATCCCACAGAAAGACAGGAGGCTTTCTTCGATGGTATGCAGGAGGGCTTTTACTACTTTGAAGGAGTGCCTCGGAAAGTCACCTTTGATAATCCCAAAACTCTGGTAAGGAAGCTCTATAGAGGCCACAGGAGAGATGAACAGAAAAACTTCACTATCTTTCGAAGTCACTTTATGTTTGAAGGACACTTCTGTAATCCTCAATCTCCCAACGAGAAAGGTCATGTAGAGGGCTTAGTAGGTGTAATAAGGCGAAATGTCTTTGTGCCTGTCCCCCAAGTAGAGTTTATAGAAGAGCTGAATGGGCCTATCCTCAATTGGTGCCATAAGGATCTAGACCGTTCCCACCCCGATGGAGAGGGAACGGTTAAAGATCACCTTGATAAGGAAAAAGAAAGACTTTTTCCTCTGCCCAAAAGGAGATATCAATGCTGCAGAACTCAGGAGACTATCGTGAACAAATTCTCGGAGGTAAAGTTTGATTATAATCTTTACTCTGTCCCCATAAAATATGCCAATAAGTGTGTTAGCATTAAAGGCTATGTGGACAAAGTCAAAATTGTTAAAGATGACGGGACAATAGCAGAACATCGCCGTTCCTATGCTCGCAACCAAGAGATACTTGAGGCTTTACATTATATCCCTATTCTAAAGAGAAAGCCTCAGGTACTAAAGCACGGCAAACCCTTTAAACATTGGAGGCTGCCCCGGATATTTGAAGAGTATAGAAGGATCCTCAAAGAAAGGGAAGACAGACCAGAAAAAGAATATATCCGTCTACTTCTCTTACACGAAGATTATACTACTAAGGAAATTGCAGAGGCCCTATCCCGGGCTATTACCTTGGGCTCTTTGAGTGTAGATGCAGTTAGAATCTTCTTGAACTATAAAAAAGATAATCCATCCAGGCAAAGATTGGATACAAGAGCCTGGCCTGAATTTGATGCTATCAAGGTAAAGGCTCCCGATATCAAAGGGTTCAACCGCTTACTTGAAATTGAGGAGGTGAGGGCTCAATGAAGAAAGATCATCTTCTTGAAGAATACTTAAGGCGCTTGAGATTATCTACTATTCTAAGGGAGTATCCTAAGATGGTTCAAGAGGCAGCCAGAAATGGTTCTGATTATGAAGGATTCCTCCTTGCTTTAGTGGAACAGGAGGCTCTCACCAGAGAAGCAAATGGCATAAGAAGGAGAATAAAACAGGCAGGCTTTCCCCGGGAAAAGAGCCTCGATGAATTTGACTTCTCCTGTCTTCCCAATCTCAATAAGGCCAGGTTTCTTGAACTTTTTAGAAGTGCAGAATATATAGTACGCAAAGAGAATGTGGTCTTGATTGGTAATAACGGCACAGGAAAAACTCATCTTGCCATCTGTTTAGGAAGAGAGGCCTGCCGGCAAGGCAAGAGAGTAACTTTTCAGACCGCGGCGAATATTGTAACCTCTTTGATTGAAGCCCAGGAAGAAAAGAGGCTACTTAAACTGGAAAAGAAACTAAAGACGGTAGATTTGTTGGTCATTGACGAACTCGGTTATATACCCCTTTCTAAATCAGGTGCACAGCTTCTCTTTGGAGTATTTGCTGAGCGCTATGAACAGGGCTCCATTATGGTTACCACAAACTTAGAGTTTGGTGAATGGACAAAAGTTTTTGGTGATGAGAAGCTTACTTCTGCCCTTCTAGACCGCCTAACTCATAGATGTGAAATATTTCTAATGAACGGGGAAAGTTACAGATTTAGAGAGAGTCAG
>Ga0209979_1004014_pt1 | contig 12455 bp, 18 predicted proteins | sample AnhtaG_FD_183114 | JGI IMG/M metagenome (GOLD analysis project Ga0209979, IMG submission 183114) | Deep subsurface microbial communities from Anholt, Denmark to uncover new lineages of life (NeLLi) - Anholt_01485 metaG (SPAdes) (version 2) | ecosystem: Environmental > Aquatic > Marine > Oceanic...
AATAGGGTTAGGAATAGCATTATATCTTCAAAAAGAATTTACTCATCCAAAGGTCTCTGGCTTTATTCGATTGTCTCTTGATATCCTATGGGGCATACCATCTATAGTATATGGGATTTTTTGTCTCATGATTATGGTATTTATAGGAATTGGAACATCATTGCTTGCTGGAATTATAGCGTTAACCTTACTTGAAATCCCTATAATTACAAGATATATGGATGAATCAATTAAGATGGTCCCTATTGAGCTTAAAGAAGGGGCGTATTCGTTGGGATCAACGAAATTTGAGACCGCAGTGAAGGTTGTACGGAGGCAGGCACTCCCAGGAATTATTGCTGGAGTTCTCTTGGGACTTGGTAGAGGAATAGGTGATGCTGCCTCTATTTTGTTCACCGCTGGTTTTTCAGATCGTATTCCTGAATCGCTTTTTGATTCAACGGCAGCTCTCCCTACAATGATTTATCATCTATATGCTTCGCCATATCCATTGGTTCGACAGAGGGCGTATGCTGCAGCATTTATACTTGTTGTAATTGTTCTTTCAATTAGTATAGTATCTAGAGCATTGTCAAAAAGATATACAAAATATGTAATACCATAAAAGGGGAATAGATATGATTAAAAAATTAGACATACAGATAGAAACCAAAAACCTAAACGTTTACTACGATAAGCATTATGTACTTAAGGGGGTGAATATTGAAATCCCGGCAAAACAACTTACTGCTGTTATCGGTCCCTCCGGTTGTGGAAAGACAACCTTATTAAAATCGTTTAATAGATTGTTAGATCTAAGAGATAACATCAAAATTTCAGGGAAAATACTTGTTGATGGTGAAAATATTTTTGATTCTAAGGTAGATGTTCCAGATATGAGAAAAAAAATGGGATTACTTTCACAAAAACCATATCCTTTGCCAATGTCAATTTATAATAATGTTGCATATGGATTGAGAATTCATGGTAAGAAAAATGCAAAGGAGTTAGATAGTGCTGTTAAACATTATTTACAAGAAGCAGGCCTATGGAATGAAGTAAAGGATCGGCTTCATGATCCTGCATCAAGACTTTCAGTAGGGCAACAACAACGTCTGTGTTTGGCAAGGGCTATAGCGGTAGAACCCGAAGTAGTATTATGTGATGAACCAACGTCTGCTCTGGATCCAATTGCTGCCCAACAGATTGAAAAACTTCTCTTAAAATTAAGAAAGGATTATACTGTAGTACTCGTGACGCATACGCTACGTCAAGCGAAAAGACTTGCTGATCATGTGGTTTTCCTATACTTTGGCAAGGTTGTTGAACAAGGACCAGCAGACGAGGTTTTTAACAATCCTAAAGATCCTAAAACAAAAGCATATATCAAAGGAGAAATCAGTTAAAAATCTTGGTTTGTTCAAATTTTCTCACATTTGATGATGATAACTTATTGATTATCATGAACTTGGTATGGCCATGTAGGTCAAGATCACAATGCATTTTTGACTAATTACCAAATCATATTGTAAACATAACAAAATATTTGTAGTCGAATTTCTATTCCTTTGTTGGTGGTTTTCATGAAGATTGAACTGGATGATGTTAGATGTATCAAGGAGACGGCGATTACAATTCGTGGTTCAAGAAGAAGAATTACAGTGCCTTCTGAGGTTGTTGAGCTCCTTAAGCTGAAAAATGGTGATAAGTTGCGATGGGTTGTTCTAAACGATGGAATAGTAACTATTCATAAAGTAAATTAGACTCTTGTAGACAATTGCCTTCATTGTTGGGATGATATTAGCATATTTATTAACAAAAATATGTAAGCGTCCACAAGGGTCTAAGAATGCTAGAGGATGAGGCCGCTTCTCTTTTTTAGATTATATCGCAATACCAAAGATATTTTAGATCTTGAATAGAAATATCTTATACTGTATCAAACTACCAGTTTTATAAGGATGGAAAGCATTGAAAAAATGGTAGAAAAAACATATGAACAGACAAAAACTCGATAAAATAAAGAAAAAGTTGAAAGCATCAAGCGTTGGTATAGCCAGAATTGGCGGTCTCGGCTCCAATGCAGCAGTTGCGCTGGTTCGCGCGGGCATCGGACGGCTGACACTAGTTGATTTTGATAATGTCGAGAAAATCAATCTAGACAGACAATACTATTTCTTAGATCAAGTTGGTAAACCAAAGGTAGAGGCGTTAAAAGACAACATAAGAAAAACAAACCCCGAGATACGAGTTGAAACTCATGATCATATAGTATCGGCGTAAAATTATCGTAATTTTTTGATTCGTGAAAAGAATCGATACATCTAGGCCATGGCTGTAGAGATATTCGAAAATCAAGGGCCTTACCTATAGACTAGAGAATGGTTCGATGGAGAAACCATTCCGTAATGTTGACGTAGTAATAGAAGCTTTGGATAATGCTAAGACGAAAGCGGATTTTATAGAGGAAATACTATTGAAATTGCCTGATAAACCTATTGTTGCTGCATCAGGGGTAGCAGGTTATGGACATTGCGACAGGATTGTTACAAAACGTTATGGTAACTTACATTTGTGTTATGATGAACATGCTCCATCTAGCGAAGATGACGTACTCTTGGCGCCGCGTGTTGGTCTTATGGCAAACTGGGAGGCAAATCTAGCACTTGAGATCATTCTAGGTGAAGATAGTGAGTATTGAGGTAAATGGTAGAAAAGTTGATTGGGTGGAAAACGAAACCGTTAAACAGCTACTTAAGAGAATGAGATATACTTTTCTTCTAGTCGTTGTAAAAATTAATAAAAAAGTCGTTCCGAGAAAGGATTTTCCAGATGTGGTTGTACCTAATAACTCTCAGGTTGATGTTATTCACATGATAAGTGGTGGATAAAAGTAAAGGTTTTTCTTAGTCGATAATTCATTACGGTGTGAATGTCTTCCATATCTTCTTCACTTGATAGTTCAATGTTTACCTAACCAAATGTTAATGATATCCACTCACCGACATATAGGTAAGGCACCAAATTATCGTAATTTTTTGATTTATGAATGGAGCTAATTCCTCTAGGTCACAACCGCAGGGATATTCGAAAATAAAGTGCCTTACCTATAATGCGCTATACTTATCACCAGCAGGGCAATAATCAAATGCTCTAAAACCACCACCTTCCAAGGCTTTGCTTTTTGCCCCTTAGCGATACTCAGTAGTTGTAGAATTCCTCCTAGTGCTCTTCATCCATTAATGTCCTGCGAGAGAGTATATATGAAATGTTTCTAGTCCTTTTCGTATCCAGATATGATTTGTCATTTCAGCCAGCATCATAAATGCTCTTTGCAATTATTGCCGTTTCCAGTTGCATATATCGTTTTAATTACTCCGAGACAATAGATGCTATTCGACAACTACTGAGTATACGTATTTAAGGCTGCTTTGAAATACCGGAAAGGACTTTGGCGCCGTATTGAAATTAAGGGCAATCAGACGCTTGGTGATTTTGATCATATCATGCGTGAAGCATTCAATCATGATACAGGGGATCATCTGAGCGAATTCTTCCCAGGTCGAGTATGGCGTTCAGAAGGTTTCGGCGAAATCGAACCAGGTGGAAATGGTAGCGGCGCTAAGAAACAGATTGATCAACTTGGTCTTACAGATGGCAATACGATAGAGTATGTTTACGACTTCGGTGACGATATTCAGCATGTTATTACGTTGGAAAAGATTGTAGAACCTGAGAAGGAAACAGCATATCCCCGCATCGCTTCTAAGAACAAACCAAGATATCGATACTGTGAGTTGTGTAAGAAGCAAGGAAAGAATACTATTGCCACGTGGATTTGTATTGAATGCTCAGAAGAGGAGCAGAGAGAAATGCTCTTATGCGAGGATTGTCTGGAGAAGGAACATGAGGATCACTATGCCGACGAAATACTCTACTAATACCTCCGGGAGATAAGAAGGCACCATCGCCTAACACAACATATACGGCTTACTTTGTTCACCCAAATTTCGGTTATGCCAAAACTTCGTATATGCTGGGAACGTTATGTAGAAATATACATTCTATGAAGGAAAATTCAAACTAGGATGAATGAATTAGAAGATCATTAGCAAATACTACGTTAAAGGTTCAATAAATATATTTTTTTATGATTTAACCACACTTAACTTAGTTTAAATTTTTCATTATTTTAAATATGATTTATAAGCGTTGATTTATGAAGTTGGAAAAATTGAATAAATGACATTTTTCACCAAAACATTTATAAAGTTATAACGTTATAACATATATTATGTCGGAAGTATTTGAAGCAAAACTACGTAAAATTGGTAACTCACTAGGGATAATAGTTCCATCATATATTATCGAAGGATTAAATTTTCATAAAGGAGATGTAGTACATGTAGTTATTCCTCCCTCTGAAAACATAAAGAGAAATAAATTATTAATAAGTTTAGTAGGAATTGACAAAAATAAATCCTCATTTAAACGAGAAAAAGAGGATCGATATTAATGTTTCTTGATACATCCATAATTATTGAAATTTTCCGAAGTGGAAAAAAATCTGAAACATTTGAAGAAATATATGAACTAATAAAAGATGACCCGATTTTTATTTCTGCTATTCAGATAGGTGAAATAGCTGACTGGTGCCTTAAAAACAACATTAACCCAGAAAAACGAATCTCCAAACTAAAACAAATTTTAAATGTTGTCCCATTAAGCGAAAAAATATGTCTAGAGGGATCAAAAATTAAACATAATATTCGTAAAAAAGGAACAAAAAAATTTAGCCTAATAGATGGAATCATTTTATCTAGTGCAATATCAATTAATCAAAAACTACTCACCATGGACAAAGATTTCAGAAAAATAAATGATACAATTGTTTTATAAATAACTGAGAAAAAGTAAAATTTAGGTTTTTGTTATGTTTAACATTCATAAAATAAATTTTTTTAAGTAAAAACCTTCGAGTTGAACTGAGAAAATGTCTCGGTTCCGCTTTTTCTTATCTTTTGAAGAGAGAAGAACAAGACGAAAAAAGTGAATAAAAAATGAGAAAAATGTAATAGTCAACGTGATGGGTTACAATAATAAAACCCCTACTCTTCTTCTCATACGAAGGAGGTGCTTGGGATTGGGATCTACTATCGAGAAACCACTTTTCAGCAAAGGAGATATCTATTTGAATTAGTTGAGCAAATAGGGAATATATCTGAGGCGTGTAGACAGGCAAAGGTCTCACGGGAACATTACTACCATTGGAAGCCAAGATACGATAAAGATGGCATAGAAGGGCTTCGTCATCCAAAGAGCCATGCTGTTCATAATCCAAAAATGATTGATCCACAGATCGAGAGGAGGATTATCGAGTTAAAGAGAGGGCATCCGAGTTGGGGTAAGAAGCGGATAGCACAGTGGATATGGAAGGAACATGGCTGGAGGAAGATTGTTGCAGTTAATACCGTCAAAAATGTGCTGAATAGACATGGGCTATGGAAGAACGGTAATAAGAAGAGGAAGATAAAGAATAAAGGAGTAACTGCGGATAAACCAAATAAGACGATAAATATTTATTTGTGTTTTGTCCCTGCAGAAGAGATCGATGCGGAAAGGCTGAATTTTTCTATTTTCTTCGATCGGATGGACAGTTTTTGTGTGAATTTATCTGAAAATGGAGAGGAATGTACTGAGCGGACTGGAGATACTGGATTGGATATCTTCTCTAGGGAAAAGATGAGTTATGATGAGAGGATGGCTGCCTATGTTTTAATGAGGAGCGTCAAGGGAGATAAGCAGGGTAATAGTGAGAAGAAATGTGATCTTGAGGAGATTGAGAAAAAGGCGGATAGGAAGCAGAATGAGGAGGAGCTGAGAAGTTGGAGAAGAAGGATACGGATAGAGCGGAGGAAAGAAGACGAGGAATGGCAGAAGTACAGAGATGGACGGAGAGAATTGATACAGAACTGGAAAGGAATGTCACGGGGTAAAAAGAAAGAGTTAAAGGAGGAAAAAAGACGAAGTGATGAGGAATGGAGGGAGAGAAGTGTTGAAAGGCGAGAATTAAAGGTCAAAAGGAAAAAAGACACAACACACCGTGCTACGTCGTCAAAAAGAAAAAAATCTAAACCAACAAACAGAAAAAAAACACCTAAACCCTTAAAAGGAGATAGTAACACAATTGAGGAAATTGAAGAGTCTGTTGATCAGTTACAAAATGCAGAAAAACATGGAGAAGAACAAATACCAACTAAGACTAAAGAAAAAAGAGGAAAAAAACTCTTTACACCTAAGAAACTCATAGCAACTGGAGCGCTCATTGTCTTTATCCTATTACTATTGTTTTATGTAATACTACCAACAATGCAAGGCTCTATGCACTTTTTGATAGTGCTTAGCGGGTCGATGGCTCCTGAAATAAACCCAGGTGACATCGTTGTGAGCACGTATATCAACCCTGAAGAAATAAAGATAAACGACGTTATCACCTTTACCTCTGCAGGTAACCCAAAAAATTGTATTACACACCGGGTGATAAATATCACCAATGAATACGATAGTATTCACTTTCAAACCAAAGGGGATGCAAACGAAGACCCTGATCAAAGAATAGCACAGTCCTCAGAACTCATTGGAAAGGTAGTGCTTGTTATACCATACCTAGGATATCTACCTCATTTTGCTAAATCACCCCTTGGTTTTATAACATTAATAATTATTCCAGGAGTTTTGATAATAATCGGTGAAATTTGGAATATTACAAGGATTAAAAAGAAAGAACCTGAGAAAAAAAAGGGTAGAAGATAGATTAGATTTGCCACAAAGAGAAAATCTAGAGAAACGAGAGACAAATAGAACAAGATTTTTTCAACTTGTGTGTATATACTTATTTATATCAATTTGATCAATTTAGTAGGTATTTTAAGGTAAAACCGAAAGTATCTTTGGTATTTTCAATTTTTATAGTAAATTGCAGTTCCCTTCCCAATTGGAGTAGTTCTAAACCATCAATAAATATCAAATTTAGGTATTGCAGCGAGATATTCTCTTCTCAGTTCCTTTTCTTCAATATGGTCATACAAGTCCATTACCTCAGCTCTTTTATCCCCACGAAGTTCCTTTCTATATTCCCGTTCCATCCCATTTCTTCGCAGATAGGTTGTAAAACAATGTCTCAGATTATGCGGAGAAAAATGGTCTTCTAATCTATCAGATTTAGGGTTATGTAAACCAAATCTTGTTGACCATTTGACAACAGCATCATAAACCAAATTCTTACTTATCCTTTTTCCGTACTCTCCTAGGGAATTCCAAATGAAGCCTAAACTCATTTGGAATTTTGCTCAATAATGGTATTATCACAAAGCAATTTTCATAGTAGTACTTCTTGACCTGTCAATTGACAGGTCAAAAATTAAAGATTTTATACAAAGATTTCTTTAATCTTCAACCTTGATTTTCAAGTCAAAATGAAAATCATAGGGAGGTACTCCCCACTTTGATGGTGAGCCATACGGTTTTAAATATCATGAGCGCTCATTTGGAAATCCCAAAAATATAATAATTGATTGACTCATAACTAAAGTTGTGAAATGCAAAGTAAAAGTCGAAGAACATACGATGGATAGATGTATCGACCGTGGTATATCCGACAAAGAATTGCAGGACTGTATTAATAAAGGAGCTAGAAGAAAAAAAATAATTCTTGGAAGAAATTTGAGCAAACATTTTATAAAGTATAGATACTATGAGATAGTATGTCTTTGTCGACCTTGTCAAAGATATGTAAAAACAATTCAATATTAATTAGGTGATTAATTTGAAATGCCCTGAATGTAATGGAATGATATCAATTAAGAAAATGCCTTATCGGTATCGAAATCAAATAGATATTGGGGAATTTGAGGCAGAAGTATGCGAAAAATGCGGTACTGTATATTTTACACAAGAATCATTTAAAGAGATCGAATTTCGTGCGAAACAGCTTAGAATTTGGGGAAGAGAAGCCTTAACTGTAGAGAGAAGAACAAACATTACGAATGTAAAAAATATGCCAATAGTTGATTACAAAACAATTTTTGGTAAAATATCCTTTAAGTCTTATATAGATGATATGAGCTCGAGTGTGATTTAATATGGCAATTGAAAAAGGAGGGAGATGGACCAGAAGTCTAACTTTTAAAAAATATTTTGCTTCGGGGTTTGGAATAACACATGCTGGAAATTATATTAGGCTGGATTTTGGTGATGAGAAAGTACAATTTGGCGATAAAAATACTGCAAATGTTTCTGAGTGCCAAATAATAATGGATAAAGAAGGTTTTAATAGATTTTTCAATTTATTAAAAAGTTATAAAGAGGTCAAATTGGAAAAGAAAAAGAAGAAAAATTAAGTTGTATATTTACTATTTCTAATCTAAAATCTTTTCACTACGCATCTAAGCAGGACGCATATAAGACCTGGGTTTTAACCCAAATAATTCATGAAGATGCTCACCACGAATTTTTAAATAACCATTCTCCAAAACATCATTTAACAACAAATCATTGACGTCATCGTTAATAATAGCTAGATACTCATAACTATGACCCTTGCATATACCTCCGTTCCGGAGTTCCATCTTCATCCCTGAGGCATTTATCCAAGATCTTATTGAAAATATTCCAGGTTAACAGGACCGAGCGAAGCAAAGAAACCAAAGGTTTCCTCAGAGTTGCCCAACTTTTATTGTGCCTGTGACCTAATAATTACAAAGTAAATTCACATATAAATAATATAAAAATTCTTAATATGGATGGAAATGAGGCATATTTTCAATTGCTTCAACGCATTCCTCTAATGAAATTTCATAAAATATTACCCACCATTTCCCAGTGTGGCGAAAGTAAGCTAAATTATATTTGTTTTCTTTAAGATATTCAATACGAGCTAACTTCCAATTGTAGGTAGGTTCAATTGCCTGTGGTCGAGTATCTTTATATTTTGCATAGAAATATATGAAGTTATTCCACCATTTGGAATATATATCTATTACATATGATTCATCTAATGAAGATTGTTCATCTGAAATAAACCTTGGTTTAAGAACAGATTCGATAAATTTATCGCATTTCTTTTTAATTTCTTCTTTTGTAGATTCGTCTACTTTTTGTTTTGGTGGATTATAATACCAACCCCAGACTTTTTTTGGCATAATTACTCCCTCATTAAATAATTATTAAGTCCTATGAAAACGCAATATTTAACATGTAAATCCAACACAAAGGGCACAGTGATGAAATAATAAAAGTTTGGGCAATTTCGGACAACGTTCTCGGTGTATATAAAGATGCAGAGCGAAGTGGAGCAATTTGGGTGAAACGACTGAGGGAAATGAAACTGCATACACCGTATTATATGATGTCCAGCACGCATGAACTTATAAATTTGGAACACCTTCTTTCCTTGAATTATCCATAGATATGATTTGTGTAATCTTTTTACATAGGTGTTCTGCATCAATTTGTTTGTTACCCACAACTTGAACCATAAAATCAGCCTTCTGGCAATGCCTCAGCCTCCACTCATAGTAATCGTAGAACTCACGCTTCCACCGCTTTTTGAGCTTCTCTTCTTTTGATACTTTTCGTCCCTTTACCCACATATCTTGTCGCATATAAACCTCCATAGGCTTTCCACGCAAATGAATCGATACTCCGTTTTGGCTCACTATATCCCAAAACCCTTTGAAATGTGTGATTCGAGCTGGGGCAGCAAAAATAGTGTGATCTTCTCTGCGAATCTGATTTGTAAAATAAGACAATATTCGATGGTTGAATCCGTCCTCTCCATATCGATCCAATAGAATATCAATATCAGTTCCTTCTACCTCCTCAAATCCTATATCCACATCAACAAATGGCATACCCAACTTTTCCGATACAATTTTCCCCAAAGTAGTTTTACCCACCCCTGCCACACCTACAAGAACTATATTCTTTTTTATCTTTCCAGGGTTGTGCTCCAATGTCTGAGGCATTTTATCCTCCTCTCGATTCTATTATATGTATATATAAGTTGTATATTATGTAAGTGTTGGATTTCGTATAACGGTTGGCGGGTAATGCGAAGTTCCTCAGAAGGCGGAATTTGGATGAGCGACCAAAGGGAGAGAGTCCCATACCCGCTTGTTATACACCCCAAACTGAGCGTCGACAGAGTGAAAGTGTAACGGGACTGAACGGCCAACGGGAATAAAGAGTCAGTAGCAAAGTTTTCAAATAGAAAAGCAGGAGATATTTTTTAAATCACATTTCTCTGGAACTGAGCTTACTAGTTCTCTAACTTTTCATCTCGGGATTTATCAAGCACTTTTTTTGCTTCCTTGTTTTTACCTGCCTCTTTTAATGCAAAAGCAAGAATATTTCTTGCCTCCTTATCATATGGGCGTACTTCCAATACTTGTCTTAAAGCAAAAATTGCACTTTCTGGATCACCTTGAAGGATTAGTTTGTTTGATCTTTTCGATAATATGGCCAAAATTTATATACTAAAAGTAAGATATAGATTTAGGCGTGATAATTCGTATCATGTCGGGAGACAACATAAAATGAGGAAGAAAATTATAGGAATTTTTGTATGTATGCTGTTGATAGGCGCTACTACGGTAGCTATAGCTGACTGGAAAGAGGGAGACGGCCACAAGATGCATTTCCCCCAGTTACCTGACCCATATGGTTGGGACGTTGACTTCCACGACTGGCAGCTTGGTGATGACTGGCGGTGCAGTGAAACAGGAAATGTAACAGACATCCATTTCTGGATCTCATGGTTTGATGACATGAATATGGATATCCCATGGATCAAAGTAAGCATTTACTCGAACAATCCTGGACCACCATCCACACCCAATGAACTGTTATGGAGCAGACAATTCGATGTAGACGAATTTATCATAGCAGGACCCTGGGAGGGCGATCAAGGATGGCTATGGCCATACGGTGAATTTATAGAGCATAATCATCAGCTCTACTGGCAGATCAATATCCCCGAGATCGATCAACCATGGGAACAAAAAGCAGGAGAGATTTACTGGCTTGTGATCGGGATGCCGTATTACGATCCTCCAGTTGCAGTAGGCTGGAAGACCTCACTCGATCACTTCATGGACAATGCAGTATGGGGCGGACCAGGAAACTGGGCTCCGATTCATGATCCAATTACTGGAGAGCCGATCGACTTTGCGTTTGTGATTACTACTGAGGAGGAGCCGGAGCCGGAATGCTGCATCACGATTGAAAGCATGGACGGTGGATTGTTTGCTTCAACTGCGTCACTCAAGATAACTGCAATAATCAAAAACAACGGAACCGCAGAGTGTAAAAATGTAACCTGGAGTTTTGCCACTTCGGGCGGCATCGTATTGTGGGGACCAAATAGCGGTACGGAACCTTCTATTCCGCCGGGAGGAACAGTAACTGTAACCTCAAGGATATTCATTGGACTTGCTATCCCTAGCATCTTCCCTGGTAACGTAACGATTACGGCAGATGCATCAAATAACGCATGTCCGCTGGCGACTATGGAAAAAGGATTGTTTTTATTTTTCCTTTTGCTTGCCCTTCTTGCTTAAAGTGATGGTATAAACCATCCACCTCTCTTTTTCTTTTTTAAAAATATCTAAAATATTTTGAGGTTATTTCATTAAGTTTTTTAAGCAAAGCCATATGTTCAAATAATAGTTATCAACAATAAATTTGGCGGCATTACCATGAGTATTCCCTTAAATGTTATGTTGTTGGTTTTCACTATCCTTTGTATCATCATGACCATAGTAATTATTTTCGTTAAAAAAAAATCAAAACAAAGAGACAAAATATCAAATCAGTTAATCAGATGGGTACTAATTACTGCTGGAACCATTTTTGTAGGACTTGGAACCCTTGGAATTTCTTTACCTATCTTACCCACTACACCTTTTCTTTTACTTGCTGCAGCTCGTTATGCTCGAAGTTCAAAAAGATTTTATGATCGGCTCATACATGACAATAGGGGCTGTGCCCCTATAACCCCTTCCGCCCAACAATTTTTCTCCTGTTGGGCTTTACGCCTATGGTACACCCATAAAACTATAGGATTTGTACAATAATTTAACATCAATCTGAAGATATTTCTACAATATACTGGCTAAAAACCAGTATAATGTTGAAAATATGTAAAACATATTTTGAAGTAATTTCTGGTAACATCTCTAAGTAGGTGCACGACCTTAGGTAGATTCAGAGTGCCAACACCTATGGATTGCCTGAAAGCTACCTACGGTCTTGCACAATCTACCTAGATAGAGTTGTTACCTAATTTCTACTAGTCTCTAAGAATCGTTGTATTTATACATGAAAAATTATTTTTGATGCATCGAATAAAAATAGCAAACTGCATTATTGTACAGTCTACTCTTGATATCCATAATAGTATAAGTAAATAGATATAA